>SAMEA3663036__coassemble_162_pt1 | contig 32745 bp, 17 predicted proteins | sample SAMEA3663036__metabat2_high_PE_014 | metagenome-assembled genome bin SAMEA3663036 (sample SAMEA3663036) | pig gut metagenome | biome: pig gut; feature: pig-associated habitat; material: faeces | place: France | collected 2012
AAATAAAAAAATATTTACTTTATAAAAAACATAAAAAAATTTGCATGCTAAAAGAAAATAGCGTATTTTTGCATCTGTGAACCACAGAATGCTATTTTGAACCATAGAAAGAGATGATTGAAGTAATACGATATAGCAGTTTTTGGAAGGAAGACTGGGATGCTTTCGTCAAGAAATCAAAAAACGGAACCTTTCTTCTTCTACGAGATTATATGGACTACCATTCCGACCGTTTTGAAGACTGCTCCCTCTTGTTTCGTGACGAGAAAGGAAACATACAAGCTCTCCTTCCCGCCAACAGATGCGGAGAGTGTCTCTCCTCTCACAACGGTCTTACCTATGGCGGACTTCTCACCGATGACCATATCACTACCACCACCGTTCTTTCCGCTTTTCAAGCACTGAAGGCATGGATGAAGGAAAATGGTCTTCGGGTGTTGAGATACAAGGCAATACCTTATATATATCACAAGGTGCCAGCAGACGAAGACCTTTATGCTCTCACCCAGTGCTTCCCAGACATAAAAATAGAAGCGCGTGATATCTCTACCACGGTGACGTTACAGACACCTCTCCCTTGGAGAGAACTAAGACGTCGAGGAGTAAGGAAGGCGGGGAGGAATGGAATAGTGGTGGTGGAGTCTGATGACTTCAACGCTTTCTGGAAGATTCTTGACAGAAACCTTTCAATGAAATACGGCACACACCCTGTTCACAGCCTTGAAGAGATATTGCTTCTCAAGCACAGATTTCCTGAAAAGATTCGCCTCTTCCTTGCTATGAAGGGTGAGGAGGTTCTGGCAGGAGTGCTTATGTACGATGCGAATGACACTTGCGTTCACAGTCAGTATATCTCATCTACTGAGGAAGGAAGGAGTCAAGGTGCCTTAGATGCTGTGTTCTATCATCTTCTAACCTCTGTTTATACCCATGAGCGGTATTTTGATTTCGGAAAGTCTACAGAAGGCGACAGTAGTTCACTCAATGCTCATCTCATCTTCCAGAAAGAAGGCTTTGGCGGTAGAGGTGTCTGCTATGATATTTACCTTATGAGTGTAGACAATTGAAAACATAATAAAACAACACCTGATTAGAAAACAACTATATATATGTTAAGGAAAATAAGAATTTTTCTCGCAGCAATATCCTTTCTTTGCTGCACGCTACTCTTTCTGGATTTCACAGGGACGGCAAGCAGCTATTTTGGCTGGATGGCGAAGATACAGTTTCTTCCGGCTGTTTTGGCACTGAATGTTTTTGTTGTTGTGGCACTGCTCGTTCTCACCCTATTGCTTGGGCGAGTGTACTGCTCTGTTGTCTGCCCCTTAGGAATTTTTCAAGATATTATTGCGTGGGTAAGGCGCAGAATTGTGAGGAAGAAATACTCGTTCTCTCGTGAGAAGAAATGGTTGAGAAGAGTTTTACTCCTCATGTTCATAGTCTCACTTGCGCTTTCTGCAACAAGCATACTGGCTAAGCTGATTGAACCGTACAGTGCCTTCGGAAGAATAGCCTCTAACCTCTTTGCCCCAATATGGCAATGGGGAAACAATGCTCTTGCTGCAGCTGCAGAGAGTGCCGACAGCTATTTGTTTTATAGCACAGAAGTGTATGTAAGAAGTGGTGTTACGCTTGCTGTTGCTGCCGTTTCATTTGTGGTGGTGGTGGTTCTCGCATGGCGAGGAGGTAGAACATATTGCAATACGGTTTGTCCTGTAGGCACTCTCCTTGGGTTCTTCTCACGGTTCGCTTTGCTGAAGCCTGTCATTAATGCAGAGAAATGCATAAACTGCAAGGCGTGTGAAACGAAGTGCAAGGCATCGTGTATTGACCTTGCCAACCATAAGATTGATTACAGTCGTTGTGTGGCATGTATGAACTGCATTGACGCTTGCAGGAAAGATGCTCTCACATACTGTCTTAAAAAGAAGGCGAAGAATGAAAAGGAAGTAGGAAAGAGAGAAGAAGAACAGCCAGAGAATGCATCACGACGGTCGTTCCTGATAACCTCTGCAACCCTTGCTGCTACTGCTGCTATAAAGGCACAGGAGAAGAAAGTGGATGGAGGACTGGCTGTTATAAAAGACAGGAAAGAGCCTGATAGAAAGAGCCATATAGTGCCGCCAGGAGCAAGGGGCGTGCGCCATTTCGCTCAACATTGCACCTCCTGCCAGCTTTGTGTCTCTTCTTGTCCAGAGCATGTCCTCGTGCCTTCTGGCAACCTCCATCGTTTCATGCAACCAGAGATGAACTACGACCGTGGCTATTGTCGTACGGAGTGCACTCGTTGCTCAGAAGTCTGTCCAAATGGTGCTATCATGAAGCTCACAGAGGAGGAGAAGTCTTCTGTTCAGATTGGGCATGCAGTATGGATAAAGAAGAACTGTGTTGTGGTGACAGATGGAGTAAGATGCGGAAACTGTGCTCATCATTGTCCGGTGGGGGCCATTATCATGGTTCCTCTTCGTGCTGACGATGAAGAGTCTCCTATGGTTCCAGCAGTGAATACAGAGCGTTGCATTGGTTGTGGTGCCTGTGAGCATCTCTGTCCGGCACGACCATATTCTGCAATATATGTCGAGGGACATGAGAGACATCGTGAGATATAAGCAGTATATCCACCTACTAAACACCCTACTTAACAATGAATAAAATTCAAGAATTATGGATAGAAGAGAATTCCTGAAACGATTAGGACTCGGAACAGCCGTAGTAGCAACTGCTGGAGCATGCGGAAGAGGCAAGCAGGAGGCTGAGAGCGGAACAGAGGCAGGACCCGTGCCTACAGACAAGATGACATACAGACAGTTCACAGAAACGGGAAACGACAAGGTTTCAATACTTGGATATGGCTGCATGCGGTGGCCTACAATTGATGTGGAGGAAGGTGAAGAGCCAAAGATAGATCAGGAGGCGGTAAACAAACTTGTTGACTATGCCTTAGCTCATGGAGTGAACTATTTCGATACTTCTCCAGTATATGTCCAGGGACTTTCTGAGAAGGCTACTGGTATCGCTTTGAAACGACACCCTCGAGAGTCGTATTTTATTGCCACAAAGCTATCGAACTTCTCTGAGTGCTCTCGAAAGAACTCTATTGCCATGTATCGGAAGTCGTTTGAGGAACTACAGACTGATTATATCGACTATTACCTCCTTCACGCCATCGGTGGAGGAGGAATGGAGAGATTCCGTGAACGGTATGTTGATAACGGCATCATGGACTTTCTCTTGGAAGAGAGAAAGGCGGGAAGGATACGCCATCTGGGATGGTCGTTCCATGGCTCTAAGGAGGTTTTCGATGAGATGCTCTCACTTCATGAGAAGTACTGTTGGGACTTTGTGCAGATACAGTTAAACTATGTTGATTGGCATATTGCGAAAGGAAGTGGAATAGGGGCGGAATATCTTTATAAAGAATTAGAAAAGAGGAACATACCTGTGGTGATTATGGAGCCTCTGTTAGGTGGTAGGCTTACGAAACTCCCCGACTATATCCTCTCTCTCTTGAAGCAAAGAGACCCTGAAAGGAGTGCCGCTTCTTGGGCATTCCGATTTGCTGGTAGTCCGAAGAAGGTTCTCACGGTATTGAGTGGCATGACTTACCTTGAGCATCTGCAAGACAATATACGCACTTATTCTCCTCTCGAGCCTGTTTCAGAGGAAGAGGAGGCGTTCCTTCTTGATATTGCAAAGAAGATAGACGAATATCCCACTATTCCGTGCAATGACTGTAAGTATTGTATGCCTTGCCCTTATGGCATAGACATTCCTGCTAACCTCCTTCACTACAACCGTTGTGTGAATGAGGGAAATGTGCCAGAAGACACTCAGGATGAGAACTACCGTCGTGCTCGTCGTGCATTCCTTGTAGGTTACGACCGTCGTGTTCCAAAGGCTCGTCAGGCTGACCACTGCATCAGTTGTGGAAGGTGTGTGGAGCATTGTCCGCAGGAGATAGAGATTCCTAAGGAGTTGAAGCGAATAGACGAAATCGTGGAGCGTTTGAAGAGAAACGGAAAGATGACAAAACGTCAACCCATAATTAATAACATTTAGACGGTGGGAATTAATAGAACCCACCTTAATAATGGTGAGAATTAAAAGAACCCACCGAAACAGTATATATAATAAGGAATAAAATGTTTGGATTAGGATTTCAAGAGCTTTTGCTCATTGTGCTCGTGGTGTTGTTGTTCTTCGGAGGAAAGAAGGTTCCGGAGATGATGAAGGGATTGGGAAAGGGTGTCAAAAGCTTCCGTGATGGTATGAATGGAAAGGAAGACGAAAAGGCTACCGACACTCATGAAAAAACAACAGGAACGACAGATGAGGGAGCGAGATAACTTCCAGGAACTGGAAGGCGCAATCACTGGCAAAACCGAGGAAACCACAACTGTTAGGGGCGAGGAGATGACCTTCTGGGATCATCTTGATGAACTCCGGGGAAGTATAATTCGTATGCTCGTAGCGGTTGTTGTCGTTTCCTGCGTTGTCTTTTTCTTTAAAGAAGAGGTGTTTGGGGTGGTTCTCGCGCCTTCTCACAATACCTTTGTAACTTACGAACTCTTCGACCGACTCTCTGTCTTTTTTTCTGGAGAAAGGGAGTCGCAGATGGCACCAATGGCGGTGAGACTCATAAATACTGGTCTTGCCCAACAGTTCATGTTGCATGTGAAGGTGTCTCTATATGTTGGCATGCTACTCGCGTCGCCATATATTGTTTATCTACTCTTCCATTTCATTTCTCCAGCCCTTTACAACCGTGAACGGAAGTATGCCCTACGCATTGTGGGCTCGGCATATGTCATGGCTTTCGCTGGAATGCTCTTGAGCTATTTCCTTATTTTTCCACTTACCTTCCGCTTTCTTGGCACTTACCAGATTAGTGAGGTGATAGAGAATACGGTCACTATAGAGTCGTATATAGACACAATGCTCACACTATCTCTTTCACTCGCTGTCGTTTTCGAGATTCCTATTGTCTGCTGGATTCTCGGAAGGCTTGGTGTGCTCTCTGCAGCAATGATGAGGAAGTTCCGGCGACACGTCATTGTTGCAGTATTGATTCTTTCTGCTGTGATAACGCCCACGGCAGATGCCTTCACCATGCTACTTGTAGCATTACCGATATGGCTCCTTTACGAACTCAGCATATTCATTATTCCCTCAAAAAAATCTGTTTAAGCGAGGAAAATCTGAGTTGTACATGTGTATGCTAAAAATCAAGCATTTTCTGGCGTATAGGTCCAATTTCAATTCATATAATACTTTGCATAACGATAATCTTATCATGTAAGAGCTTATGTGAAACGCACAGTAACTTCTATAAAGAAGAAGCATTAGTAGTCTTTATGGAGAGTACCTTTGATAAAGAAGAGACAGAGAAAAAGCCCTCATACTAATGCGTACGAGGGCTTAGATAACTCTTTTCTTGTTTTAAACTCGTTGGATAAGAATTAGTTCAAATAAGCAGTTTATTTTTTGCGGACAACAATATTTTTTTATTAATCATGTGCGCTTAATTGTTTTACTCCACCTACTCGAAAGTAATAAGAACAGTTCCTCCGTATTGTGAAAGGTCTGCCCAGAAAGCTTGTGCTGACGGACCATTAAGGTCTGTGGTGTTCACCTTGTTACGCACGGAAGGAATAACCTTTAGGAGTGAGATTCCGCTCTCTGGAAGGGTGTAGAGGATATGGTCTCTGCCGTCACGAGGCTGGAAGACACCAATATAATCTACAACACCATCACGGTTCTCTGCATTTGCAATAGCAGCCTGTCCGAAAGCGCCCTGTGGCTGGAGAGTGATCTTTCCCTCTGTGGTGTGAAGGGTCATCCAAGAACAGTTAGCGAAATAGCCCTTGAACTCCGGATATTCAAAAGACTCGCCTGGAATAGGGTCGTTGTAGTCATTTGCCCAATATCCGTACTGTGGACCGTGAAGTCTGTTCTGCCATACACGGTAAGGACCGTCTCCAACCCATTCTTTTCTCTTCACATTCTTCTCTGGGTAGTCGAACATTACACCCATTTCGTCTACTACGCCACCAAAGGTATAGCGATAATCAAGAGCAACAGAGCCATCAGTCTTAAAGGTCCACTGTGCCTTGTCTAACTGACCAAGCTTGTAGTTGGCAACAATAATTCCTGCTTTCTCGTCGATTGTGAAACCAGCGAACTGACCTTGTTCTTCGTAGTTTGTATATTCTGTCTTTTTCTTCTCCGCTTCTGGGTCGTCATGGTTGTAGAACTGGTCCATAGAGCGGTCAGAACGGCGTGCAGCAATAAACTTCGGACCATCGAGATGGAAGGTGTTCTTTCCTGCCTTCACCTCACGAAGTGTACCTGTTTTCTTGCAGAACGTGTAAATCTTTCCAGCAGCAGTGACAGAGAGAGCCTTGTCAGTTTCTGCTACAGAGAAAGCGACAGGTGCTTCTTCTGGAGAAAGCAGTGTCTTCTTGCGTGCAGAATGCATGCACCATGTAAAGAGTTCCTCACCACGGTTGTCAATTACTGTCACCTCAAGGATATCAGCATTGTCATATCGTGGAAGGGCGAGTGTTCCGTGTCCGTGCGGAGCAACATCAGGACCTTTCAACGTTCCCATCTTCACCGTCTCTACCTTATTGCTTCCTGGAAGCGGCATGTTCTTATAGGCATAACGGAAAGAGCACTGGTTGAGATTGAGGAAGTCGTATCTGTTATCGAGAAGCAGAGAGGCTGTATCGAATGCACTGTCAAGGTTTGTGATCTGAACAGGGCACCATATTTCCTTTACTGTGAAGAAAGAGCCTTCTTTCTCCTGATGAGGACCAATGATTCCGTCTGCACCGAAATTTCCTACATTGTCTATCACGCCATCCATATCAACACGCTTCACACCCTCATCTTGAAGGTCCCAAAGGAATCCACCAGCACAGCGAGGCGCCTTGCGCATCATCACCCAATAGTCGTAGAGTCCAGCACCATGACCTCCGTCATACAGTCCGTGGAGGAACTCGGTAGGCATGGTGATTTCTGGTTTTCTCAGCAACACCTGTGTCTCACCCCAGGATCTGTAGTGCTTTGTCTCCATGCCATGCATATTTCCCCAAGGGTATAGCACTGTTCTCTTCTGAAGGTCATACTCATGAAAAAGTGGATCGAGCTCCATATTAAAGCCACCTTCATTACCGTTTGCCCAGAAGATAACGGAAGGATGATTCTGGTCACGGTATATCATGCTCTGCACGAGCTTTGTGCCATTGATGGTATTGTGATGCTTGTGCCACCCTGGCTGTTCGTTTATAACATAAAGTCCGAGGGAGTCGCAGATATCAAGAAACTCTGGGTCGGCAGGGTAATGAGAGAGACGAACAGCATTCATGTTCATCTCGCGAATAATATTTACATCTTCAACATTCTTCTCATAAGAGAGGGTACGACCAGATTCTGGTCGGAAAGAATGCCTATTCACGCCCTTGAACATTATCTTCTGTCCGTTGATATACACACCATCGTTACGGCGAACCTCTATGGTGCGGAATCCGAACTTCTGGCGCTCACGATGTAGGGCCTTTCCTGTTGCATCAGAGAGTGTGTAAATAGCTTCGTATCGTGAAGGAGTTTCAGACGACCATGCCTTTACATTCTGTACTACGAAGTCAAAAGAAGCATTGTCACTGCTACTGGTGGTAGAAGACTGCTTTGCCACTATCTTGCCAGTGGCGAGGTCTTTTATTTCCAGAGAGACACTTCCATTTTGTACAGGACGGTTAAGATATACGTTTGAGATGAAACGCCCGTCATGACGCGCATCAATAGCAACACGATGGATATTCCTTGCTGGCTTAGAGATGATATATACAGGACGAATGATGCCACCGAAGTTCCAATAATCTGCTCGGCGTTCTGCCATATTCACAGCATCCTCCTCCGACTCTTTGTTTACAGTAACCTCAATACGATTCTTCTTACTTCCAAAGAAGATACGGTCAGAGACATCATAGAAGAACGGATTGAAACCACCCTTATGCTTCGTACCTGCCTTTCTCCCGTTTATCTCGCAATAGGTGTCTGTCATGCTTGCCTCAAAACAGAGAAGAATCTGGCGACCCTCCCATTCTTTCGGCAGTTGGAACTCATACTTGTATTTTCCCGTTTCATTGGCAATGCCTTCAGGGCGTGCCTTCCCATAGAAGCGCATTCCATACTGATAGGTTCCGAAGCCCTGCAATTCCCAGCACGACGGCACTCCAATCTTTGTCCATTTACCAGAATTGCGCCCATCGGTGCACATAAAATCCCATTGCACCATATCGTCGCAGCCATAACCGGACAGATACTGACGTTCTGTATCAATACCACTCTGTGCCGAGGCATTGAGAGTGAAACAAGCAGCAAAAGCGAGCATTGCTCCCTGAATGGTTTTCTTGATGTTTTCTTTCATTAATATGTTCTTTAAGGTTTATTATTCAGTTTGTTTGTTGTCTTTATGAATGAGGGAAAGGAATGGTCTGCAAAGCCGATGCAGGTTCTATTGTTACCTTGTCCTCATCGAGCTTAGAGGCATCAAGGTGAAAGACATCTATGAAGAAGTCGTAAACAGCCTGCCGTTTGTTCTTTCCAAAGTCGTGGCGCTCGTTTGGAAGATGAACATTGTGCACCTTCGACTCGGAACCGTAGAAACCCCATATTCTCTGAAGATAAGGAAACTCCAACTGCGGAACAGAAGCTGTCCAGTCGCCACCGTCACTGACCACAAGCACAGGCTTTGGCGCCATCATAGCAAGCAGTTCAGGATTGCATGTTCCTCCTGCAGAGAGGTGAATAGGTTTTCCGCTTTCGCATGGGCATCCACCATCAAAATGCGAGGCAAGGCTTACGACAGGTGCGGCTGCTGTAAAGCGTTCATCAAGAGCAGAAAGCAGAACAGTCAGTGATCCACCACCCGAGCCTCCATTAGCGGCAATGCGTTCCGTGTCAATCTCTTTCGCCCTATTCTTCACCATCCAGTCGAGAAGGAGTAACCCGTCCATGGCTTGTATGACGTGTGCTCTGTCTGTACGATGGTTAGGATGTTCACGCTTTGACTCGCCCCAACCATAAAGGTCGTAGCTGACACAAATGGCGCCCATTCTTGCTAAGGAAGCAAGTCTCTGCTGCTGATCTTTTCGGTATCTTCCATCATAGAAATGACCGTTTGGGCATATTATCAGTGCATGCTTCCCTTTCTTCGCTGGAGAATAGATGCTGGCATAGAGGTATTCTCCTGGAAGGGTTTCAAGACAGATATTCTGCACGTTATACCCATCATATTTCCGAATCTTTGACATCTGAGGCTTAGCATTCTTTACACAAGAGTCAAGGTAAGAGTCTATCTCCAGACGCTCACGGAGTTCCTTTCTCAACAGATTGCAACGTTCCTCCCACTCTTCCTTGTTATTGTATTTTGCCGAGAGCCAGCGAAGCATTTTCTCACCATCGGAAGTATGCCTGCGAGCATACTCATACACCTTCAATTTATAAGTATTCTTCCCCTGATCCCACCAGTTTGCATCGAAATATTTGCAGACATTGTCGAGCGTTTCTTCTATGGAATATGGGCGTATTCTGAAATCAGCATACGGAAGTTTCTTCCCTACAGTGTCTATATCGCATTTTATTTTTACCTGAAACTGCTTCTCGATACTCTTGATAACATCACTCAACGGTCGTTCGTATCTACTGCTATAGTTGTTTTGTGCAGAAGCACATAGAGATGCAGCACAGAATATTGTCGTCAAAATCTTTTTCATCGTTTAATAGTCATTGTCTACAATTTTTCTCTTTTGGTTTCTAATTCTGAACACTTTTTTCTCATTGAGTTCTAATTCACTTAGCTATTTACTGGCAGGAATAATCACAGGTCATACCTACTGGCACAGAATACTCAGCCTGCACTTTCCCGTTTCCATCCCTATACCAATGGATAGACACCTTTCCGTAAGGAGTTTCGGTTGAAGCCTTCACCCATTTCATATCGCTAACGGGTTGTGGACGGAAGGAAACATGACTACCGTTTATATTTATTCCGGCAAGGGAAGTGAAGTGGAAACCGTCTATCTGTCCCATCATGAAATGGTTCATAGAAGAGCCGTTGGCAGGGTCCCATTGCTCGGTGAGGGTTGTCATGCCCTGCTTAATCTGAAAGCCGTAACCAGGGACATCATAATGGTTCAGCATCTTGTAAAGAACCTCCTGAAGACCTTCCTGACACAACACCTCATAGAGGTATCTGTTGCCCACATCACCCGTTGTAAGACGCCACCCGCGACTCTTTATATCCTCCACCAAAGCCTCAACAACCATCTTCCGGTCACTGTCAGCAATCAACTGGAGATTGAGGGCAATAGCCATTCCCGTCTGTGATTTCAGTAGCTCGTTTGTGCCGAAGTCTCCGTGGCGCACGCCAAATGCTTTCTGCCATGCTACCTTTATCTCCTTGCTACGCTTCTCTAAACGTGCCTGATCGTCTGCCTTCCCTAAGTGTGCAGCAATCTCACCCATCATCTTCGTCCAGCGGAAATGGTGTGCGGTGGAAACAAGAGGGACAGAGGTATTTCGGGAGAATCCGGAACGGAAGTCACCATAGTCATACCAGTCACCAAGTCCTTGACTGAGTATTCCGCAGGAGTCGCATTCTGCCAGATAGTCTACATATCTCAGCATCTGAGGGTAGTACTCCTTAAGGAGAGTGTCATCGCCATAGTATTGATAGTACATCCACGGCATCATGATGAACGTGCCGCCCCATTCTGGCGACTCTGCAAAAACATCCATTCCTGGTCCTTCGAAGACAACATATTCTGGTGCGGTTGTAGGCACTGAGCCGTTTGGTCTCTGTGCGTCAGCGATATTCCTCACCGTTTGTGCTGCAAATCCTGTAAGGTCGTAGTTCATGAAAAGTCCGGGACCATTCAGCCAATCTTGCTCGAGCCATCCTAATTTCTCACGATGTGGGCAGTCAGTAAACACACTCTGCATGTTCGACCTTGTAGCTTTATCTATAAGCTCGTGAGTACGGTTTACGAGGTCATTGCTGCATTCAAACTCAGAAATCTTCCGTGCAGAATTATGAACGAAGCATGCCTTTACGTCTGTGAGAATAGGCATTTCGTTTTCTACTGAGGAATTTGTGCCTTTACCACCAGCAGAAAAAACACCTCCAACATTCATTTCCTTTGCCAAAGACTCACCAAGAGACGCACCCTCTATCTGCATATATCGAAATCCGTAGTAAGAGAATCGAGGGCGGTAAGTTTCTTCTCCATCACCTTTTAAAATATAGGTATAGCAGTGCTGCCTACCAGTCATTCTTTGATTGCAGGCTCCCTCTGGGGTGAGAGTCTCAGAGACGTAGACAGTAACCTTTTGACCTGCCTTGCCCTTTACGGTTATCTCTGGAATGCCAGACATATTCTGCTGCATGTCGAGAACGAAGGTTCCAGCAGGAATTGTATGCTTTGCTATCTTCTCAGCCTTCTCTCTCTCCTCTTCTGAAAGGAACTTGCAAGAAACAGGAGAGTATTTCTTCATAATCTTCACTGGCGGTGCCTGCTGTGCTCTGAGTATTCCTTTAGGACCTTCCTGCAGAACTACAGGCTGCCAATCTTTAGAGAGTCTCGCATCGTAATCTTCTCCACCATAGATGCTGTTCAGAGTAATCTCAGACAGAGAATATTTCCAAGTAGTATCTGTCACAATTTCCTCTTTCTCCCCATTTTCATAAAGAATTTCCATACGGAGTTTTAAGGTAGGCGGACCAAAGCTTATTCGAAGCTTATGGTATCGCCCACCCTGTTCGTTATAAAATCCATTTCCGAGCAACACCTCAATGTTGTTGTCTGAATTTCTTCCTGTTTTCAAGAGTTCGGTGACATCATAGGTGTTGTAATAGACCGTCTTGTCGTAATCACTCCAGAGCGGAGCAAACTCACTGTCACCAACCTTCTTACTATTCAGCGTTAGCTCATAGAACCCCAAACCACAGACATTCAAGAGTGCCTTACGGATTTTTCCACCTTTTGTAGCAAACGTCTTTGAAACGTATATCGACCGACGAGAAAGAGGATTAGCAGCCTCCCAAAGATGTAGTGCATCTTTAAGGCCCTTTCCTGTATATTTCCTTCCTTCTGGGGTCTTTGCATCTGCCTTGGTGATAGCTCCTATCCATACTGCTTTTCCAAAGGCCTGCTGCGGAGATTGCATAATGAGAGTTGCTGGTTGGCTCCATTCTGACTGCTTTCCGTCACTTCCCCAAACCCTCACTTTCCACTTGTATTCTCCTGCAGGAATGTTAACCCTGATATGTTGCGACTCACCACTCTTTACCTTCTTTGTATCAAGCACGGTCTTTCCATTTTCAGCAGAAGAAAGAAGTATCTGATATGCTTCCTGTTTCTCGCCTTTCTTGTCAGAAACCATCTGCCATCCTAATCTTGGAGTTTCTTCTGTCACCACCAAACCATCTCGCATGTTGCATGTTGTCTTTGTTACAGTCAGCTTTGCACTGGCATTGACAGAGACAAGAAGGAATGCAACCGTTAATATTCTGTTTATCTTCATAGTATTATAAAACTTTTTTCTTGGAAGAAAAGAGACTATTCCTATAGCTTAACGGTAAGTTTCTCTATCTTTTCACTATGTGCTTTCTTCACGCCGTTAACAAAGACAGTAAGACCCTTGCCCTGATGGTATTTCATACCAGTAGCATCATAAAGCACAGTGATGTTCATGCCGTGATATAGTACGTTGTCAAGACAGAAATACTTCCATTTGCCTTCTGGAACAAGAGGATTAACAACGAGAGTATTGTCTTCCTGAGGAACGATGCCACAGAGTCCAATAATCATCATATCGTTGAAGGTAGAATGGTTGTAATAACGAGAGCGCTCTTGGTCACCCTTCAACCAATATCCTGTCACCTCGTCAAGATACTCTCCAATATACGGTTTTCCTCTCATATGTTGAGACTGTACGTATTTCTCCATATGCATAAAGAGAACGTCACGATGTGCTGCGAGTGTAGTGTCTGTCTCACAAAGGGAATTGATATAATGGATATATCCAGTGAGGGTCTGAGAAGTAGCGAAAGGCCATACGGCACCGTCCCACTCACACTGTCCTACACCGTGAGTGCGGAACTCTGGATGTCGTCTCTCTGCTGTTGTGACACCGTAAGGAGCATTGAATCCCTTTTCATCTGAAAGCTGTGCCCATGCCACACCATATTTATTATTATCAATAGGCATCTTCATATACCAAGGCATGTAACCAATAGCCTCACGCACATTCGCACTTGAATCTCCACGGTGTGTCTCAAAGAACTGATGGCGCTCGTTCCAAAGCTTCTCGGTAATGAGATTGAAAAGAGTGTCAGCCTTTAGCTGGTATTCCTTTGCTTTCTCTGAATTGCCAGCAAGAGTAGCCACTTCACTGATTGCCTTCGCCGACCCATAGAGATAACTGTTTATTGACGGACGAGCATATTTCTTCTTCCTGCCTCCAGAGATAGTTTCTTCCATGGCGTCTTTTACGTCTTCCTGCCAGATGAGCCCAGAAGGAAGGCGATGGGTATTGAGCCAATAATTGCAGTCAAGTTCCATATCCTCGAGCTGAGATACAATCCATGCCTTTCTGCCATCAACAAGATACCTTTCCCAAAGGGAAGAAGGCACCCAAGAAGAGTATTTCAGGAACTTCGCCATCATCTTTCCCTCGTTACCGTGATACCATGTATTCACAATACCATCAAGGTATTCCGGATTCCTTAGCCAGCGGCTTTCCCTTACATGATGCCCAACACCAGAAGAGATTAGTTTCCATTTATCAGCGTAGTTTCTCCTTACTAAAAATTCCGTCATAGACCATCCTGCTGGGGTCATCTGGAGATGCTTTCGCAATGTCCACCATCTATACCAGAAGATCTCTTCAAAATTCTTCTGTGAGCATTCAAACAACGGCACATTCTCAGTCATCCATTTCCATGCCTCCGCATTTGGGATATCATGGGCAATATTCTCGTCTTCCATGTTATTGAACCAGTCGACATAATGCTTATAGTCAGCATATTTCAACACCGCTGGCCCGTTCTGCACCTCAGCCTCCATAGGCATTGTCTTGAAATTGGCTATGAAGAACTCTGCTAAACGGTCCTGCTCTCCTGCCTCTGGGAGTATTCCGTCCCAGTCCGCTGGGGTATCTACAGTAGGGTATGTCCTCATAGTGCCTGTTCTAAACATCACTCGTTCAATGCTCTTAACAGGAGCAAAGAACGTTCTTGAACCCTGCTTCTTTCCGTTTACATAGACAGTTGTCTGACGGTTGTCGGCACTAAGTTCTATACGGAGGTGATATTCCTTACCCGGTTCGTAGCTAATAACCTTTCCATAGCGCGCTCCTCCCTTGCTTCTCATCTCACCCTCATTGGTGAGCTCTATTCTTCCACATGCTGTGCCATCTTCATCAAGGAACTCTATCTGCAGCCAGCCATGATCGTTCTGCGAAGCCTTTATGTCAAACTCCACTGCAAGCTCTCTCGTCGCAGGAATCTTTCTCTCCACACGACAATAGTCAAATTTGTCCTTGTCAGACAGCTTCAGCCATTTTCCATCGAGTGCCACAGGTGCCTGCAAAGGAGAATAGATATTCCATTGCTTCAGCTCTGAAAGATGGTGGAAGGCAGAGAAATTGTCGTTGGCATGTGATGTTGCATTGAGGATCACAGGAACAGGAACATGAGCCACCCAAAGGTCTTCTTTGTTCATGGAGTAAGAAAGCCACATGTCTCCATCCTTTGGAGTACCATTACCCTCAAGAATTCCTCTAACATACTGCGGACCGAAAGACTTGTAGTTTCCACCATAACGCATTGGCGGAACCTCGCCGTTAATAAGGTTCAGAGTAGTATAGTTCAAGCCATCAGAAGAAAGCGATATTGCTAATGGCCAACGGAACTCAGAAGGATTATAGACAGTAGCATAAGTGCCGTCAGAAAGTCTCTGCCCCCAGATTTTCGCATTGCTATTCACAAAACCTTTCGCACGCTCCACAGGCTGTTCCCAGGTATTGCCACCATCAGCAGAGATTGTAGTGAGAGCATGTTTCCATAGCGCAACAAGTCTTCCGTCTGGGAGGGTGTAGTCGCAATATGCCTTATAGCCTTTATCCAAAGGAATAATGGCATCTCCTCTGTCAGACTCCTCTACCCATCCCATACGTATTCTTGGATTGGCATATATCTCCGCAACAGCCTTCTTTAGGAATTTATCTCCTTTCTTGTAGTTTGGGAAATCAGTATTTTTCTCATTGAAGCCGTGGTTATAGTATATGAAATAAATCTTTCCTAAAGTTCCGTCAGCCTTTATCTCACGAATAACTCGTCCAATGCCGTTACCATCGTTGTTATGATCTTTCTTGGAAAGGCAGATGCCGTAATAGCCTAAGGCATAGAGACGGTTGTCTTTGGAAACATAGAAACCTTGACGCTGGTGCATAACGGCCTTTATGCCCTTTGCAACAAGACCAGGGAGTTCTTCTTTCGTAAAACCGTCTGGAACGTCATATTCTGGAAACAACATCTCCGGAGCCGACCAAGTATATCCGTCTTCAGAACTTTGTAGAAGGGTATGGCTCGGTGGCACCTGCTCGTCTTTCGGGTCGCAAAGGAAATGTACATAGAACTTTCCATTCCAATAAGCCATCATAGGCTGGTGGTTGTATGTCCACCCATAGCCATTCTCCTTGGAAGGGTATTCTCTATTTGCTCGCATAATCTGGATATTATGCACACCAACAACGGGCGACAATTGTCCATCGTGATGGTTAGGGTTACTCAATTCCGTTCCTGTGAAATGCACTCTGTCTTGTGCATAGACAGAATTGGTAAAAGATATTAAAAAACATGCCACAACGGCTGTTCTCGCAAATTTTGAAAAGCGCATGGTTTCTGTATTCATAGATATTGTTTAAGAGTTTTCTGCAAAGTTATAAAAAATTCTGATAACAAACACCTTAATTATAAAGAAAAAAGAGAAAAACAATTGATTTTTCTCAAAAAAACTTGGAGAATAGCATTTTTTTTACGAATTTTGCAGAAGAAAAAGCAGGAAAGGCTTTCTTTGGGAAGTTTTTTCCAACTTTTGAAATTGTTTAAGAAACACAAATATTATATACGTTAACCGAACCGTAGAAAGAATCTTTGAAATGAAAAAGATGAAACACATTAACTATCTTCTTGCAGCTATCCTTATAATAGCTTTCTGTATGCCTTCCTTTTCTCAAAAACAGGAGAAAAGGGTAAAAATATCTTCCGTGATAAAAAACAGGAACGTATCGTTGGACACTAAGAATCCTATCTTCTTTGATGGAAGTTCTATAACCTATGGGAATAGCACTATTCTTCTTGACGAGAAAAACCTATTTCTCTGTGGAAGTCTTTCTGACAAGGAGCTCTCGGAAAGCCGCTTTGTATTCAAGGATTTCAAGACTCTTGCCACAAATCTCAAAGACGGTAGCGTAGAGAATCCAATGAACGTATACATAGCTCCTTACGTATATTGGATAGACAATCCCGACGAACCAGAAGTGAGAAGAGGGAAAGATGGTAGGGAGCCTTTCGGAATTATAATTCACTGTGAGAATCTGCATCTTAAGGCGTTAAATCCTGAGGCAAGAAATACTGTTCTCGCCTCTCAGCGTGGTCAGGCACAAGGTGCAGTGGGTAACTTCACCATGTTCGATTTCTGGGGAGACGGACTATACATAGAGAACCTCACCATGGGAAATTTCTGCAATGTTGACCTTGAGTATCCTCTGCAGAAGGAATTAGGACGGAAGAAGCGCATGACCTCTATCACTCAAGCACATGTTGCTTACAGTCACGGAGATCGCATCATGGCTCGCAACGTGCGATTTATCAGCAGGTTAAACATGAATCCTCTAAGCGGAAGCAAAAGAACTTTGTTTGAAGGATGTCACATGGAAATGACAGACGATGCCCTCAACGGAACAGGTGTTTACCTCAACTGCGACTTTGACTTCTGGGGAGAGCGGCCTTTCTGGCGTTCAGACATGGGAGGGGCTATATTCTTGAATTGTGACTTCAATATCCGCCATCACAGTCCAAGGAGTTTCTTCTGTAAGAGTGTTGGTCCGGTGTGTGTCGTAGACTCAAGAATACATAGCGAGCAGAAGCTTTATTTTGGCTGGACAAACAGTCCTACGGAGTGGTTACGTGCTTATCAGGCGAACGTAAAAAACAACGGACAGCCTTATATTATCGGAGCAGATAAACCTTACAACACCATCTGTATGGAGCAGAAGAATGTTCTGAACGCATACTGCCTCACCGACGAAGAGGGAAAAACTGTTTACAATACATATAACCTTCTTTGTGGTGACGATGGCTGGGATCCTCTCGGCATTCGAGAAACAATAGAGAGAATTAGCAAGAGAGATAATCACGACTACACAAAGATTCCCACATGCTTGTCTGTTGAGCCTCTTGAAGCAACCGTTCAGACAGGAGCAAAGCCTATTGTGCTCTCTGCAACTGTTAAGCGCCATTGCAACTTCCCACTTTCTTCTGTAAAGGTAAGATGGAGGGTTCAACAGGGATACGAGAGATATGTCAGACTGTCAACAAGTGAAGGTAGAGAATGTGTTGTGACTCCTCTTCTCGATAAAGACTCTCCAGAGAAATTCTCCATCATTGCATATACCGACGATGGTCTTGAGTGTGCCACAGAGCTCACGGTTCTTCCTGCATACATTCCTGCTCCAGAATTCCTTTCTCGTCCAGAGATAAAAATTTCTGACGGAAAGGCGAAGGTGAATTATCTCCTTGACCTTGGAGAGAGAAAAGACGAATCTGTCGTAACATGGTATAAATCTGCCGATAAGGAAGGCAAGAAAAAGTATGCAGTGGCAGTATCGAGAATGAATGTTCCAGAGCTCTGCTATACTCTAAAAAAAGAAGATATAGGGTATTACATCATGGCAGAGGTGTCACCAAAACATCTGCGCTCCATGCCTGGAAAGGTGGTAACGACTGTTACTGCAAAACCTGTAGGGAAGAAACAGGTAAAGGAGTCAAAAATTTGGGAAACAGACTTTAGAAACTTCCCTTGCGACAACCAGCCAGACATGGTTCCTGGACTATGGACAATAGGTGGCTTCAAGCCTTTAGACACCAAGGAGTTCGACTGGGAAACAGAGGGCATTGAAAAGAATTTCTGGGTATATGGCAGGGCATTCAACGGAGCGAAGGGAACTGGGCTCTACCAGAATGCGAAAGGTGCGAGAATGCTGTACACTCCTCTTGATGGAGAGTATGGTGATATGGAGATTTCCCTGCATGTTGACCCTGCGAAACTGGCTGGTCAAGGCTTTGGAAGTCCTACTGGTCAGTACATGGATATTTACATAAAATTTGACACAAAAACGCTGAGCGGTTATGCCTTGCGCATCATACGTACAACGAAATATAGCAATGCGGTCGATTTCCTTCTCGTAAAATACAAAAACGGTGTCGTAACACCTATCAGCAGTCCAGTGTCTTCAACATGCTATCGAACAAACTGCTTCATTTCTCTCAAAGCCTTTGGGGACAAGCTGTCTGCTCATGCAGAGACAACAACTGCTCACCCTCGACACGCAGTGGAAAGTGTGGTCCCAAAAGTTGATCTTTCTGCCACCATCTCTCAAAACAATTTCGGAGGTTATGGAATACAGCATACTGGCTCCGCACCTGGCGAGAGCATTACTATGTTGCATAAAATGAGGGTAGAATGGAAATAATTGTTATTTCTTTTAAAAAAACAGTTATTTTTTGTTCACTTCATCTCGCTTTTTAGGCGTTTTAAATATAAAACAGTACTTTTGTATTTCGGAAACAACCCCCACCCCTTTCAAAGCCCATTCCCAACGAGACCTCCAACGAGCCTCCCAACAATCAACATCCCTCTTAGGCAACACCCCTGCCTATCCCCCAGCCCCCTGGTATTGTTCGACCAGGTCGAACAACCTCCCTCTCCCAAATTCTTTAACCAGGTCGAACAACCTCCCCCTTCAACAACAATCCCATGAGCGAAAAGAACATTAGCAAGACAGAACGCAAGATACAGAGACTTTTTAGCAAGGCATGTGCAGAATATCAACTCCTCACAGACGGAGACCGGGTGCTCATTGCCGTTTCTGGGGGGAAGGACTCCATCGAACTAACGCGACTTCTCGCAAGGCAAGCAAAGATTCTAAAGCCGCGGATAGAGGTAGAGGCGGCACATGTCATCATGGACAATATTCCCTATGAAACCAGCCGAACCTTCTTAGAGAATTTCTGTCATGACCTTGGAATAAAGCTGCACATCATACACACTTCCTTCAGCGAAGAGGAACAGCCAGAATCTAAGGCGACAGAGAGGAGAAGGAAGACGAAGTGTTTCCTTTGCTCCTGGTATCGCAGGAAGGCGCTCTTTGAATATGCTCGCAACAACGGTTTTACAAGAATTGCATTCGGGCATCATCAAGATGATTTACTCATCACCATGCTGATGAACATGACGTTCGAAGGCTCGTTTGGAACAATTGCTCCAGTCATGACTATGAGGCACTTCCCTTTTTCTATCATCAGACCGTTATGTCTCGTTCCTGAGCATCTGATTTCAGAAGTAGCTGAAGAGCAGCATTTTGAGCGTCAAAAAACATTATGCCCTTACGAAAAGGCATCTCGGCGAGACGACATGACAGAGGTGTTCCGCACCTTGGAAAGAATGAACCCAGAAGCGCGCTATAGCATGTGGCGAGCGATGGAATCTTGTTTTTCACAAACAAAAGAAAAAACTAACTATGAATTATGACTATCACTCTCGTAACATGTACATACAATGCTGAAGCCGTACTACAACGTACGCTTGACAGCGTTCTAAACCAAACATACCCTAATTTAGAACATATCATCGTTGACGGAAAGAGTTCTGACGAAACAATAGCGATTGCTGAGCAGTATAAAACAACAAGCAGCATGAAACACACAGGACACAGAATCTCTATCTTTTCCGATACCGACAAAGGACTTTACGACGCAATGAACAAGGGAATAGGCTATGCTCACGGGAAATACCTCTGCTTTCTAAATGCTGGGGATATTCTATATAGTAACGACACGATTGCTCATCTTGCAGAAAAGGTTTCGGGAGAGAAGGAGTATTCAGTCGTGTACGGTGAGACAGATATCGTTGACGAACAAGGGAAGTTCATTTGCCACAGAAAGCGCCATGCTCCAGAACATCTTACATGGAAATCGTTCAAAGACGGAATGCTCGTATGCCATCAGGCTTTCTATGCAAACACAGAATTAGCGAAAGCAACTCCCTACAATCTTGAGTATCGGTTTTCGGCAGATGTCGACTGGTGCATAAGAATTATGAAAGCGGGAGAGAAGCGGAATCTCGACACTCTAAACACCAAGGAGGTGCTATGCAAATATCTTGCTGGAGGAATGAGCATAAAGAACCATCGTGCTTCTCTGCAGGAGCGGTTTAACCTCATGAGAAAACATTACGGACTCTTTACAACTATCTTTCAGCACATGAAATTCCTTATAGCAAGGGAAAGATAAGAATAATTGTAAGAGAATAAAAGAAGCAAAAACGAAAAACTATTAAATATGAAGAAACAACTATTATCATTTCTTGCCGCCATAGCATTTCCTTTTGCGGCTAATTCTGTAACGGCAGACAATACCGCCCGATGGCTAAGAGACGTGAGAATTTCGCCAAACGGTGAGTATGTTGCATTTTGTTATAAAGGTGACATTTATAAAGTAAAGGCATCGGGTGGACAGGCTATTCGCTTGACAACACAATCGTCTTACGAGGCTAACCCAACATGGTCACCAGACGGAACAAAGATTGCGTTCTGCAGCAATAGACATGGCAATAACGATATCTTCGTGATGTCTGCAGAAGGAGGCAAGGCAGAGCGACTTACGTTCGACAGTGCCGCAGAGATTCCTTTGGCATTCACTCCTGACGGAAAAGAGATTCTCTTCTCTGCAGCAATACAGAAACAGGCATCGAGCATGCTTTTCCCTATTGCTGGACAGAAAGAGGTTTATAAGGTAGGAATAGGAGGTGGACGCCCTATTCAGATACTTGGTACACCAGCAGAAGATATCTGTTTCACTTCTGACGGAAAGCAGATGCTCTATCACGACAACAAGGGCTTTGAAGACCAGTGGAGAAAGCATCACACCTCAAGCATAACACGTGACGTGTGGCTATTCGACTCAAAGACAAAAACTCACCGGAATCTGACAAACCGTCCAGGAGAAGACCGTAACCCTGTTCTCTCTCCTGATGGAAAGACTGTCTTCTTCCTCTCAGAGAGAGACGGTGGCTCGTTTAATATCTATAGCTTCCCACTCGCTGATGCGTCTAAGGTTACTCCAGTAACCAACCATCGCGAACACCCAGTACGATTCCTCTCTGCTGCAAAGAACGGCACTCTCTGCTATGCCTTTGATGGTGATATCTATATCATGAAGAATGGGAGAAAAGCGGAGAAGATTCTGGTATCTGTGGTAAGGGATGATACTGACGAAATGGAGAAACTGCATGTCGCTGCTCTTGAGGGTGGAAACATCTCTCCTGACGGAAAGCAGATAGCGGTTGTTTACAGAGGGGAGATCTTCGTCACTGTAGATAAATATGCCACCACACGACAGATAACACATACAGCAGCAGCAGAAAATGCTCCTACATTCTCTAAAGACGGGCGAACACTCGTTTATTCCAGCTATCGAGATGGGCGTTGGCAGTTGTATAAAGCAACCATAGAACGCAAGGAGGACAACAATTTCGCTCATGCCATGAAGATTCGAGAGGAGCGCCTCCTCACTTCAAAATTCGACCAAACCATGCCGAACTATTCTCCTGACGGAAAGGAGATTGCATTCATTGAAGACCGCAACCGCCTTATGGTTCTCGATGTAAAGAGCGGAAAGGTAAGACAGGTAACCGATGGCTCACAATGGATGTCAAGGTATGGGGGATTTGATTACAGCTGGTCGCCTGACGGAAAATGGTTTGCCATAGAACATATAGGAAATCGTCGAGACCCGTACTCTGACCTTGGAATTGTCTCTGCACAGGGCGGAAAGGTGTTTAACGTGACTGAGAGCGCATACGCAACGGGAAGTGTGAAATGGGTGATGGATGGAAATGCCATTCTCTTCCACAACGAACGCTTCGGAATGAGAAATCATGCTTCTTGGGGTTCTGAAGACGATGCTTTCCTTGTTTTTGTTAATCAGGATGCCTACGACAAATATCGTCTCTCTGAAGAGGACTACAAAATTCTGAAGGAAGCTGAAGAGGCTAACAAGAAGAATGCGAAGAAGCCGGAGGGAAAAAACGACCCTAAAGATTCTAAGAAGAAATCGGGTAAGGGTAAAGGAAAAGCGTCTGCTGAGAAAGATGGAAAGAACGATTCTTCTGCTGAAAAGGGCGAAGAGAAGGTAAAGGCAATTGACGTTGAGCTTGAAGGCATTCGCGACCGCATCGTGAGGGTTACTCCTCACTCCTCTCATCTCTACGCCTCTGTGCTGTCAAAAGATGGGGAATCTCTTTACTATGTGTCAAGGGGACTTGACGGCAGTCAGGAACTGTGGTCGGTGAATCTCAGGAAAAACGAGAAGAAGATGGTTCAGAAGGTCAGCGGAGTAAGGGAGATGATTCTCAATACCGATGGTAATATATATCTCTACGGAAGCAAGATTCAGAAGATGGAGAAATCAGGAAAGATGGAGAACATCACTTTCTCAGCAAACATGGAACTCGACCATGCTCAGGAGCGTGAGTTCCTTATGCAGTACGTACGTCATGAGGTTGGTGAGCGCTTCTACGAGAAGAATATGCATGGTGTGCAGTGGGATAAACTCGTGGATCACTACACTGCCTTCCTTCCTCATATAAACAACAACTTCGACTTTGCAGAACTGCTCTCTGAACTACTCGGAGAACTGAACGTGTCACACACTGGAGCACGCTATTATTTCATGGATGCTAACGGAGAGCGTACGGCTTCTCTCGGACTCCTATACGACAGGAAATACACTGGTGAGGGTATGAAGGTGACCGAGGTGCTGAAGGGTGGTCCGTTCGATAGGAAGAGTAGCAAGATTGCTGTCGGGGATATTATTATTGCCATTGACGGTGAGGAACTGGGAAAGAATATTGATATCGCAAAGCTCCTGAATGGAAAGGCTGGAAAGAAGGTGCTCGTGACTTTCAAGGGTGGAAAAGAGGAGACTGTAGTGCCTGTTTCTGCTGGCTACGAAAACGGTTTACTCTATAAGCGTTGGATAAAGCGTTGCGAACACATCGTAGACAGTGTCTCTGGAGGTAGATTAGGATATGTTCACATAGAATCTATGGACGATGCTTCTTTCCGCACGGCTTATAGTGCCATGCTGGGAAAATACAATCTCCGTGACGGTTGTGTAATAGATACTCGCTGGAATGGTGGTGGTCGTCTACATGAAGACATTGAGGTCCTTACCAGTGGTGAGAAATACCTCACTCAGGTAATTCGTGGCGTCGTTTCTTGTGAGATGCCTTCACGTAGATACAACAAGCCTACCATCATGGTTCAGTGTGAGGCAAACTACTCAAATGCTCACGGCACTCCTTGGGTCTATAAGCACAAGGGCATCGGAAAGCTTGTTGGTGCTCCTGTACCAGGAACAATGACATCTGTTAACTGGGTGAACACACAAGACCATAGCCTTACCTTCGGAATTCCTGTAGTAGGATATCTCACCGACGAGGGAAAATACCTTGAGAACCTACAGCTCGAACCAGACATTTATGTTCTGAACAAGCCAGAGGATATCGACAAGGGTATTGACCAGCAGCTCATTACTGCGACAAAGGAACTCCTAAAGGAGATTAACGGTAAGAAATAAGCACATATGCTTACTATTTACTGACACTAAGCATCACTTCGAATAGCCTAAAAATAATACTATAATGAGAAAGACCGTTATCTTAATATCATTTCTACTCCCTGCCACAGGAGCAATAGCTTCAGAAACAACAAAGGTGCACAATACGGGAGAGCCGTTCAGCTTCTGGTACTGGATGTACGGAGCAGTTTCTAAGCCAGCTATAAAGGCTGACCTTGAAGGAATGAAGAAAGTGGGACTGAGGGGTACATACCTCATGCCTATTCGAGGAACAAACGAGAAACCAGAATTTGAGGGGAAAGCGCAACAGCTTTCCCCAGAGTTCTGGGATGTGGTGGAATATGCCATGCATTGTGCTGACTCTCTAAATCTCGAACTTGGAGTGCATATCTGTGATGGCTTCGCACTTGCTGGCGGACCGTGGTTCTCAGAGGAGGAGTCTATGCAGAAAATTGTGTGGAACGAGGAAATTGTAACAATTCCTGCAACAAAGCGTGGGAAAAAGGGCAAGGAGGTGAAGATGGTTCCTGACGTGATGATTCCAGCAGCAAAGGGTTCTCGTGACATTCTTGCCTTTGCTATCCCTGTCGACTATTCTTCTACAACGGTTTCACCTGTCAAGCTCACTTTCTCTGAAGAGGTTACTTCTAATGAGAAAAACATCGTGAGCTCAAATGCGCCTTGCTGGTTTACATTTGAGTTCCCAGAAGGCTCAAAAATCAGAAACATGGAGATTTTCCCTGCTGGAACAAACATTCAATGTCAACGTCTGAAAGTGGAAGGGAGTGAAGACGGAAACGACTTCACTTATCTCGCCACATTCTCTCCAGCAAGACAGGGATGGCAGAACACTGATGCAGCAAATACTTTCGCACTGCCGCAGAAAGAGGGAAAGAACTTCAAGTTCTACAGATTCTCTTGGTCTCCAGAAGGTACTGAACCAGGGTCAGAAGACCTTGATGCTGCAAAATGGAAGCCAACACTACGTATGAAGAGAATTCTTTTCCATCAGGATGCTCGCATTCATCAGTATGAGGGAAAGGCAGGATATGTATGGCGAGTGGCGGAAGCAACAACAGACGAGCAGATTCCACAATCTCTTTGTTATTCTCTTTCAGATATAATCCCCGTTACACTTTCTCCTGAAGGAAAGGTGGAGACGGCTCTGCCTACTGGTACTTTCAGAATAATTCGTATGGGGCATGCCACAACAGGACACACAAATGCTACTGCGGGTGGAGGAAAGGGACTGGAATGCGATAAATTCTCACAAAAGGCGGTAAACAAACTCGTTGACAACTGGTTTGCAAAATTTGCTGCTCTGCCTTCTGCAAGGGCTTTGAAATACATGCATATAGACTCTTGGGAGTGCGGATGCCAGAACTGGTCGGAGAACTTCGTAGAGGAGTTCAAACGTCGTCGAGGTTATGATCTCATGCCTTGGTTACCAGTAATGGCGGGCATACCGCTTGTAAGTGCTGAAGAGAGTGAACGGGTGCTTCGTGATGTACGCACAACAATAAACGACCTTATCAACGATGTCTTCTTCACAACACTACGCCAGCGTGCAGAACAGATGGGAATGAAATTCTCAAGCGAGAGCATCGCTCCTACAATGTGTGCAGATGGAATTGACCATTATCGCTATGCCGACTTCCCTATGGGGGAATATTGGTTAAACTCACCAACTCACGATAAACCGAACGATATGCTTGATGCTATTAACGGTGGACATGTATATGGAAAGAACATCATACAGGCAGAAGGATTCACTGAACTGCGTGGAGTTTGGAACGAGCATCCAGCTATGCTGAAGACTCTTCTCGACCGTAACTTCGCAATGGGCATGAACCGTCTCTTCTTCCATGTAAATACTCATAATCCTTGGCTTGACAGAAAGCCGGGAATGACACTCGATGGAATTGGACTTTTCTTCCAGCGTGACCAAATTTGGTATAACGAAGCTACTCCGTTTGTGGATTATATAACAAGATGCTCTGCTCTACTTCAGCAGGGACGCCCTGTGCAAGATATTGCTGTTTTCATTGGTGAGGAGATGCCAAGGCGCTCTATCTTGCCAGAGAGGCTTATAGACATGCTTCCTGGAATCTTTGGAAAGGCTCGTGTGGAGGCTGAGAAGAAACGTGTGGCTAATGTTGGGCAGCCTATGGAGGAAAGTCCGGTGGGAGTAAGGCATTCTATCGTTGTCGACACAAAAGATTGGATAAACAGTCTGAGGGGCTACCAGTACGACTCTTTCAACCCTGACGTTCTCCTTCGTTTGGCAAAAGTAGAGAATGGGAAGATGGTGTTGCCGGGTGGTGCAAGATACCGCGTTGTCGTGCTTCCAGGAAAACGTTTGATGGACCCTGCTTTCAATGGCTACTCAAAAGAGGTAGTAGAGAAAATCAAGGAACTTAGAAACGGTGGGGTGATCATTATCGATAATCCGTATACCGCTGATGATTTCTCTCAATTTGGACTAAAACGTGATGTGTTCCTACCAGAGAATATCGCTTATACACACCGTAGCGGGAAAGAGGGTGAGATTTACTTCCTTTCAAATCAAGAGGAGAGGGCTCGCACATTCTCTGCTTCTTTCCGCGATAGGAATGCAGGAAAGGCGTATATTTATGATGCAGTAAGCAATTCTCTCGCTCCATCGGAGATAAACAATGATGGGGAGATAAGCATTTCTCTTCATGCTTGTGGCTCTTGCTTCGTTCTCTTCCCTAATAATGATATTGAAAGCATACTTTCTTGTCTGCCTCATAAGGTGGAAAACACTGCTGCTTGTGCAAGAGAGAATGGATCGGCATGCGGAAAGGGAAATAACTTAGCTGATGCCAAGAAGAAAGCAAAGAGTGGAAAGAATGTGGAGATTTCTCTTCCTGGTCCGTACTCTCTACATTTGAAGGAGAACAACGTGACATTAGCTTTAGACTCTCTCGCTGATTGGTCGAAGAATGATGACAATAAAGTGAAATTCTTCTCTGGACATGGTGTTTACACTACTGAGGTGAAGGTAAAGAAACCTCAGGGAAATGAGGTTCTCCATCTGGGAGATGTTCATAACATTGCTCACGTGTGGGTAAACGGAATTGACTGCGGTATTGTTTGGACTGCTCCTTACGAGGTAAAGATTGGTCATGCACTCCAAAAGGGGAAGAACAAGGTAGAGATTGAGGTGGTGAATACATGGGCAAACGCAATCAGAGGAAACGACCTTGGTACACCACCTTATGAGGGCATCTGGACAAACGCTCGCTACCGCCGTCCTAACAATGATCTTCTTCCTGCTGGACTCCTTGGTCCGGTGGTGATAAAATAAAGCCTCAAGTGCAAAAAGGGGAGATCTGGCAATAGGAAGTGTGTGCAGAATTATATAAAAAATGAATAACACTTAAATCCAAATACAATGAGAAAAATACTTCTAACACTCATGGCAGCAGTCTTCGCTACTGCCTCGCAGGCAAAAGTTTGGATGCCTGCAATCTTCGAGAGCGGAATGGTTCTCCAACGGGAAACAAGCGTGAAACTGTGGGGAACAACAGATGCCAATAAAACAGTGAAGGTAACTACCTCATGGAACGAAAAAACATATCTCATAAAGGCTGACAGGTCTGGGAAATGGCAGATTCCAGTTGCCACGCCAAAGGCTGGCGGACCATATACAGTTTCTGTCAGCGATGGTGAAGAGCTTGTTTTTGAGAATGTGCTCATCGGTGAGGTGTGGCTATGTGCCGGACAGTCAAATATGGAGATGCCTATGAAGGGATTCCCTTCTCAGCCTATCGACAACGGGAATATGGACGTTCTGCACTCTTCCGACCCTCTACTGCATCTCTTTACCGCAAAGAGAACAAGTCGAGTGGAACCAATTGACACTATCACTGGCTCTTGGAAAGAGGCAATGCCAGAGAGTGTGAGGGAGTTCTCTGCAACGGCTTATTACTTCGGAAGGGAACTACGCAGAATACTTAATGTGCCAGTAGGACTGATTGTAACAGCATGGGGCGGCTCAAGTTGTGAGGCATGGATGGACCGTGAGCATGTGAAACAGTTCGTAACCGAGAAGTCTCCATATCAGGTGCCATACACCACTTCAGACATAAAGTCTCCTAACCGCCAGCCTACTGTTCTCTATAACGCTATGCTGCACCCTATCATCGGCTACGGAATACGAGGTGCAATATGGTATCAGGGGGAAGATAACGTACCACGATATCAAGATTATGCACAACAGATGAATACTATGGTGACGCTATGGAGAGAACAGTGGGGAATAGGAGAATTCCCTTTCTTCTACTGTCAGATTGCACCATACGATTACTCTCTTATAAACTGGACCATCAATTCTGCTCTCTTGCGTGAACAGCAGTACTTCGCAGAGAAGGAAATACCAAATACTGGAATGGCAGTGCTCATGGATGCTGGAATAAAATTAGGCATTCACCCTCCTCAGAAGAATATTGCCGGAGAGAGACTTGCTCTCCTCGCATTGGCTAAAACTTATGGCATAAAGGGAATTACATGCCAGTCGGCAAGGTATAAGTCCATGACTGTGGAAAATGGGGCGGCTATCCTTGCCTTTGAAAACGATAAGATGAACCTCTACGGAAAAAATAGTTCCTTCACAAGTAAACTATTTGAGATAGCTGGCGACGACCGTGTATTCTATCCAGCAAAAGTGGAACTGCACAAAAGAAAATTCCTAAAGGTTTCTGCTCCAGAAGTGCCTAATCCGGTTGCTGTTCGCTATGCCTTCCACGACTGGGCTGATGGCGATCTTTATTGCGACAATCTCCCTCTCTCTTCTTTCCGAACTGATACATGGCCTGTGGAAGAGAGAAAAGCAGAAAAGGAGAAAAAGGAATACGACAAATAATCGGTCATGGAATAATGATATCTAAAAAAAAGAGAGCATAGGGTCACACTTTTATTGATTATTACAAGAAGAAAATGATAAAGAAAAAAATAGCTCATATATTTATACTTCTTGCCTTGCCACTACTCACAGTCTCGGCAAAAAAGGCGGATATACCTTCTGTAGCTGGATTATTACCTATAGAAGATGGTGGAAGGAAGGTATGGAACTTCAACAACGACTGGAGATTCCATCGAGGAGATATTCCTGGGGCAGAGGCTGCAGATTTTGACGACACGAAATGGGAGGCGGTAGCTACTCCGCATACTGCTCAACTCATGCCGGCAGAGGCAAGCGGATGCAGAAACTATCAGGGCATCGTTTGGTATCGTAAGCATTTCGTTGCTCCTGACATGCCGGTCGCTATCCTGCACTTCGAAGCTATCATGGGAAAGCAGAAGATTTACGTAAACGGAAAGTTAGTGAAAGAGCATCTCGGCGGATACCTACCTATTAACGTGAACCTAACCGAAGCGGGAGTGAGGCCAGGAGAAAAAGCTGTCATTGCCGTTATGGCTGACAACAGTGACGACAAGAGCTATCCTCCTGGAAAAACACAGATGACTCTTGACTTCACATATCATGGGGGCATCTACCGTGATGTGTGGCTCATTGGCAGGCAGAAGGTGTATATAACCGATGCTATTGACGAGAACCGTACTGCACAAGGTGGTGTGTTTGTTCATTACGCCAATATCTCTAATCGCTCTGCTGAGGTCTATGTGAATACAGACGTGAGAAATACTCTCTCTAAGGCGCAAAATGTAACCATCATAAACATTCTCTCTGACGCCACTGGAAAAACGGTAAAGAGCTGGAAGAAGAACGTCAAAATTGCTGCCAACAGTTTCGTAAACGTACAGCAGGGCTCGAAAATCGCCAACCCTAAGCTATGGTCACCAGAGTCTCCTTACCTCTATACACTTACAACAAAGATCATTGGAAGCAAAGAGGTGAGCGGAAAGACAGTGAAAGGGACTGTTGACGGTGGTGCAATGAAAATTGGTATTAGAAGCTTTGAATTTCGAGGAAAAAAGGGATTCTGGTTGAATGGCTCACGATACAGACAGTTTGTTGGTGCTAACCGCCATCAGGATTTTGCTTATGTCGGTAACGCAATGCCTAACTCACAGCAGAGAAGGGATGTGCAGCGTCTGAAGGATGCGGGATTCAACATAATACGTACCGCTCACTATCCGCAAGATCCAGCATTCATGGACGCTTGCGACGAATTGGGTATATTCATCATTGTAGCTACTCCGGGATGGCAGTTCTGGAATAAGAAACAACCGGAGTTTGCAGAGCGCGTGCATCAGAATACCAAGGAGATTGTGAGAAGGGATAGAAACCACCCTTGTGTGCTCATGTGGGAGCCTATCCTTAACGAGACAAGATATCCTGAAGATTTTGCTTTGGAGGCTTTGAAGATCACTCGCGATGAATATCCTTACCCTTACCGCCCTGTGGCTGCTGCTGACCTTCACAGTGCTGGTGTTCTTGAGAACTACGACATTGTATATGCATGGCCGGGAGACGATGAAACTCCTCTCGATGCTGTCAATGAAAAGGACGGAAAGCTCAAGGCGGAGGCAAGGATGGTTGAATTGGGAAAGAATGTGCTCACTCGTGAGTTCGGAGAATATGTCGACGACTGGTATGCTCACAACAACCTCAATCGTGCTTCTCGCTCCTGGGGAGAGATACCACAGCTGAAGCAGGCACTCTCTCTGTCAAACACAACATGCGACCAGCATCGCACCACAGGACTCTTCCTTGGTGGATGTCAGTGGCATCCATTCGACCATCAGCGTGGCTATCACCCAGACCCTTATTGGGGTGGAGCATACGATGCGTTCCGACAGCCAAAGACAACCTTCTATATGTTCCATTCACAGATTCCTGCATCTGAGACGGAGCCGTTCGTATATATTGCTCATGAGATGGGACAGTTCTCTGAGAAGGATGTAGTGGTATTCTCTAACTGCGACAGTGTACGCCTTTCTATCTACGACGGTGAGGAGTCATGGACTCTCCCTGTTCTCCACGAGAAGATATTGCCAGACCAAGGAGTGAAGGAAGTTGTTTCACTCCGTGATAAGCTCTCAAACGATGCTGTAGCACCTTATAACGCTCCTGTCATCTTCCGAAATGTTTGGGACTTCTGGAAAGCAAGAGAATACTCTTACAAGCAGAGAAACTGGCAGAAGGTGAACATCGTAGCAGAGGGTATCATAAATGGGAAGGTAGTTGCCACTACAAAGCGTATGCCTTCAAGAAGAAGCACGAAACTAAGACTCTATGTTGAAGAGCGTGATAGGAAGCTTGTTGCTGACGGTTCTGACTTCGTTGTCGTTGTTTGTGAGGTTACAGACGATTCAGGAAACATACGCCGGTTAGCAAAAGAGGAAATTCTCTTCACTTTAGAAGGGGAAGGCGAGATCATCGGTGACGGAACAAACATTGGTGCTAATCCTCGACAAGTGGAATGGGGTTCTGCTCCTATCCTTGTTCGTTCCACCACAAAAGCAGGAAAGATTCATATAAAGGCTGATGTCCTTTACCCAGGTACTCACTCCCCTACTCCTGCTGAGATAACAATAGAGTCGGTTCCTTCTCCTCTTCCGTTCATCTCTGACCCAACAATCTCTAATATCAAAACTCAGAAGTCGAACGTCTCAAACAGTCAATCAAAAAAGAACACCATCTCTGAAGAAGACAAACTGAAAATGCTTCAGCAGGTGCAAGACCAGCAAGCTGACTTCGGAGTGAACTGATTCTTGGTGATTGTAGAAAAGAAACGAGACAGAGAATAATCTCTATTTTTCGTTATCTCTGTCTTTAGAAAAAGATTCAAAAAAACAAAAACGGTGCATCTTGCCATGAATGAAAAGACAAGATGCACCGTTTTTTATATATTATTGATATCAAGTTCTGCAAACGATAATTCCGACATTACTTTATAGGTGTATTGCGACATAATATCTTGGGTTACTATTCAATGAAGGTTCACAGAATATCTTTCAGTTCTGTGAGCATATCAACAATAAAAGTCACTTCTCTGTCAGGTGCAAATTCTTTGTCCCACCGCTGGTAAAGACAAGCATCAATACCGTAATTGAGCGCGCCACAAACATCTGCAACATAATTATCTCCTACCATTAGTGTATTCTCTTTCTTTGCTTTTGTTGTTAGGAGGGCATAATCAAAGAACTTTTCTGACGGTTTATTATAGCCAGCATCTTCACTCAATATAACTGTATCAAAATAGTCTTGCAAACCACAGGCAGCAAGCTTTTTGTATTGAACCTCATGAAAGCCATTACTGCAGATATGAAGCTTATAGCCCTTTTCTTTTAAATAAGAGACCAACTCAAGTGCTCCTGGGAGAAGCCCAGGCTTATTTGAACAAAAATCAAGGAAGGTGTCGCTCATCCTCTTGCAATAGTCATCTGTAACAGATAAATTCTTCCCTAATAGTAAAGGAAGCTTGAAACGTTCTATGACGAGGAAGTCTTTAGTGATCTCGTTGTTATTGTATCTCTTCCAAAGCTGTTGGTTCACATCCCAATACTCAGTGTAAAAAATATCAGGGTCTGAGAAATTATTATGCAAATCATATGCCTCAAACGTTTCTTCCAATGACCGTTGAGCATTTCCTCTGGTGTCATAAAGGGTATCGTCAAAATCGAAGAAAATATCTGCATATTTCATAATAAGTAAATGTGTTTCTTATTCTTGGTTAGAAAGATAGATGAAAATAATGGTAGGGGTAGATAAAACGAAACAAGCCCCGAAGAGGTTAATCTTCGAGGCTGTTCATGAAAGAAGG
>SAMEA3663036__coassemble_164_pt1 | contig 32645 bp, 19 predicted proteins | sample SAMEA3663036__metabat2_high_PE_014 | metagenome-assembled genome bin SAMEA3663036 (sample SAMEA3663036) | pig gut metagenome | biome: pig gut; feature: pig-associated habitat; material: faeces | place: France | collected 2012
AGTAATTTATCATTAACCATTCAAAACAGGAGTAGGAACTACCTGCAGAAAAGTGTTCCAAATCATCATGGCAATCAAAACCAATGCAATCAAGGAGTACAACACCGCAAGGAGTTATCGACGGTTTGATACTGATTATTGTAGCATAACTGTTTGTGCTCTGCGCCACGTTCCTTGGTATAAAAGACCTCTCCCTGCCAATGAAAGGATAAAAGACCTCTCCCTGCCAATGAAAGGATGATAACCCCAAAAAGGGACAAATACATTGGTTTGTGATGTTAAACCAATATAATTATCCCTTTTGTTACAGTTGTAAACTGCTCTGCAGCCTATTTGTCTTTTGATGCAGCTCTTTCTCGATCCTTTATGATTGCAGCGAAATTGTCTATTGCCCACTGAACCATAGGGCGACAGGTACCCATAAAGGAGTGGGCACGTGGGGTGAGGGCGTAATCGGTGTGCGGAGGCACCTCGGCATATACCGTTCTTGTTACGAAGCCATCAGCCTCAAGATTCCGTAGTGTGGCAGACAGCACCTTCTGCGATATATCGGGCACTGCCCGACGCAGTTCAGAGAACCGCATCGGGCTGTTGTGTTTGATCATTTCGTGCATGATGAGTAGCGACCATTTGTCGCCAACACGAGCCAAGATGTTTCTGACTGGGCAGTCAGGAAAGAGCATTTCGCTTGTCATAGTGTGAGTATTTATTTTGTGCGCCTACTCATTGCTCAACGATTCCATCTGTCATGGTGTACTGCTCCAAAGAACCTGCCTTTGATTGTATGCAGATATACATCAGTGGAGAAGAGTCAGTAGCCTTTATGCAACGGCTTACCTCTGGTTCTACCTTTACAACAGAGCCAGAGGCTACTGCAATCTCGTCGTTGTTGAGAATGAATGTTCCCTCACCGCTGACAACGATATACACTTCCTCGTTCTGTTTGTGATGATGGAAGAAAGGCAGTTCTTCGCCATCAGCGAGTGTGCCGAAAGAAATCTCTATGCCTGTTGTTCCCAACACTTCCTTTAGAAATGCCTTTCCTTCAAAAGAGGCGAGGTTGCCTACTGTAGCCACTGTGTAGCCTTCTGCAGTTTTCTGCAATTCAATTTTGTTCATACGTCTTGAATTTTTTTTTAAATGAAACTTTTTTTCTTTGACGATGCAAAATTACGCTAACTTTTTTAATTGTGCAAGAAGGCACTTTCTTGGAAGTTAGTAACCTGAAGGTTACCATTATTGACAGTCAGACAGTTACACATTCCATCATTATGATAGATTAACAATGTTAGGAAGTGTCGATTTCTTATTTCCTTCCCCGTATCTTATCTATCACGAATGCGATTCTTCCGAGGTCGGCGGGAGTGAAAGAATGGTGGGATTCGTAGTAGATGTTTATGCCGAGGAAGAGAGGGTGGGAGAGACGGCAGGTGCGCATGATCTCTGGTGGAGAAATGATTCCAGAGATAAGAAAGGGTATGGTGCCATCGTAATTGTTGAATGCGGAGAGGCGGTCTACACCTGGAGCACAAGGAGCAGTGAATTCAAAGTTCAGCATGTCGGCAAGTCCTTCGTATTCATGCCAGTCAGGAAGCTCGTTGTCGTTGCCAATAAACAACGTCTTGATGATCTTTATCTCTGGAAGGATGTCAGGAATCACCGAACTGCGGAAATTCTTTAGGTAAGTGGATGTCTCGTTGCCGTTCAGTTGTAGGAAGTCGAAATTGTAGTTATAGGCGCAACTGATGAGATGCTGCGGAGACTGGTCGGCAAAGACCCCAACGTATTTCTTCCCTGGGATTTTCTCTATGCTTTTCCCGAGGTAGAAAGCAGTGTCGTCTTTGTCAACGAGACGAAAGAACGGCTTGTCGATCGTTGTTCCTGCTGGAGTGATTATATTGCTGATATGCTTCGCAACATTTTCTCGAAACTCCATTCCTATCATTTCGATGTCTAAACTGCTTACGGCAGAGATGCTCTGAGCATCGTTGAAGCCACAAACCTTTATTTGCATTGTTTCTCTTTTGTGAGTAGGTGAATGAAAAAATGTTTATTGATGGCACCCTTTTCTTACCTCACCATGATCTTCTTTCCGTTCTGGATGTATATCCTTCCCTTTTCGAGATTCTGAACCTTTCTGCCGAGCAAGTCGAAATAGCTGTTGTTGGTCTCAGGAGCGGTGTAGATAGCCTCAATGCCTGTTGCTGGAGTGATGCCATCGTTGGAGACAAAGAGCTTGTCGATATAGATTGCGTTGCTCTCGCCGCCAAGAGTCCAGAAGCCAGCAATATAGACGTGAGAAGGGTCGAAGGTTGTGCCGTCTTCGTTTTTCTGTCCTTCAAGAGGTACCACTATGGTCTGCTTTCCACCGCAGTTGGTGCTGTAAGGACTTGTCCAATAACTGTTGTTGCAGAAGAGACGGAATGAAGCGCTCCAGTCGCCAGAGTTAGGAGCTGCCTGCTTCAGCTGCACCACGACATACTTGTAAGGACTGAGGTCAAGAGGTTCACTATACTGCCAACCGCCAAAGCCATACTGCCCTGTTACGAGTTTTCCACTCTCTGGGTCGAAAGAGCCTGTCTCCCAAATAGAAGGATTAAACTCCCATTCGTTGAGAGGGAACATCTCCTTGCTGCCCTCCTCTTCTGTCCACTCCCGAGCCTTATGCTCCGTCTTCGCATATTCCGCATACCATTTGAAGCAAGCGCCAGAGCAAGCCTCATAGGCATTGTCGGTGAGCTTAGTGGTGAATGCCGGACGCACGTAGCCTGTGCTGAGATAGAAGTCGATGTCGAGATAGTCGTGGGTGTGTGTGAGAGTCCATCCGATGTTTCCGAAGTAGTCAACAATCTCTTTATATGTCACACCGAACTTCGATGTGGAGCCAGTAGCCCATGTTCCGCAGTTTGGCTCCACCCATTGTCCGGACTCGTTCCAATGTCCCTGTCCCGTAGGGTCTTTCGGACTCCAGTCTACCTCTGTGATCATCACTGGCGATTTCTTCACCACTGGCACAGCGTCGAGGAAAGAGCGAATGGATTGCTTCACATCTGTCTTGTCGTCGGAAGTGTTATACCATCCTGGATAGAAATGCACGGCATATCCGATTTGAGGGTCGGTAGCGTGCATAGGGTCGGTGACTGGATTGCTTGCGTAAGGGCGGTAGTTCTGCTGCCAAGAGCCCCCAGGAATCCATATTATGCCCTTGAAGCCGTTCTCTCGAATTTTGTCTACGATTGGTTGGAAGAAGTCGTGCATTGCTTTGTTGTCGTCTTTTCCATTTGCATCGAGAATGGAGATGGGTTCGTTGGCAAGCTCTATGCTCAGCCAGTCGGAGTTGGCAAGCACCTCTTGATTTTTTGTTACGAGGTCCCAGACGGTGAGGAGGTACTGCTGGTAGTAGTCGCCAACAAGAATCTTCTGAGGGCAGACGCCAGGAGGTCGCATGATGACGTACATGCCATGTCCCTTTGCCTTCTGTGCGATGGGCATATAGAGCTTCACGAGATAGTTTGCGAGACGGCTTTTGTCGAATCGCATGATGTTCGCCTCTCCGCTCACCTCTGTTCCGTGAGGGTCGTAGAATTTGTCGCCATTCTTTGTGAACCCTTCTGCCATGAGGTTAGGATTGTCTGTCCAGCAAGGGTCGAGATGCAGACGGAAGACGTTACACCACGACCCCTGCTCGGTGTCTGTGACTGCCGTGAAGAGCTTGTCAAAGTAGTTGATGCATTTGTCGATGTACTGGTCGCCTTCTCGATAGACATCTATCCAATGGTTGTCTGTGAAGCGATAGCCGCTGAAATACGGACTTGGTGTGTCCATAACTCCATGAAGCATCACCTGATTCCCTTCCGTATCGACGAGATGGTTTCCTTCTACCTTCAGTCGAGATGTGTCGCCCCATTTGTGTATCTGTGCGTAAGTGAATGATACAAAAGCTGTTAAGGCGATTGTGAACAATAGTTTCTTTAACATTGGTCTGTGAATTTTTTTAGTTATTTGAAAGTGATAGTTTTTATTCCTTGAAGCCTTCCCCAACCATTCAAAGAGAGAATGATGGAGAAGGAGAATTTGTTTTTTCCCTGCAAAGTTAGTTTTTTTCTTTCGATTATGCAAGAAAACAGAAGTTTTTTCTTTAAGTAGGTTTGCAGAATCATTTTGCACACCTACCAAAAGAAATCTATAGCTTCTCTTTCAGGAACTGTCCCGTGATGCTCTTCTCACATTCTGCCACCTGTTCTGGGGTTCCCATGCAGACGATATGCCCTCCGAGATGTCCGCCCTCAGGACCGATGTCGATGATATGGTCGGCACATTTTATGACATCGAGGTTATGTTCAATGACCAGAACAGTATGCCCACGAAGAATGAGTGCCTCAAATGCAGAGAGCAATCGGCGGATGTCGTGGAAATGCAGACCTGTGGTGGGCTCGTCGAAGATGAAGAGCGTTGTCTCCGCTTTCTCCTGTCCGATGAAATAACCTAATTTCACACGCTGGTTCTCCCCTCCAGAGAGAGTGGAAGAGTTCTGTCCGAGCTTTATATACCCCAATCCAACGTCCTGTAGCGGCTTTAGTCTGCTTACGATCACCTTTTCTTGAGAGAGTCTTGCTCCCCGTTCTGTTTTCGGCATGTTCTCAGAGAAGAACTCAATAGCCTGATTGATGGTCATGTTCAGAATGTCAAAGATATTCTTCTCGTGATATTTCACGTCAAGGATATTTTTCTTGAACCGCTTTCCATGACACGCCTCACATTCCAGTTCAAGGTCAGCCATGAACTGCATCTCCACGAGAATTGTTCCAGCACCCTTGCATTCCTCACAACGTCCACCCTCGGTGTTGAAAGAGAAATGCTGAGCGGTATAGCCCATTTGCTTTGATAGCGGCTGATCTGCCATTAACTGGCGAATGGCATCGTATGCCTTCACGTAAGTGGCAGGGTTGGAGCGAGTGGACTTTCCAATCGGGTTTTGGTCGACAAACTCCACATGCTTTATGTCAGAATTACTGATGTCCAGTCCGCCGAAGAGTCCTGGAGCGTCACACGCCTCACCCAACTGACGCTTCAGGGCGGGGTAGAGTATGCCCTTTATGAGAGACGACTTTCCAGAGCCAGAGACACCAGTCACCACGGTGAAGACATTCAGTGGAATGTCTACGTCCATGCCCTTTAGGTTGTTCATTCTTGGAGACTTGATGGTTATTGCTCGGTTCCATTGTCTCCTTGAAGAAGGAATCGGAATCTCCTCAAGGTGAGCGAGATAGTCGACGGTGTGACTGTTCGGGAAGTCCTTCTTCGTCTCCTTGGAGATGCTTGCTGTCTCCCCCTCGAAGACAATCTCCCCACCGTGTCTCCCTGCCTCTGGACCAACGTCAATGAGATAGTCGGCAGCACGTATGATCTCCTCATCGTGTTCCACCACCACCACCGTATTTCCGATGTTCCTCAGCTCCTTCAGCACGTTTATGAGACGGTTTGTATCTCGTGAATGCAGACCGATTGATGGTTCGTCGAGAATATATAGCGAACCGATGAGCGAAGAGCCAAGACTTGTGCAGAGGTTTATTCTCTGCGATTCACCTCCCGAGAGAGTGTTTGACGCACGGTTGAGTGTGAGGTATCCTAATCCCACCTCAATAAGGAAGTGCAGACGAGTGGTGATCTCGACGAGAAGCCGCTTTCCGATTTCCCTCTCCCTCTCAGTCATTCTCACGTTTTTGAACCATTCATAGAGTTCAGAGACAGGCATGTCAACGAGCTGAGAGATGGTTTTTCCCCCTATGCCATTTTCGTCAGCCCCGATGCGCACGTAGTGTGCCTCACGTCTCAGTCGCGTTCCGTGACATTCATCGCACACCGCCTTCCCACGATACCTTGCTAACATCACCCTATATTGAATCTTATACTGATTTTCAGAGAGCATGCGGAAGAAAGCATCTATCGACACCTGCTCCTGAGGGTCGAGAGTCTGTTCTGATGGCAGTCCATGCCATAGCCATCCCTTCTGCTCGTCGGAGAGGTCGTAGTAAGGAGTGAAGATAGGGAAGTCGAAGGCAGCCGCCCTTCTGCAGAACTCCTCTTTCCATTCCTTCATTTTCTCCCCATGCCAGCACTGCACGCAGCCTTCATAGAGGGAGAGAGAAGGGTTTGGAATCACCAAAGCCTCGTCGATGCCAATAACCTTTCCGAAACCCTCACATTTTGGGCATGCACCGAAAGGGGAGTTGAAGGAGAAGAGATTCTCTGTAGGCTCTTCAAATGTCATTCCGTCAGCCTCAAAGCGAGTGGAGAACACATGCTCTATCATTGCCGGCAGGAACACCAAGCGACACATGCCATGCCCTTCGTAGAGAGCCGTCTCTACGGAGTCTGTCAGTCGAGAGATAACGTCTCGCGAGTCATCGACACTCATTCTGTCTATGATGACAGTAATCTCCGAAGGCGCTTTCCCCCCATTTTCCATATCTGCGAGCACATCGTCTATTCTCTTTATCTCACCCCCAACCATTATTCTCGCATAGCCCGCCAGAAGTGCCATTTGCAGCTGCTTTCCCACAGTGCGCCCTTCAGGAACCGACATCTTCGTTGCCACGAGAAACTTTGTTCCCTTCTGATAGCTGAGCATGCAGTTTATGATATCCTCCACACTGTGCTTCTTCACCTCCTGACCACTCACTGGAGAGAATGTTCTGCCAATGCGTGCAAAGAGAATGCGGAGGTATTCGTAGATCTCTGTGTTTGTGCCTACGGTAGAGCGAGGATTCCTTGAGATGACCTTCTGCTCAACGGCAATGGCAGGAGGGAGACCCTTTATGGTGTCGCATTCCGGCTTAGACATACGTCCGAGGAACTGTCTGGCGTAACTTGACAGAGACTCCACATATCGTCTTTGTCCCTCGGCATAGAGTGTGTCGAAGGCGAGAGACGATTTGCCAGAGCCAGAGACACCCGCAATGGCAATGAATTTATTCCTTGGAATGCGCAAGGAAATATTCTTCAGGTTGTTTACACGAGCGTTGCGTATCTCGATATATGATTCTTCTTTTTTCATTTTTTCTTTTTCGTGCATTGAGTTCTATGCGTACACACACATATATGAGAAGATGATGTAAATAAAGTTTCGTGAGAGGTGTTTTTTTCTAAATGGGGCAGTGCAAGAGTTACAGAAAAACAACCATGCACACCAATTTTTATTTCCCACAAAGATTTTGGAAGTCGCAGAACTCGCAACTCCTTGCAGAACCGTTTGGAGCAAACGGAATCTCTGGATTGTTGATTTCTGCAATGAGAGTGCGAAGTTCCAGAAGGAAGTCTTGCTCGTGAAGAGCGATGTTCATGATGTCTTCACCGTCTATCTGCAGGTAGGGAGAATAGTCTGCTTGCCGAATTTTCTGTGCGTAGAAAAGTGCGGTGGCAACCTGCTCCTGATTAGGATTTAACCGTCTGCTATGCCTTACGAGAATGCTGTACATCATTGTCTGGAAATAATAGTCGGAATGTTTCTCGATCGTATCGTGTAGGAAGACGTCAGAAACGGAGGTCATCTTTCCTGGCAGACTATGTCCGGTCTTGTAGTCAACCACCCTAATAACCTTTCTTCCCCCTCCGATGTTTATCATGTCGAGACGGTCGATGATGCCACCGATGTTCACTGTCTTCATTTCTCCGTTTATCTCCACTGGAATCTTTCCGTAAACCCTTGCAGAGTCTTCGAGTCCGATGATGGTGATGGGGGTGAAGTGACGGTCGTAGTCGAGGAGGTCGTTGAGCATACGAATCAGCACCCTTCTGTTTATGAGCTGCAGACCAGTGTATTGCGGTTTGTAGGTAGAGCTTTCGTCAGTGATGTTGAAGACTTCTTTTCTGAAAGCCTCGTCAATGCATCTCTCTATGAGCAGCTGGTTTCCCTTCTTCACAATGTCGATAGCCTCTGCATGAACCACTCCCGAGCTGTCGCAAATTTTGCTATACAGTCTTTTTGCTGCCTCGTGGAAGACAAGTCCGAAGGAGATGTTGTCCATTTCGTCTGGCTCGAGGTCATTGTCGGTTCTTAAGCCGAGAACGTACAGATAGTAGTATTTCTGCTGGCAGCGGAGGTAGGTGACTAATTCTGTCGGACTGATTGTTTTCTCTTCGAGTCTTGCGTTCATGATAGACATTATGTTGCTGTCTTTCTGAATGTTACGAAGAGATGAGATTTTCGTTGACTGTGTTGTGGTTATGCTTCGCTGACGAATAGAGATTCCGCTCTCAGCCATTATTTGCAGCATGAAGCGCGACATCTCTCCAGTGTTTATTCCTTCTGTAGAGGAGTTGAAGGTGATGGTGACGTCTGATGACCTTTGTAGTAGTCGGTGGAAGTAATAGGAATATATTCCCACTTTGTTCTCTACGGTTGTGAGACCGTGTGCCTTCCTTACGCTGTGTGGAATGAAAGAAGAGTCGTCGACCCCCTTTGGCATGTTTCCTTCATTGCAAGAGAGAAGGAGGATATGGTCGAAATCGAGACACCTTGTCTCCAGAACGCCCATGATTTGGATTCCCTCGATTGGCTCACCGTGATAAGGAACTGTTGTGGAGTCGATGATCTGCTTTATCAGTCTGCGGAATGTGGAGATATCAACGGCTAAAGTGCCATCAATCGAAAGCGACAAGAGACGTTGCAGAATCTGGTGTGTGCGGAAGATGGACTCTTTATCTAATGCTGGCAGAGAGCTGTCGGTCTTCGCTATTCTCTGCAGAATGTTCTGCAGCCAGAGTGTCAGTTTTATGTTCATCGACACTGCTCGGTTCCCTTCATAGCCAATATGGTCAATGTCTCCGAAGAGGAGACGCAGTCCGTCGTCTAAGCACAGGTATTCCTCTGCTGGGAAGAAATTCTTCTCCTTAGAGATTTTCTGCTGCAGAACAGGTGCGAGAGGTGAGAGAATATGCGCGTAGGGATGGCAAAGAACGCGATTCACGTAACGCATCAGGAACTTGTCTGTTCCCGAGATCTTTCCTGCCGTCTGCAGTTCCATGAGATGTTGCAGGAGAGAAACGACGGTAGCTTGTGAGAGAGGGAAGCCAGTTGTTACGTTCACTTTCTCCACCTCCTCTGGCAAGGAGCGAATAATGGTCATGAGCAGTTTCTCGTCGCTCATAACGATGGCTGTTCTCGCCCCAGCCTGATAGCGGTTGTTTTCCAACAGCCAGTCGTGCACATACCTTGCCTGCAGGTTTTCTGTGGTGGCAGAGACGAAGGTTATTCCGTTTTCTTTCTTTGTGGCAAGAAGGTTTTCCTTGTCTTCTCCGTCGAGTGCGTCTGGGAACATCGATAGGTATTCTCCGATGAAATGCCCTGCCTCGTGAGTGCGGTTCATGTAGTATGTGTCGTAGTCCCAGAAGAAGAGGGCTCGTGGCTGTAGACCCTTTGGCTCCATGTTCTTCATGTGCAGGAATAGCTTCTGCTCTACCACCTGCAACATGTTAAAGCCAATGAAGCAATAGGTGTCGAACGCGTAGTCGAGACCGTTGTTCTCTGCCACCTCACGGTAGAGCATGCCCTCGTAGGCAAGTCCGTCGGCAGCGAGTGAAGAACGAAAGGCTGTGTAGATGTCAAAGAGTTTCGACCATAGTCTTAAGAATTTCTCTTTCATCACTGAAGGGTTTTCTCCGTTGAAGGAAGAGAAGAACTGCTTTAACGCTTCTTTCTGACTGTCTTGAAGATAAGAGATGTCGTCGAGCTCGTGAAGGTCGGAAAGGAGTTGGAACACTTTCCTTGCGTCTGCCATGTTCTTGTCGATGTCGTCGAAGTCGGAGAGGAGTAGGGCTCCCCAGTTGTAGAATTGGTCGAGGGTCTCGGAAGAGTTTCCCGTGATGCGCTGGAAGACATCGTAGAGTCGGCAGATGAGGAAGATTTGGTCGGCAACATGCAGAGAGGAGTGGTTTCTGAAGAGGTCGCTGATGGTGATGTATGTAGGGCTCCAGATCACTGTCTCTTCTTGCTCGCCAAATTCCTTTGAGGCTGCCTTTACAAGCTCTTGGTTGAGAAACAAAGCAGCACGCTTGTTCGGGAAGACAACGGCAACCTTGGTCATGTCTCTTCCAAATCGCTTTATGAGGTTCTCGGCAACAAGTTGGATGTATGTTTTTGCTTTCATTGAGGGAACGTGTTTGGAATTTTGGGCATTAAATGCAGGGGTGTTGCTGGCAGGTAGGGGTGTTTCTTTTCTTTCTTTCGACCAGGTCGAAAGATACCAGACAGGGCAGTGGTGTCGGGGGCTGGCAGCAGGGGTGTTTCTGGCTGGAAGCAGGGGTGTTGCTGGCAGGCAGCAGGGGTGTTGGGGGCTGCCTTTATTTTGCTTTTATCTCTTTTATTTTTCCAGGCACAATAGCCCAAAGAAAGCCGTGAATGTTGCTGTGCCCCATTTTTTTTAGAAGCTGCATGTATCTCTGCACTTGAGCAGTGTAGCTGTCTTTCAGCGAGTAGAGCTTGAAATCAATGACAATTGTTTCTGTGCCGTTTGTGATTACACGGTCTGGCCTGTGCTCACAGTACGTGTTGTTCCGTGCATCGTATTCCAAGATGGTGCATTCATTGAAAACAGTCCATTCTGGGTCGAACCACCTTTTTGCCGTTTCGTTTCTAAATGCCTTTTCGATATGCTTTCTCAGTAGGGTGGGAGAAATCTCTTCGTTATAGAGCATTCCGTCCATTTCTAACTGCTTTATGGCATCGTCGATATCGTTCCAGGAGCGTATGTTCGAAAAGAGGAAATGGAGGATGTTTCCCATTGTGATGTATCTCTCCCGGTTGAGTCCTTCCTCATCGTCGTCGGCAAGGGTGAATGCCTTGCTTTGGTTGCTCTCGCGGAAGTCTGGTTCTTTGGCGTTTGTCACCACGGAGATTTGCAGCGGTTCTGTTGGTTGCATGAAGATATTTTCTGTCTGCTCTTTTTTTCGTTCCTTTATGAGCAGTTCTCCGAAGGTCATGGTGTCGTTTTCAAAGTGTGCTCCGAAGTTTGGGTCGAGATTGTTAATGACCTCCTCAATGAGCCATCCACGGTAGGTTTCTTTCTGTCCCTTCTCTGCCGTTATGAACAAGTTGTCTACGGCACGTGTGAATGCAACATAGAGAAGATTGATATTGTCTACTGTATTCTGCAGATGCTCCACGAGGTAGTCGTTGTAAAAGATGGTGTTCTCCAGTTCTTTTTTGTTCACGCTTACAGGTATGTAAGGGATGGTGGAGAATGGAACCTCAGATGTCTTGCACCACACCAATGTCTCCTTTTCCAATTGCCAGTCGCAGAAGGGCACAATCACGTTTTTGTATTCCAAGCCCTTACTCTTATGGATGGTGAGGATTCTGATGCCGTCAGTGCTGTCGCTCTCGATTTTCTTGTTTCTCATGCTCTCATCCCAATATTTCAGGAAAGAAGCAGCATCAGCCGTGTTTCTTTCAGAAAACTCGCAGAGATTGTCGAAGAACGAACAGAGATAAGCACACTGGTCGTCGGGAGCCGTTAGAGAGAGCAGAATGCAGAGTTGCTCGCAGACTTGGTAGAGTGGCATTTTTCGCAGGCTGTCGTAATTGTTTGTGAAGCACTTTGGCAGTCCCTTTTCTCGCAGCAGCATTTCTTGCGGTTCGTTGTTGTGAAGAATCTCCCTTTCGTAGTTCACCGTCAACCGTGCTTTTGCAAGAACATCGTCAGGGTTTACGAGTAGACGGAGAGCATCAATGAGAATGTTCGCCACATAAGAATTGCTGAGCAGGAAAGCCTCGTCGGAGACAAACTTTAGTTGCCTCACCTCCTCCCGCTCATCTCTTGCGAACGCTTCCATGCACTCCTTAACAATCAAGGCGATGTCGCTTCTCGTTCTCACCAGTACGGCGATATCAGATTGCGCAAAACCTTTTTCTACGAGCATGGTGACAGTCTCGAAGACATATTTCACCGTGTCTTCCTTGCTATCGCCTTTTTCAATCATCTTCACCTCGACATATCCCTCGTGCTTCTTGTTCTCTGGATAGTCTTGTTCAACGTCAGCGTATGCTTTTACGAGCATCTCCGAGATTGTCTTCTCTTCTCCCGTTCCTGTGATTTTCTCTATCGCTTTTTTGAAGAACATGTTATTGAAGCGAATCACGTTCACGGCAGAGCGACGGTTTGTGCGCAAGGATTGTGGTGACAGTTCCTCCTTAGAGAAGGCTGTCTCTATGTTGTTTAGCAGTCTCCAATCTCCTGAGCGCCAACGGTAGATGCTCTGCTTCACATCGCCAACAATCAAGTTCTTGTAGCCGTGACTCATGCAGTCATCGAGCAAGACCTTGAAATTCTTCCATTGAATGGTGGAGGTATCTTGAAACTCGTCGATCATGATGCTTTTCAGTCGTGCACCAATTTTCTCAAAGATGAAAGGAGAGTCGTATTCCCCAATCATTTTCGACAGAAGAATCTGCGTGTCGGAAAGCAGGAACGTGTTTTGCTCACGATTGTTCTGCCAAATCTCACCCTCTATGGCGTGCAACATCTGCAATGCAGAGAGGTTGTTCAGCGTGACCTTTGCAGAGCGAGCATGACTCCTTGCCTGTTCCAGTTCTCGCATTGCATTCTGCAGAGCAGGTTTGAGTAGGGTTCGGCACACCTCCCTGACAGAAGCCACCCCTTTCTTTCCCACCCATGCGTCAGCGTTTGTATCGTCAGCGTTTAGAGCCTTTGTTACGTAACTGTTTGTTGCCAACTCCGTGATCTTCATCTTTGGCATTTTCAGAATGAAGCCACCAACACCCTTCTCTTTCTGCGCCAGCGAGGTAAGGTCAACACCATTGCTCTCTGCCAAGGCAATGAGTTCCTTTCCCTTTCTGTTCAGTTTCTCATTGCCTTCAGTTATCTCCCTTCGAAGGAGTTTTATGAAATCCCCGAACTCAATCTTTTCTATTGCCTTGTTTAGTTGAGAAGAGATCTGCTTGTATTCATCGCTGAGAAGCACCTTTCCGAACGACTTTATCTTTCCGATGATGTTCCACGACTTCTCATCGTCCATGGAATGCCGGATATAGTCAAGAATCCACCCCATCTGCTTGTCGCCCTCAGAGAGTTTGTCTATCCAACGGTCCACAGCCTCTTCCACAACCTCCGCATCACGAATTTCCACTCGAAGGTTTGGAGTGAGGTCGAGCTCACGAGCTAAGTTTCTCAGCACCGATTGGAAGAATTTGTCTATTGTCTCCACTCGAAACTGATGGTAGTTGTGAAGAAGGTTTCTCAACGCTATTGCCGCCCTTCTCCTAACAAAAGCAGCATCTACAGCCGTATCTGCGAATGGAGTTTCCTCATTCTCCTTCTGCAGTTCTGGCAGCATGACATTCAGGTACGGATTAGAGTCGGGCAAGCTATAAGCCAGTCCGTACAGTTGAGAGAGTATTCTCATCTTCATCTCTTCCGTTGCCTTGTTTGTGAACGTCACGGCGAGAATGCCTTCGTAGCTCACGGGAGAGATGATGAGTTTCTTTATGTATTCCACAGCCAGTCGGAAAGTCTTTCCTGACCCTGCTGACGCTTTATAGACGGTAAGCAATGTTCTTCTTCTTTTTTGAGTTTTTACAGAATGTATCATGCAAAAATACAAATTATTCTCAAAAAAGAAGAAGAAAAGTAGAATTATTTATAAAATTTTTATTCTTGGCATGTTTTTCGGTCACCAGAGGATTCTTTCTCGCACGATGAAGCGTTTGTTCTTTTTCCCGTTTACGACCAACTCCTTTTTACGATCGTTCCACGAAAGAACAGTCTCACGGTATTCACCTTTTTCAAACTCATAGCCATCGCCAGAGTCTTCATAGAGTGTGAACTGAGCATCAGCACCGGGGAAGACCTCAATCGTTATTTGTTTATCGGCTTGAGCAGCAGAATATTCCACCACCTCTCCCTTAGGAATGATTGTTCCTGCCTTTACGAAGAGCGGAAGAGAGTGAATATCTGTTTCAAGTGAAAGCCACTGTCCACCGTCGTAGAGTTTGTTAGACCAGTAGTCCACCCACTGGTTTCCCTTAGGAAGATAAATCTTGCGAATGGTTGTTTCAGAGCGAGGATGAGTGACTGGACAAACGAGAATGTCACCAAAGAGGAACTCGTCCTTGATGTCGTAGACCTCCTCGTCGTTAGGATAGTCGAATGCCAGCATACGAGCCATGGAATAGCTGTACAGAGTTTGGTGGGCTGCCATGCTGTATATGTAAGGCAAGAGTTCGTATCTCAGGCGAATCATCTTCAGGATAGCATCGTAATATTCAGTGCCCGGTTTTCCGAATCTCCATATCTCCCTTGGTGTATCACTGCCGTGACTTCTGAGCATTGGTAGGAAGGTTGCCCATTGAAACATTCTCGTGTAATACTCCCTGTATTCCTCTTCCTCGACACCCTTCTGAAACTCACCCGTGTAGAACCACCTACGACTGTCATTGCGAGTGAAGAACGAGCCCACATCGACCGTCCAATAAGGATTTCCCGTTGCCATATAGTTCAGTCCGGCAGGAATCTGTTGGCGGAACGACTGCCATGAAGCATGTGTGTCGCCATTCCAGACCACGGTGGCATATCTCTGTTGCCCAGCAAAACTGCTTCTTGTGAGGTTCAGAACACGCTTCTCTGTTCCCGTCAGTCTTTGGTTTTCGTACAGTCCTTTAGAATGGTAAAGAGAATACAGAGAGCTTCTCTCTGCACCGAGAGCATCACTGAGAATATCTTTGTTCAAATGCCATCGACGCTCATGGTCGTTCCATCCATATGCCTTTCCTTCAATAGGTTCTGGAATTTTGTTCCAATCGCCATCGAGCGGTTCACTGCTGTCGCACCACCAGGCATCGAAACCCTTTGAGAAGAACTCCTCGTATGCATATTTCCAATAGTGTTTCCTTGCCTCTGTGTTAAAAACATCGTAAACAGAATGTTCGAGCATATATCCTTTCTCTCTAAAGTCCCTTTCCTGCGGACAGTACTGTGGGTTCGGCCATATGCTCACCATCAGCTTTGCATTCATAGCATGAATAGAGTCTGCCAATGCCTTTGGGTCAGGATAGTATTTCGGGTTCATTTTCATATATCCCCATCCTTCAGGCCAGTAGTTCCAGTCTTGCACAATCATGTCTATTGGCACATGCCTGCGGCGGTATTCACGCAGAGTGTTGATGAGGTCGTTGGAAGAGACATACCTCTCTTTCGATTGTATATATCCGAAAGCATATTTTGGTATTAGCTGCACCTTCCCCGTAAGCAGGTGGTAGCCTTTCACAATCTCCTCCATTCCCTTTCCGAGAATGAAGTAATAGTCAAGTTGCTTTGCTGCCTCCATCTGCATAGAGAACGTGTGTTGATGAGAAGAATATTTCATTGCGCAACCAGCGTCGAAGAGTAGTCCGTAGCCTTGCGGTGAGATGAGAACAGGCACTGTGGCCTTTAGGTTATGTTGTGTCAGCCACAGAGTTTTTTCAAGGAGATTCATATAATCCTCCATGTGTGCCCCAAGACCGTAGAGTGCTTTTGTTCCGTTGCATAGGAAAGACGAGCAGAATCGAGTAGACGTGCCTATGGTATCTCTTCGAATTATTTCCTTCACAGTAACCTTCCCGTTAGCTGTTTCTTCCATGTGAGCAGTTTTGTCGTCGTAGACAATACGTTCTTGAACAACTCTCTCCGCAGTTCTCTTTTCCTCTTTCAGAAGAGTCCTACCACTCTTTGCGTCTATGAATTCAATCTCTCCAGAGTGCTCGTTTATTCTTATTGTCAATGCCTCAGAAGTGAGAATCTGAAATCCGTTCTCTCTGCGCTCTGTTACCTTTATTTCTGGCAAAGAAGCGTTTTCTTGCCAAATGCAAACACCGGTGTTGTTTCCCTTCAATGCTCCGTCTGGCGACCATTGTACTCTCACAATTCTTGGAGTTATAAAGTCCACCTTTACATCGGTTGCCCAGGAGCTTATAAAAGAGAGCAATACCAGTGTGAAAAGAAATATTTTCTTCATAGTTAGAAATAATCAGTAAATGTAAGTGAATTCAGATTTTGATGCTGTTTAGCAATCGCAATTAAGCTGTTTAGCAATCGCAATTAAGCTGTTTAGCAATCGCAATTAAGCTGTTTAGCAATAGTAATTATGCTGTTTAGCAATCGCAATTAAGCTGTTTTAAGGAGCGTAACTACATCAGTAACTCCTCAGGAACACATGCCGCCATAGCAGCATAGGCCTTCTCGCTTGGATGGAGATGGTCGCCAGAGTCAAAGCCTGGAGCGAAGGAAACTGTATTCTCTGGGTTGCGTATTGCCTTGTCGAAGTCTATGCAGCCATCAAACAATGGAGATGACATCAGCCAACTGTTGAACTCCTGGCGCATGGCATCACGATTTTCGTTGTAGGTTCTCCATCCGTAGATAGGAACGAGTGTTCCTGCCCATACCTTCAGTCCGAGGGAGCGAGCGTGTGAGACATAGATATCTTCAACGCCCTTCTCCAGTTCTTTGCAAGTAGGCATATCGCTCCATGGGCGGAACGGATTCACCTCCTTTCCCACGGGGTGAATGATATCGTTTATGCCGTGCTGGATGATGACGGTTTCCGCACCAGCTACATTCATCTCGATAGGGAAGCGAGTCTCGCCCTTTAGACCGTATGCCTGATATGTTATGCAGTCGTATTGCCTAAGTATTCTTGTTCCGCTTACTGCACGACGTATTATAGCTACATTCTCATAGCCCTTTTCCATACATCTAAGTGAGAGATAGTCTGGCCAGCTCTGAGCAGTGATAGAATCGCCATAACAGATTAGTGCACGGTTTTTCTCTTCTGTGAGAATGTCTATCGTATTGAGGAAATAGAACCAGTTCGTGTTCCTTGTAAGGTCTAATGGAAGAGTCTCGGAAGCTGCATAATCACCGTAGCTATACTGCCCCTTGGAGAGCGGTCCGGTGATAAGCGTACCAGCATTCATCTGAGTGCAGTCAGCCATGTACATGCTCACCTCAACGGTCTCACCACGACAGACACTGATTTCCACCTCATCGCTCTCTATTTCTTTTCCTGGAGCAATTCTCACCTCTGTGTTCCCAGAATACGTGATGGAGATAGGAGAGTAGGGCGAGGAGCCTTTCTTCGCCACAAACGCCTTGTTTATTGTTATCGCCTCCGTACCAGTGAGATTAGAGAAGCGAAACCGCAGTTTGCTTCCAGAGAAGCACATCAGAACAGGGTAACGCAGAGTGAGGTTCTTTGCATACACACACTCTTTTCTATCTGTTATTGATGTGGCATTGCCCCAGCAAGCCACCCATTTTGTATACTTGTTCATAGTCTAATCTTATTTTTTCTGTTGTTTTACTTTTAGTCTTAATAGAAGGAAAATGCCCTGCTGTTTCCTATTGGGAGGAAAGGTCTTCTTTTTTTACTCTTTTGCTGGAAAGGATATCTTATTTTTCTTTTTTGCTGGAAAGGATATCTTCTGGAATCGTGACTTCCAGCGCGTCACCGCAGACGTTCGTTCCGCATCGCCTAAGACCGTATATCTCTCCGAGATCTCGAGTGGCTTGCGTTATGATGCGAAGCAGAACATCCTTCGGTTCCTTGGTGTTTACCTTCATGGTTACCGAAGCTACGGCATATGGCGATTGTGGTGTGAAAGGAAGGTCTTTCTTCCTCAAACCAGATATTCTTGCCGTTAAGCGAAGTAGAATATCTGCAATCACCTTAGCTGGAAGAATATTCACACTGTTATATTGCGCCTGTTGTGAAAGTGTATGGTAGATAATTCTGTAGTATTCTGCCACTTCATTTATCTGCCTGATGTCGTTGTCGTTGAGGAGATGCAAGATTCTGGAGGGGTAGTACATGGTCTCGTGTTTAATGGTCGACAGAGAGTTTGTCATGATATTGTTTGTCACGTGCAGGCGGTCGTGCTCAAAGGAAAGCTTTGTAAGCTTTTCTTTGAGCCGCTCCTTCTCCTTTTCCCGGTCTTGAATTTCCTTCCTCATCTTCTTAATCATGTCGAGAGCATCTCCCACCACATGTTTATAGTAGGCGAAATAATACATCGGTATAAACGAAAGAATCAAGAAGAACAAGAGAATAGCAGCCACATTACTGTCGCTTTCCGTTTTCTCCATCTTCCTACAATACTCACCTATGCTATTGTCGGCAGAGAAATCTTTGAAAAGTTGAGAATAGACATCGTTGTTGTAATGATATAATTCCCAATCATGTAGCGCAAGAGCAGCCACAGCAGTTTCGTTGCGTATGGCAAGGATGATGGTATATGGAGCAGAAACATTTCCATGGAACCATCTCACCTCCGCAGCATCTACCTTCATAGAGTCGCAGAGAAGAAGGGTATCGGCAGGAGTAAGATGGTTATGGCTCTGGTTGCGGTATTCTCTGTTTATGACCTGCAGACACTCCTGAGCGTAGCTTATGGCATCTGCATACCTTCCCTTGACATTACAGTTGTAGACGCTGTCAGCAAGGGCAGACGGAGTTTTTCCTCCACCGTACATGCTTATTGTGGAGAGCAAAAAGACTATAGGGAGCATTGCCTTCCTCACTCCCTCTGGAAGTCGGAAGAATACCCTCGTTCCCTTTCCCTCTTCACTCTCCACACCAATCGTGCAGTTTTTGAAAAGAGCGTTTGTCTTTTTGTATTTCTCTATGATGCCTTTACAGTTGGGAAGTCCGAAACGGTGGCTCTGAGACATTGTGACCGACTTTGAAGTGTCAAGAACTTCATCGGAAATCATGTTCACATCGAAGAGATGCTCACGCTGCTCAGCAGACATACCACTTCCCGTATCTGCAATACTTATCTCCACCATCTCCTCCTCAGTCTTAGAGGCATAAACCCTCACTGAGCAACCTTTTTCTGTATGCTTTCTCGCATTGTCGCAGATGGTGTTTATCATGAAGAGCGTGAGAATGCTATCAGCTTTAACAGTCAGCGGAGTGTCCTCAACAATGAAGTCGATACCCCTCACCTCAAAAGCAGTAACGTTCTTCCTAACCACGTCAAAGAGCTTCTGCAATTCAAAAGACTCTATTCTCAGCGATAGCTCACCCTGCTTCAGCTGTATCCATTCTGTCAGGAATGCGTTCTCGCTGTTTATTTTCTGGAGAAGTTCATAGATATACTCCTTCCGGCGCTCTTCAACCTCTACTGTCTCTGTCTTCTTGACGAGCATCTTCACCTCATGGAGCATGCGATCGAGTAGGGGAGTCATGGTGAGTATAAGGTGCGCCTTCGCACGCTGCTCAAGGAAGAACTCCTGCTGGCGCTCCAACTGCAGCTGCATCATGGCACTATTCTCTTCGAGGAGTTCTATGTCTTCATTGAGCTGAGACATCACACCCTCGTTCTCCTCGCAGATTTTCTGCATTGAACTGGAGAGCACCGTCTTCCCAGACTTCTTTCGTTTCTCTCTTGAAATCACAAGGTATACCAAGAGAATGGAGAGCAGGAGAATGATGGCAAGAATGATGTATATGAGCACGTTCAGATGTGAGATTTTCTGATCGAGCTCCTCTGCCCTTGCCTCTAACTTTCTGTCTTGACGAGTGTCGTCATAGAGGTCAAGGTATTTGTTTCGGTAGTAGTCGCTTTCTTGCTTCTTGTCTAAAGCAGAGAAGGCAATGGAATAAAGTTCATAGATGGAAGCCATGAGGGCAGGCGACTGTGACAGTCGTGTGCTGACATGAATGGCCTTGTCTAAGGCATATAGCGCACCACCATAGTCGTTCAGCGACGCGTAACATTGTGATAGCGTGCGCCAGGTGGCTGCCTGCTGGTAGATATCTCCATACTCCTCAAAGAGCATTAGCGCTCTAAGAGCAATATTTCCTGCTAAGAGACTATCTGGCACTCTTTCTGGGTTCAGGTATGAAGCGAAGAGCGGATTCTCCTTTATATACGTCCCTTTATCGGCAAGAATATGCTCTGCAATTGCCTGCATGGCATTTGCCTGCCAGTATCTATATCCGTTCTCCTCTGCCACTGTATAGCACTGAAGCAGATAGTCGTATTCCATGTGTGAGACATACTCCTTTGAGTTTCCAGACAATATTCCTCCTGCACCTATATTATATAGGTACGCGAGTGTCTGTGCTGTGTCTTTCTGCATCACAATGATACTGTCCATTTCGTGTAGCTGACAGATAGACTCTTGTATTCTACCTACGTAATAGTCGTAGACGGAAGTAATGAGTCGAAGCTCAGCCTCGGCATACACAATTCTTTTTCTCTGTCGGTCAGTGTAGTTGCTCTCTTCTTTCAATCGCTTTAGATGGTTGAGGGCTTTCTGGCGGAAGGAATAGAAGTCCTTGTTTCTCGACTCCCTCTGGCAGAGCTTCATCTGCTGGATGTTTGCAATGGCAAGTTCTATGTTGTTGTCTGTTGTTTCTATTACGTGGCAGAGAATGGAGTCAGCACGGTCGTACTCCATTTTCCCAATATGGTATAGTGCAAGATTATTAAGTGCTTCAGAATGCATGTCGGCAGAGCAGTTCATGGCGAGCACACGTTCTGAGCAAGTGCGTAGACTGTCGAGCGACCGATAATGGTAGGCATACGACAAATTGTTCAGCTTCTCAGCCTCACTATCGTGAGTGTTCTGACAAGCCGAAAAAAGAAAAAAAAGACTCCATAGACAACAGAGTGCTATGGAGCCAGTATAGAGAGTATGATTACTTGCGAGCTTCAGCACAGTAACCGAGTGCCTCCTTGCACTTGTCTGTGATGTACTGCCAATCGCCAGCCTTTACCTTATCGCCAGGGAAGAGCTTAGAGCCCATGCCTACGCAGAAGACGCCAGCCTTGAACCACTTCTCGAGGTTCTCCTTCTCAGGAGCAACACCACCCGTAACCATGATCTTTGACCATGGCATTGGAGCCATGAGACCCTTGATGAGGTTAGGTCCAACAACATCGCCAGGGAATACCTTTGTGAAGTCGCAGCCAACCTCCTGAGCCTTTCCAATCTCTGATGGTGTCAGACAGCCAGGACAGTAAGTCACGCAACGGCGGTTGCAGACAACAGCGATATCTGGATTGAAGAGCGGACCAACAATGAAGTTTGCACCAAGCTGGATGTAAAGGGCAGCAGTAGGAGCGTCAACAACAGAACCGATACCGAGAGCAAGCTCTGGACATTCTGTAGCAACCCACTTAGAAAGCTCTGCAAACACCTCGTGAGCGAAGTCGCCACGGTTTGTGAACTCAAAAGCGCGTACGCCACCATCGTAACATGCCTTTACAACGTTCTTTGCCACCTCTACGTCCTTATGGTAGAAGACAGGCACCATAGGTGCAGCCGCAATCTTGGCCATCACCTGAAATTTATCGAATTTTGCCATTCCTTTTTTTAAAAACTTGACTTTTTTATCTGTTAAAACAACGGTAAGATTATCTCTGTACACGTCCGTTTGCGTTTCCGCCAGCAAGAGCCTCTACCTCTGCAACGCTAACGAGGTTGTAGTCGCCATTGATAGTATGCTTCAGAGCAGAAGCAGCTACTGCAAACTCGAGAGCCTCGCCCTGATTAGGCTTTGTCAGGAGACCGTGGATGAGACCGCCAGAGAATGAGTCGCCACCACCAACGCGGTCGATGATTGGGTTGATCTCGTAGCGCTTAGACTGATAGAACTCCTCGCCGTTGTAGATAAGAGCCTTCCAGCCGTTGAAAGTAGCAGAGAAAGACTCGCGGAGAGTTGAAACAACATACTTGAAGCCGAACTCTTCCTTCATCTGCTTGAAGATGCCCTCGTAGCCAGCAGCATTTGTCTCGCCACCCTCTACGTCTGCGTCTGGCTTGAAGCCGAGGCAGAGCTCTGCATCTTCTTCGTTACCGATACATACGTCAACATACTGCATGAGAGGGCGCATGATAGAGATTGCCTTCTCTGATGTCCAAAGCTTCTTGCGGAAGTTGAGGTCAACAGAAACAGTCACACCGTGACGCTTTGCAGCCTCACAAGCGAGCTTGGTGAGCTCAGCAGCCTTGTCTGAGATGGCTGGAGTGATGCCTGACCAGTGGAACCAGTCTGCACCTTCCATGATTGCATCGAAGTCGAAATCCTCTGGGTTTGCCTCTGCGATGGCAGAGTTAGCACGGTCGTAGATAACCTTTGAAGGGCGCATAGAAGCACCTGTCTCACAATAGTAGAGACCAACACGGTCACCGCCACGAGCGATATACTGTGTGTTCACACCATAGCGACGGAGTGAGTTCACTGCAATCTGTCCGATTTCGTGAGCAGGAAGTTTTGTTACGAGGTAAGCATCGTGTCCATAGTTAGCACAGCTGATAGCTACGTTAGCTTCGCCGCCACCAGGGATGATGCGGAAGATGTCTGTCTGAATGAAACGGTCCTGACCGTTAGGTGAAAGGCGAAGCATAATTTCGCCAAGTGTTACTACTTTTGCCATAGTTTTTTTGATTTAAGTTTATATATGAAAAAAATGATTCTTTAAGACATGATTCTCCTTTCAAGGTTCAAAATTACACATTATTTTGTAAATAATGAAAGAAAAAAGGGAAAAAATCATATTTTTTAATATTTTTCATGCAAAGAAGTGCCTACTTTTCAAGTTTTATTATTATTTTTGCACTGAAAATCTATTTATGTTTAATTTTAAAACTAATCTGAGGCAGAAAAAATCTTTGCCGAAAGAAGTCAGATATTAAACCTATGAGTCGGAAAACTACTATCAAGGACATTGCAGAGATGGCGGGCGTTTCTGTCGGCACTGTTGACCGTGTCCTCCACAACAGACCTAACGTTTCTGAAAAGGCACTGCAAAGAGTTAACCAGGTGCTTGAGCAGATAAACTACCAGCCGAACATGTATGCCTCCGCATTGGCGGCAAATCGTTCGTCCACATTCTATCTTATCATTCCGAAACACGAATCGGAGGCTTACTGGGAGGAAGTGGAAGAAGGAGCGAAGAAGGCTGCTGAGATGCGTCGTGACTTTCGTGTTGCTATGCGCATCATGTACTACGATCGGTTCTCTTCCGAAACATTCACCGAAACGTGGCAGAAGTGTCTGGAGTTAAATCCCGATGGAGTGATCATTGTGCCTTCAACCTTAGAGAAGACTCGAGAGTTTACAGATATGCTTCACGAAAGAGACATACCGTTCATTCTCCTCGACTCCTACATGCCTGACCTCAAACCGCTCGCTTTCTATGGGCAAGACTCTTTCCAGTCGGGATATTTTGCTGCAAGGATGCTCATGCTCGTGGCTTCTGAAGAGAAGGAGATCATGCTTATGAAGCAGACTGTGAACGGGCGTGTGGCATCTAAGCAGCAGGCAAACAGAGAGGTGGGATTCCGACATTACATGCGCGACCACTTCCCAGACATAGAAATCACCGAGATAGACCTCCCTTCTGAGCAGAGCCGTGACTTCCATAACGCTTCTCTGAGAGAGTTCTTTGAATCGCACCCTCGTGTTCACCATTGCATCACGTTCACTTCAAAGGCGCATATCGTTGGTGAGTTCCTGCTGAAGACAAACCGTCGGAACATACAGATTATGGGATACGATATGGTGGCGAAGAATGCGGAGTGCGTGCGTCAGGGAAGCATCTCCTTCCTCATTGCACAGCACGGATATATGCAGGGCTATAACTGCATAGATGCCCTCTTCAGAGCTCTTGTGCTGAAAAAGAAGGTGAATCCTGTGAACTACATGCCTATTGAGTTGCTTACGAAAGAGAATGTAGACTTCTATCAGCGCACGCAGGTATAGAAAATTCATGATAAGGTGGGGTAGGGAAGGTGGAGAAAATCTCTTCGCGTACTGACACCTTATTTTAAATATATCTTTCCATAATGCGTAAGTCATATGTAAGTCATATGTAAGTCATATGTAAGTCATATGTAAGTCATATGCCTGATATAATCTAAATATGCTTTTGATATGATTCAGATATGCTTTTGATATGCCCCTCATATACTTCACATATTTCCTATATATTCACTAAACAGAAATTTCTAATAAAAAAAACATAAATCTAAGAATTATGAATCAAACATCGTTTTTGAAAATTAATCCTGCAGACTCCGTATTCGTTTGTTTGCAGGCACTGCCAGCAGGAACAGTTGTTGAACTCGACGGAAAGTCCATCACTCTCCTTCAAGACACTCCTGCAGGCCATAAGGTGGCAATCAACGACATTGCTGCTGGTGAGAATGTAATAAAATATGGTTATCCAATCGGTCATGCTCTCAAGGACCTCAAGGCTGGTGAGTGGGTAAACGAAGACAACCTGAAGACAAACCTCTCTGGAGTGCTCGAGTATACATACTCTCCTGTTGACGAGAAGCTTACCATACCTGTTGAGAATCGCACTTTCAAAGGCTACGTGAGAAAGAATGGTGAAGTGGGCGTGAGAAACGAGATTTGGATCGTGCCTACCGTAGGATGCGTGAACGGTATTGCAGAGAAACTTGCAGAGCGTCTGCAGCAGGAAACTGCTCTTGAGGGTATTGACGCCATTCATGCTTGGCATCATAACTATGGCTGCTCACAGCTCTCTGAGGACCATGAGAACACTCGTAAGGTGCTCCGCGACCTCGTGCTACACCCAAATGCAGGTGCTGTGCTCGTGCTCTCTCTCGGTTGCGAGAATAACCAGCCAAAGGACTTTATGGCTATGCTTGGCGATTACGACCAGGATCGCATTAAGCTTCTCATAACTCAGGAAGTTGATGGCGATGAGGTAGAGGCTGGAATGGCTGTGCTCCGCGACCTTTACGCAAAGGTAAAGGAAGACGTGCGCACAGAGGTGCCAGTAAGCAAGCTGCGTGTCGGACTGAAGTGTGGTGGCTCTGACGGATTCTCTGGAATCACAGCAAACCCTCTCGTAGGTGAGTTCTCTGACTGGCTCGTGGCTCAGGGTGGCACATCGATACTTACAGAGGTGCCAGAGATGTTTGGTGCAGAGACCATTCTCATGAACCGTTGCGAGACTCCTGAACTCTTCGCCAAGACAGTGAGCCTCGTGAACGACTTCAAGGAGTATTTCCTCTCTCATGGTGAGCCTGTAGGAGAGAATCCTTCTCCAGGAAATAAGAAGGGTGGTATCTCTACTCTTGAAGATAAGGCTCTGGGATGCACGCAGAAGTGTGGACGCGCTCCAGTAAGTGGTGTGCTCAGCTATGGCGACCGTCTCGAAGTGAATGGTCTGAACCTTCTCTCTGCTCCTGGCAACGACCTTGTGGCATCTACTGCTCTTGCCTCTGCTGGTTGTCACATCGTGCTCTTCACAACGGGTCGTGGCACGCCATTCGGCACTTTTGTCCCTACTATGAAGGTGGCTACAAACCCTACTCTCGCTCAGCGTAAGGCAAACTGGATTGACTTCAATGCCGGACAGTTAGTAGAGGGAAAAGACATGCTCACCGTGCGCAATGAGTTCATCGACAAGGTGCTTGCAGTAGCAAGTGGCGAGCCTGCTCGAAATGAGATCAACGGCTATCGCGAGATCTCTATCTTCAAGAACGGCGTTACTCTCTAACCGCCATCTCCCGAAACTGACAATATTGACAATAAAAACTGAAAAGGAAGGGGAAAATCATTCCCCTTCCTCTCATTTTCCTAACACCCTGCCCAAAAACACCTCTGCCCCAGCTTTGTCAAGCTTTCCTAAGCATCGGCGTTACAACACCCCTGGCAACATCCCTTCCCTGCAAACATAAACTTAAGAACCCAATGGCATTATTACCTCTTCTCACCTTCATCATCCTCTACCTCCTTGTCTCCATCATTTCTGGAGACTTCTACAAGGTGCCCATCACGGTGGCGTTCCTAATCTCCTCTGTAGTGGCTATCGCCACACTCCGTGGTTACACCATTCCACAGAGGGTGAAAATCTTCTCGCGGGGAGCCAGCTCAGAGAACATGATGCTCATGATCTGGATCTTCATGCTCGCAGGAGCATTTGCTGCATCAGCGAATGCCATGGGTAGCATCGACAACACCGTGAACCTCGCCCTTTCCCTGCTTCCCTCACAGATGCTCCTGCCAGGAGTATTCCTTGCCGCCTGCTTCATCTCCATCTCCGTAGGAACGAGTGTGGGAACTGTTGTGGCATTGGTGCCTATCGCTACTGGACTCGCAGAAGAAACGGGAGTGGGCGTGGCAATGATGACGGGTGCCGTAGTGGGAGGTGCTTTCTTTGGAGATAACCTCTCCTTTATCTCCGACACCACGGTAGTAGCTACACAGACGCAGGGATGCCGCATGAGCGATAAATTCCGTGCAAACCTCGCCATCGTTATTCCTGCCGCCATTCTCATCTTCTTGCTCTATCTGGTGATAGGCAGTGAGGTGGGTAATGTTCCAGAAGTTTCTAATGTAGACTATATAAAGGTTCTACCTTATCTCGCCGTACTCATTCTTGCAGCTTGTGGCATGAACGTCATGGCTGTTCTCGTGATAGGCATACTCCTCACTGGTGTTATAGGCATTGGAGGCGGTACCTACGATTTCTTTGGATGGATGGAGTCTATGAGCAATGGGCTAATGAATGTTGCTGAACTCATAATCGTTACCATGCTGGCGGGTGGAATGCTTGAGACAGTGCGTGTGAATGGTGGCATAGACATGATCATTAAGCGCATAACACGTCATGTGAATAGCAGGAAGGGAGCAGAGGCTGCCATCGCACTCCTTGTTACCGTGGTTGACTTCTGTACGGCAAACAACACAGTTGCCATAATCACCGTAGGTCCAATAGCACGCGATATATCAGAGCAATTCCATGTATACCCTCGCCGTGCAGCATCCATTCTCGACACCTTCTCCTGCTTCGCTCAGGGCATAATCCCTTATGGGGCACAGCTGCTGATGGCTGCCGGACTTGCCTATATCAGTCCGATGGAGATCATTCCATGTCTCTATTATCCATTTGCGATAGGCATTATAGCGACTCTCTACATACTCTTGACAGGGGAGAAGAAGAAAATAGAAAAACAAACAGTGTGAAAGGACAGAAACAATGACACAGACAACAGAAATAATTTTCACAAACCTCTTCGCAATGCTACGTAATGAGTTCTTCGGAGAGGAAAACAGCATCCAGCCCATGTCAGAATATAAATGTCGGAAGCTCGATGCACTCCGTGAACGTATCAACGACGAGCAACTTTATTCCGCTGCAGATACCTACTCCTTTGAAAGCAACCACCAGGAGCGTTGGCGGAAGAAGGTCTATGATGGTGAGCGCCATGCCATAGATACTTCCATAGAAACAATGCAGCTCCTGAACATTGTGGTGTTCAATATCTCGAGAATCGAGCAGGGAACACTGACAATAAGAGGTCTCATCACCATGGGACTCTACCTGCGCCAGCAGGGGCATCGTGTTGACTTCGTGAAGTTCGAAACATGGGTGAAGCAGTTGCGTATCTACGGAATGGTCTCTCTGCTTTCCTCCCTGCTCATCCAGCTGTTCTCTTTCGCTCCCGATGAGTTTCCGTTCCGCTTTAAGACCTACCCGCAGGCATTTCTATGGGCATATCTTCAACTCACCGACCAGCATAAGAATACTCCGCTTCACCGCACAAAGTCCATCATACTCTTCTCACCCATTGGTACTCTCGCCTTGTGGAAGAAGGTTACACAGAATGCCTTGGACAGTATAGAAGAATAGTCTTTTTGACAGCAAAGAAGAAAAGTCTTTTCGATAGCAAAGAAGAAAAGTCTTTTTGATAGAAAAGAAGAAAAAAAATGGTGGTATCAATTAATCCCCGTCTAAACGTTAATCATGAAAAAAAAGAATCATATATTCCTTATATTAATCGCCTTGCTCTTCATCTTTGTTTCATGCACAGAAAGGGTAGAGCGAACTGCAGAAGGGAGATTGGATTATTCTGCTCTCCTTCGCATTCATAAAACTGATGCCTACAGTCTTGTGGAAATCATAAACCCTTGGGACACCACAAAACTGCTTCAGAAACTTGTGCTCACTACCGACATCAAACAACCAGGACTTCCCACTGAGGGAACCAAGGTGAAGGTGCCGATAGAAAGGGCTCTCATAGGCACAACAATTCACTGCAGTCTCTTAAAAGATCTTTCTTGTCTGAATTCGATAGCAGCCATTCTCGACCGAGAGTATCTCTGTGTTCCTGAGGTTCACGAGGCTATCGACCGGGGGGAGGTAACCGACTGCGGAACGGCTATGGCTCCAGCGATAGAGCGCATCATATCTGTGCGCCCTTCTGCTATCTTTCTCTCTCCTTACGAGAAGCTTGAATTGGGAAAACTATCTGAACTGAACATACCTGTGGTGCTCTGTGCTGACTATATGGAGTCGTCGCCTCTTGCACGAGCAGAGTGGATTCGCTTCTATGGTATGCTCTTTGGAGTAGAGGAGAGGGCTGACTCTATCTTCTCGCAAACAGTGAAGGAATACAACCGTCTGAAGGCATTAGCTGAAAAGGCTACTTCTTCACCAAAAGTGCTCTCCGACCATGCCTACGGTCAGACATGGTATCAGCCGAGCGCAGAAAGCACTGTGGGAAGGATGTACACAGATGCTAAGGCGGAGAATCCTTTCAAGGACATCCCTGGGCATTACGGCTCCATCCCCCTGCCTGCTGAGGAGGTGTTCCTAAAGGCTCGCGACTGTGATGTATGGCTGCTGAAAGACGACAAGCCCATCTCTCTCGATGCTCTCGCTTCAGAGAACAAACTCTACAGTCTCTTCGCTGCCTATAAAAACGGAAATGTATGGACGTGTAACACTCGTGAGACAAACTTCTACGAGGAAACACCGTTTCACCCTGAACACCTCCTTGCAGACATGATTCGCATCTTCCATCCGGAGCTGAAGATTGGCGGAGAGAACCGCTATTTCTTTAGAAGGCAGTAGGCCTCTGAGAAGCCTCTGAGAAGCCTTAAAACCACAGAGAAACCTCTGAGAAGTTTTAGAAAAAAATCTTTGAGAAACCTCTGAGAAGTTTCAGAAAAAAACTTTAAGAGCCTTTTATCTGCCTCAGAAAATATTTTGAAAGTCTCTGCCGCAAAAATCCTCTGGCTTCCTCCATCCTCTATAGTCCTCTATAGTCCTCTTGCTTCCTCTTGCTTCCTCTTCTTTTAAAAAGCTTCCTCTTTTCAAAAAAAGTTTCCTCTTCCTTTTTTAAAAAACTCTCAAAAAAATTGAAAACCTTTTTATATCTCCTTTTCGGAACACTCCTTTTAGTGTTATTCTTTGGAAACATCTACCTCGGACCAGTAACCCTCTCCCCATCTGAGGTCACTGCCGTACTCCTCGGAAACGACACCGATGAGGCGGTGGCATACATAATCTCTCACAACCGACTCCCACAGGCAATCACAGCACTCCTTGCTGGGGCGGCACTCGCACTTTCTGGGCTAATCCTTCAGACGCTATTCCACAACCCTTTGGCAGGACCTTCCGTGCTTGGAATAACAAACGGAGCAAGTCTCGGAGTGGCTATCGTGATGCTTGCCACAAACGGCATGATCGTAACATCATCAGGGGCATGGGGATACCTCCTCGTGATTGCTGCTGGCTTAGCAGGGGCATTGCTCGTGACGTTCTTCCTTCTCATCCTCTCCACCATGGTGCGCAATTCACTCATCCTCCTCGTAACGGGAATAATGATCAGCTATGTAATCTCTTCGGTCATAACACTCCTTACCTATAACGCATCGGCATCGGGCATTCAGCAGTATGTGCTCTGGGGAATGGGCGACTTCTCCCTCGTTTCCCTCGACATGCTGCCATGGTTCTCAACTCTCCTTGTCCTTGCTCTACTCTTCTCCCTGCCATTGGTGAAGAGTTTGAACGTCTTGCAACTCGGGACGGGATATGCTGAGGCAATGGGAATTTCTGTTAATAGGGCAAGGAATATTCTTTTGCTCACCACGGGGGTGCTCTGTGCTGTGACAACGGCATTCTGCGGACCAGTCTCGTTCCTTGGACTTGCAGTGCCTCACATCGTCCGCTTTTTCTTCCGTACAGACAACATGCGGATGCTCATGCCGCTCTGCATCCTCTTCGGTGCCATTGTTGCTCTCCTCTGCAACCTCGTCAGCACATCTCTGTCATACACCGTGCTTCCCCTTGCTGCTGTAACGCCATTCATTGGTGTTCCCGTAATTCTCTGGGTGATGTTCACAGGAAGACGGTAACAACCGTTTTTTATACCAAAATTCTTTGTTTTTGTTACAAAGAACATGATTTTAAGTTTTTTTCTTGTCTACGATTCTCTCGTTAAAGAAAAATTGCTTAATTTTGCAAACAGAAATTTACTAACTAATAATTTTTTTACATAATAATGAACAAACGCATTCTTCTTGGAGCCGCGTTGATGGCTTCCGTAATGAGTGTTTCTGCTCAGAAAAAAATGTCTGCACCCGCAGGGGGAAAGCAGATCAGTGACGAACTGATAGGTATCTTCTTCGAGGATATCAATAACTCCGCTGACGGCGGACTCAACGCACAGCTCGTGCAGAATGGCTCTTTCGAGTACTCACCGTCTGACCGTGATGGCTGGGGACCTGGAACAGCATGGCGCACAATACGTCCTGGACATTCCTTGGGATTCCTTGAGGCAAAGCAGCAGAACCCTCTTCATCAAAACAATCCGAACTACATGCGCCTGAATATCGAGCGCGTCGGACATTACTACGACTACACTGGCTGGACAGGCTTCGGTATTCAAAACGATGGCTTTGATGCCATGACCGTAAAAGCAGGCGCAAAATACGATTTCTCTTTCTTCGCTCGTAACATCTCTGGTGCCGACAAGGACGTGCGCATCGTCATTGCAGAGCCAACTGGTTGGGGAAAAGACCCTAACGTGCTTGGAGAGGTTACTGTGAAAGTGAGCGGAAAAGACTGGAAGCAGTATGCTGCTACAATCACCGTCTCTAAAGACTGCAAGACGGCTGTGCTACAGATTCTCGCACTCCAGACGGGTGTGATGGATATCGACCAGGTTTCTCTCATTCCTCAAGATACATACCATGGACATGGCATACGAAAAGACCTTGCTGAGACTCTCGAGGCTCTTCGTCCTCGCTTCATGCGATTCCCTGGCGGATGTGTCGTTCATGGTGGTGGCGATGGTTTCTGGAACACCTACCGTTGGAAGAACACCGTGGGTCCGAAGCATCAGCGCAAGGGCTTGAAGAACACATGGGGCTACCACCAGTCAATGGAAATCGGCTATCATGAGTACTTCCAACTTTGTGAGGATATGGGCATGGAGCCTGTACCTATTCTCCCTTGTGGTGTCAGCTGTCAGGGTGCAAATGGTGGATGGAGCATGAAGAACCATGCACAGGACACTATCGCAATGGCTGAAATGGACGAATGGGTGAACGAGGCTCTTGACCTTATTGAATGGGCGAATGGCGATGTGAACACAAAATGGGGTAAGGTGCGTGCAGAGGCTGGTCACCCAGCGCCATTCAATCTCAAATATCTTGGACTTGGCAACGAGGAGAAAATATCTCCTGAGTTCGAGAAGCGCTTTAAGTATATCTACGAGCGTGTCACAAAAGCGCATCCAGAGATTGTTATCGTAGGAACAGCAGGACCAGGCTCTCACAAGGGAAATCCTGACTACGACAACGGATGGCGCATCGCAGAGGAACTGAACATGCCTATCCTCGACGAACACTACTACGAGCCTCGCGAGTACTTCCAGAAGTCTCGTCAGTACGACAACTACCCTCGCGACCGTAAGACAAAGGTGTATCTCGGAGAATATGCTGCAAAAGATAAGAAGCTCATCGATGCTCTCTCAGAGGCTCTCTACCTCCTCCATGTGGAGCGTAACGGTGATGTTGTCTGTATGACTTCCTACGCTCCACTCCTTGCACGCAAGAATGGTACTCAGTGGAATCCAGACCTTATCTACTACGACAACGACCGCGTGTATCCTACCTGCAGCTACTACGTGCAGAAAATGTTTGGTGAGTCGGCTGGTAACTACTACTACGGAAACTGTGTCTCTATTCTCAACCCAGACAAGTCAGAAGGTGACGGTATGCTCCAGGAGCAGAGCGTGATTCTGAACACAAAGACTCGCGAGCTCTTCGTGAAGGTCTGCAACGCAACGGCAAACACAAAGACAGCAAAGGTGAACCTCTCTCGTTTCAAGGGCATGAAGCCACTCGCCACTCAGGTAACGCTCTCTGGCGATCCTAACTCCGAGAACAACTTCGATGCTCAGCCAGTAGCTCCTGTCTCTCAGCAGATAAAGGTAAAGAAGAACATGACTCTCGAAGTAGCCCCATATTCTTTCACTATGATAAAGATTCAGTGTAAGTAATTTGTTACTGAGAAAAAAATAGGAGGTATAGCTCAAATATCAAGAGCTGTACCTCCTTTTTCTATGAGATGTCCCCCCAAAAGTGCAATCAGAGATGCTGCTAACACCCGCCATCTCTATCGTTCACACCCTTGCCCAGCACTCTGCCAAAGATATGTTTTGGTACTGGCTTCCAGCCTAAGCCGTGGGGATGGAATATTGATAGCCAGTACTTTTATTCAGCTTTGAACCCATCGATGGTTCCTGTTTGAGAAGAGAAGTTTATGCCGAGGCAGATAACCGTGCGAGGGTCAGCGGCATACGGCT
>SAMEA3663036__coassemble_176_pt1 | contig 31595 bp, 22 predicted proteins | sample SAMEA3663036__metabat2_high_PE_014 | metagenome-assembled genome bin SAMEA3663036 (sample SAMEA3663036) | pig gut metagenome | biome: pig gut; feature: pig-associated habitat; material: faeces | place: France | collected 2012
AAATCGCTATCGCCAACGTTATCGTTATCGTTATCGTTATCGTTAAAAAAAATCGTTTTCGTTAAAAAACTATGCTTATGAAAAAGTATCTGTCTGTAGCATCGTTCACGGCAGCAATTCTCTTCGCTGCTGTTGGCATGGCGATACCGCCACAAGGGGTTATCGACGGTTCGGTGCTGATTCTTGCTGCACAACTGTTCGTGCTCTGCGCCACGTTCCTCGGCATAAAAGACTTCTCCCTGCCAAGGAAATTAACTGAATAGCAGCGGCATCGACATGATGTCGCTGCTTATAATGAAACACAAACACGTGCAAGGACATGAGATTTCAAGCGAAAAATTTGGAGATACGGTTTTTATATTGTAACTTTGCAAAAGAAAAGGAAATAGAGTCACGCAAAAAGAAAGGAAACCTGATCATGAAATACCCTATTGGAATACAAGATTTCGAGAAGATTATCCAAGACGGATATGTCTATGTCGATAAAACAGAGCTGATTTACAAGCTCGTGAATGGAGGAAACATATATTTCCTGAGTCGCCCAAGACGATTCGGAAAAAGTCTTCTTGTGTCTACTCTGAAATACTATTTCCAAGGGCGAAAGGACCTATTCAAAGGACTCGCCATAGATAGTCTTGAGAAGGAGTGGAAGGAGTATCCAGTGTTTCATATTGACTTCAACGGTACAAACTTCGCAAATGATGGAACGCTTAGGAATCGTGTGGAAGGCGCTGTGAAGACTTGGGAAAACGTATGGGGGAAAGACCCGATAAATGAAGACTACGGTTCACGATTCGCCTACGTGCTGAAAAAGGCACATGAGACGACAGGGCAGAGGGCAGTTGTGCTTATCGATGAATACGACAAGCCGCTTCTCGATGTCCTCGACACTGGATATAAGGGGTTGCAGAACGGTCAGGAGTTACCTTTAGAGGAGATTCACCGAAATATTCTGAAGGGCTTCTACAGTGTCTTCAAGCTTGCCGATCAGGACTTGCAGTTCGTCCTTCTCACTGGTGTAACGAAGTTCTCGCAAGTGAGTGTGTTTAGTGGCTTCAACCAGCCTGACGACATCAGTTTGAATGGTGACTACGAAAGTCTTTGCGGAATAACGAAAGAGGAGCTGCTAACTGTTTTTGACGAGCCTATCCATGACCTTGCAAAGAAGCTCAAAATCAGTTATGAGGAGGCTGTGAGGCGTCTAAAGAAGAAATACGACGGCTATCACTTCAGTGAGAATTTGACTGGTGTCTTCAATCCGTTTAGCATTCTTAACTGCTTCAAGAATTTGAGCATGCGGAATTTCTGGTTCGCCTCTGGAACACCTACGTATCTCGTTCGTCTACTCGTTCATTTCAACGAGAACATCAACGAGCTTATCGGAAGATACTATGCCGCCCCACAGTTTATTGACTACAAAGCTGATGTTGAACGCCCTCTGCCAATGATCTATCAGAGTGGGTATCTCACCATCAAGGACTGTATGATAGAAGACAACACCTATCTCCTCGACTTCCCAAACGATGAGGTTCGTGATGGCTTTATAGATGCTGTGGCATGTGGATATTTCAAGGATTTCAGAACAGAGCCTACCTCCTGGGTGATTGACGTTACTCAGAGTCTGAGAACTGGAGACACCAGAAAATTCGAGAAGCAGATGACTGCCTTGCTCTCTTCCATCTCCTACCGTTTCCAGCGGAAGCAGGACCCAATGGAATGTGAGCGTTATTTCCAGTATACGTTCTTCCTGATTGTGAAGATGTTAGCGTTCTATAGCACTGTGGTGGAGAAGGAAACGAGCGAGGGGCGCATAGACTGTGTGGTGGAATGCCCAAACTACGTGTATGTCATCGAGTTCAAGATGAACAGCTCGGCAGAGGCTGCACTCCAGCAGATAGAGGAAAAGGGTTACACAAAGCCGTATGCCGCCGACCCTCGAACAGTTATCTCTCTCGGCATCAACTTCTCTTCACAGACGGGAACCCTCGATGGCTTCAAAGCAGTCTCTAAAGCAGGGGCAGGGGTGTAGAGGCAGGGGTGTTGTAAACCTTGACCTTAACCTTGACCTTAACTTTGATCTTAACCGTGGGTGCATAACACGACAACGGAGACAACCTTAACTTTATGTAGCAAAAGCGCCATAAGTATGTGACAAAATTTGCTCAAAGCGTAAAAAAAATCACTCAATCTATCAATTTTTAACTATTAGATAGTGAGAAATTTCTGCGTATGGATTATTTTATGTAACTTTGCACCGCATTTTTATTATTATTTGATAGAGACAACACATATATATTCACATAAGTATTAAACCCATTTTATAAAAGAATGAAAATGAAAAAGAAACTTTTCTCGCTATTGCTGATGGCAGTAACGGCTGTTACGCTGTCTGCCCAGGAACAGAAAAGCGTAAACTTAAACGAGGTGGAGGGCATAGAGAATGTCTCTGAGGAACTGCGCACGGAACTTGAGAAAGTGCCTACCGACCGGTTCGTGAATCTCTTAAAGGTTATGAACCCAGCACTGAAGAATGCTGACTCGGAGGTGCTGACAGGGTTAGTGGAGTATTACAAAGGGAATACTGCCACTCTCGCTGCTGGAGCAGCCTCCAGTCCTAACTACGAGGAATTTTTAAAGGTTATCTTACAGATCTCTGAACAGGTATACCCATACGTAGAGAAGGTGCTCCCATTGTATCTCTATATCATGAACGACCGTGTTATTCCTGATATGGACACCTACTCTAAGTACTACATTGACACAATTGCAGCTGCTCCTGTAGACGAGATTTTCTATGGCATCGGTGACGAGCGCAATAACTATAGCCCTATGGGACTCAGTGACGCAGAGATTGCAGAAGGACTTGCTCAGGGCGGACAGGTGAAGCACAACCAGTCTTATCTCTGGGGTATGGTGACCGTGGGAAGTAAGGTGTATTGGTGTACGAACACCAACTACCTCTGCGTAGGCGGCACAGCAGGACTCGGCTCAAACAGTAAGCCTGGCGAGGATGTCTCTAAAGGTTACAAGAACAAATGTTGGGTGTGTGAGTTTGAAAGTGGTACGTATGGAAAGAAGGTACACGGAGCCGTGTCGCCAGAGTATGTGCAGTATAGCGACACTCGCATGCCTCGCATCTATTGCTACGATACGAAGACGGGCATGGCAGAGGATATCACACCTTCTGGTGGCGACTATGACAGAATGCTTCAAGACTGTCAGGGACTTCGCTCTGCAGGCTACCACAAGGGAGTTGTCTTCTTTGGTGGTCCGTCGCTCTATGGCTCTGACCCTCAGACAACGGTAGGCTCTTCTTTCTTCGCTTACGATGCCGATGCAGGGAAGTTCATTGGTTGCAACGATATGAGCAATATCGATGGCAATAAGATTACCGACATCAGACGCTGGTGTGTGCATAACGATATCCTTTACTGTGGTGTGAGGGTGACCGACCGCAACGGACGTGACCGTGGTGCTGTGCTCCGCTGGTATGGCGACAAGGAGAACCCTTGGCAGTTTAAGATTGTGGGATGGACGGCAAACGAAGTCGCTGAACTCTGTGTCTTCAACGGAAGAATGTATGTTGGTGGCTGGGCAACCGCTTCTGAGAAGAGAAACTGTATTGTCAAGGGTCCAATGATCCCTACTCGGGGTCTGCAGCCAGTGGATATCGACGAGCCAGAATGGGACGTTGTCTGGACATACAATAGCTACGACAAGAACTCTATCTCACCAAACTTCACCTATACAGCAGGTCTTCAGGTATGGAACGGAAAGCTCTATTGGGGTATGTTCAGCGCATCGTATATAATTCCAGGACTGGTGCCATCAATGGGATATAAGGACATGACATCTCCAGAGGCATTGGCATTCATCTTGGGGCAGCTCCGACAGACCTCCTTCTGGCGTATTGACTCAAAAGACAATGTTGAATTGCTCTACGGAGAAAAGGAACTACCTGTTTGGAACCGTCCTTTGACAGGAGAGGACACATGGAGTCTCGTAGAGACAGGATACACACCTATCTTCGGACGTGCAGGCTTCGGACAGGTGTTCACTGCCTACGCATGGACAATGGCAGAATATCATAACGACCTCTATGTTGGAACAATGAACATGGAGAACCTTCTCGATGCTGCTGCAAGCGACGAGTCTGGCAATCAGATGTTCAACATCGTGAAACTGCTTACTGGCGTGAAGGAGGAGAACTTCGGCTTTGAGCTGCTCCGCTGGACATCACCAAACAAAGCCCCACGATACGTCACAAAGAACGGTTTCGGAAATGGAGCAGCATACGGTATTCGTAACTTCACACTGGCAGGCGATGACCTCTACATCGGCTCTGCATCTCCTTTCAACCTTCAGAAATACGGTGGCTGGCATCTCTTCAGACTGCATTCAGATGCCATTGGCACGTCTGTAGAAACAGCAACAACAAAGGAATTAGGCATTTATTTCCGCCGCTACAACGGTGCCGTAATCTTCTCATCAGCAAACGGTGAGGACATCAAGACTGTGGAGGTCTTTGACCTCGGAGGAAGCTCACTCGCAACTTCTGAAGGAAGTGGAAACACCTGCACCATCGATACCACTCCATATAGCGGCAAAACGGTGGTTGTGAAGGTTACAACAGCACGTGGCAACTGGTCGGCAAAAATGGCATTCTAATCGATGTGCGGAGAACGCACGTTATAATAACTCTTTGCTGAAATAAAATTTCGTTTATGCGGTATGCCCATAAACAATATTAAGTGGTGCGGAGATATGTTTTATGCATATTCTGCACCACTTTCGTATAGCAATTAAGTATAGAGACCTCTATCTTGAAAGACAGAAAATTTTGGGGAAACCACGATTTTCGCCATTATAAATTTCGGGGAAACCACGATTTTCGGTATTAAAAATTTTGGGGAAACCGTGATTTTTGCCATTAAAAATTTTGGGGGAAAGAAAAAATGTTGTATCTTTGCATCCAGAAATCAACTTAACAAGTTAGGTATGCAGCTATGAATAGAGTGTTTAGACGAAAAATTTACGAGAAGATGCAGACATGGAAGTCGGAGTCTTCGGGACGCACAGCCTTGCTGATTGAGGGAGCGAGGCGCGTGGGAAAATCAACCATTGTGGAGACGTTTGCAAAAACCGAATACAAATCATATATCTTCATTGACTTCAATAGAGTTTCGAAGGATGTGAAGTCGATTTTCGACGACTTAATGGATATTGACCGGTTGTTCATCTTTCTACAGGCAACATTCCATGTGAACCTTTATGAGCGCAATTCAGTGATTATCTTCGATGAGGTACAGAATTGTCCGAAGGCTCGCCAAGCAATAAAATATCTTGTGGCAGACGGGCGTTACGACTACATAGAAACGGGATCGTTGATTAGTATCCGAAAAAACACCGAAGGCATCACCATCCCAAGCGAAGAAGAGAGAATCCAGATGAATCCTATGGATCTCGAGGAATTTAGATGGGCTATGGGTGACGACGCTTCCATGGATATCTACAGAAAGATGTTGGAAAAGGGAATGGCAGCAGGGGCTTCTTTTAGGAATGCCATGCGCGATTTGCGGTTATACATGCTTGTTGGTGGTATGCCACAGGCTGTCAATGAATTGCTTGACACGAATAACCTTCAAAAGGTTGACAAGGTGAAGCGAAACATCCTCAATCTCTATAATGACGATTTGCTGAAGGTCGATCCTTCTGGGGTTGTGTCGCGATTATTTCTCTCCATTCCCTCTCAACTAAGTCGGAATGTTGCAAAGTATTCCTTCTCTTCTGTTGTAGGGAATATGTCAGAAAACAAAATGGTAGAAGCAATACGTTGTCTTGAGGAAAGCAAAGTGGCAAATGTTGCATACAATGTGAAGGACCCTTCGGTAGGAATGGGATTAACAAAAGACAATAGTTGTTTTAAGATCTACACTGCAGATACTGGGCTATTCGTAACCTTAGCTTTTTGGAACAAGGACTATACCGAGAACAGCATTTATCAGAAACTGCTGAGCGATAAGTTGTCGGCGAATCTTGGGTATATATACGAAAATCTCGTTGCACAGATGTTGGTGGCAGGAGGCAATAAGATCTACTACCATACATGGGCGAAAGACGAGAAACATTCTTACGAGGTTGATTTCCTCATTTCAAGAGGCAGCAAGGTATGGCCGATAGAGGTGAAATCATCTGGATACAGAACGCATGCCTCGCTTGATGCCTTCTGCAAGAAGTATTCAGACCGGGTTGGGGAGCGTTTCCTCATCTACACAAAGGACTATGCAAAAGACGGAGCCACCACCCTACTCCCTGTTTTCATGACTCCGTTATTATAATGGTGCATGAGCTAAAATAGGTGCAACCGATAAACCCTGAAACACTTACTCCTTGCGGTTAGAACCTTATATCACACGGGGGTATTGTGAGAGACTGCAAAACAAAAGATTCACAAGCGACAAATGTAATTGTCGGTTGTGAATCTTTTTGCAATGATTTCTTTTTTAGGATTTTCGCTATTCCCTTTCAAAGGAGTATGTCTTTCCAGCCTCTGTCTTTACGTCGTATTCATAGACTTTATAGAGCATTGGCTGCTGAGGGTTTATGGCGTTGGAGAAGAGAGGGGCTTTTATGTCTGGCAGGGCATAGAACGGATTTTCGTTTGCACCCTTTGCAGGAACAAGACCAGCACCCTTCAGAGGAACATAAGAGCGGAGACGGAGAGTGCCACCAAGTCGTGAGGTGACAACAACGTTAGAGAGCTGCTGACCCTTCCATGAAAGCTCGTCAATCACGAAGCCACCACGCGCTAACAAACCTTTTACGCATCCCTCCTGCCAAGCGTCAGGAACAGCGGGAAGGAGATGGAGAGCACCATCGTGACTCTGCATAAGCATCTCTGCAATGCCTGCCGTGACACCGAAGTTTCCGTCGATCTGGAAAGGCGGATGAGCATCGAAGAGGTTTGGGAAAGTGCGCCCGTCAGGATATTGCGCCTCTTTCCCCTCGTCAGGAAGTAGATGGAGCATGTTCGAGATGATGCGATAAGCATGGTTTCCATCAAGCATACGAGCCCAGAAGCAAGTCTTCCAGCCGAGACTCCATCCAGTAGCCATATCGCCTCGTTGCAGCAGTGTGTTTCTTGCTGCTTGGAAGAGTTCTGGATGTCGATAAGGAGAGATCTGATTGCTTGGGAAGAGTCCGTAGAGATGAGAGATATGTCGGTGTTCATCTTTCGGGTCGTCAGCATCCTGCAGCCATTCTTGTAGTTGATTGTGTTTTCCCACCTGCATAGGAGGAAGCTGTGATAGTGCTTTTTTTAGACTGTCTGCAAATGATGTGTTGTTATTGTCAACGATCTGAAGAGCAGCGAGAGCCTGAGAGAGAGCATCGAAAACAATCTGATTGTCCATGGTGCATCCTGCAGTAACCGGAGTTCCAGTACCCGCAGGACCATGCTCTGGAGATACCGAAGGAACAGCCACGAGCCATCCGTTTCTTGGATCTCGCTGCAGGTAGTCGAGATAGAAACGTGCCGCATTGGCAAGTATAGGATAATAGGCGGTCAGATAATTCTTGTCGCCTGTATAGAGGTAATGCTGCCAGATATGTGTTGAAAGCCATGCGCCACCGTTTGGGAACATTCCCCACGAAGCTCCATCCACGGGGCCGGCAATTCTCCAAAGATCGGTGTTATGGTGTGCCATCCATCCACGACAACCATACATCTCACGAGCGGTGACACTTCCCGTCTCAGAGAGATCGCGAACCATGCTGAACAACGGTTCTGCCGTCTCAGAGAGGTTGCAGACCTCTGCAGGCCAGTAGTTCATCTCTGTATTTATATTAATGGTGTACTTCGAATCCCAAGGAGCCTTCATCTTATTGTTCCAGATGCCCTGGAGGTTTGCTGGCTGTCCGCCTGGCTGTGAGGAAGAGATAAGGAGATAGCGACCGTATTGGAACATCAAAGCAACAAGAGACTGGTCGGTGCCATCAATGGCGAAGCGCTCCACACGGCGGTTAGTCTCCATGGCAGAGTTCTTCCCGTCAGGGAGAGTAAGAGAGACACGGTTATACTGCTCCTGATAGGCCTCTGTATGTCTCTTGCGGAGTTCCTCGTAGGTCTTTTTCTCTATTCTCTTTAGGTAGGCGAGTGCTTTCTTTGAAGCATTGTCGCTAACATCCTTATAGTTCTTGAAATTGGTTGCTGCACTGACAAAGATCGTTGCCACGGTGCCGCCATTAACGGTTATGGCAGAAGCGTCAGAAACGGTTTTTCCATCAGAAACGACTTTCACGATGCAGTTTGCTGTTAGGGAAGAAGGGACTCCCTCCTGCTCCACGTTTTTCACAGAAGCCGTAAGGATGTTTTTCTTCACACTCACAGAAGACACTAACGGACTGCTGAAGGCAAGGCTCATGTTCAAGCAACCAGGCTTAGAAGACTCTATGCGCATGACGATGATTCCGTCTGGCAGAGAGGCGAAGGTGGTGCGCGTGTAGGTGACGCTGTCTACGGAGTATCGGGTGGTGGCAATAGCTTGCGAAAGGTCCAGGTCACGAGAATAGTCTTTTGCAGAGGCATGACCAGGGAACGTCATTCGCAGACTGCCCAGAGGGAGATACCTCATTCCGTGAGGTCCAGGAATAAACTCCTTATTGATGATCTCAGCCGCCTTGCGCTCCTGACCGTTGAAGATGAGTTCTCGAACCTGTGGAAGGAGTGCGAGAGACTTCTTTGAATTGTTGTTGTGAGGAGCTCCCGACCAGAATGTTTCTTCGTTCAGCTGCAGTTCCTCTTCTTCCAAGCCACCGAAGTCCATGGCTCCAAGGTGTGAGTTTCCGATTGGTAGTGCTTCGAGCCAGCACGATGCCGGACTGCTATACCACATTTTCTGTGCAGACGATGTTATGGCAGTCACAAAAAATGGGATTAAGAGCAATAGTCTTTTCATAGTAAAAATTGGTTTGATAGATGAAAATAAAGCGTATGCTTTTGGAACTGTTTGATTGCCGAAAACATACGCTTGTTACGGTTAATGAATATTGTATAGATGAATATCTGTTTATGTTGTCAGCTTACTTCGAATAGCACAACATTACTTGTTCGCTTCATCGAAACGCTTCTGCTGCTCAGCGATAAGGTCTTTGTCGTCGAAATAGTCAATACGCATGGCATGACGAACCTCATAGAGAGTCTTCTTGCCCACTAAGCGAGCAGCCTCTGTGCCACGACGGAGGATATCATATACCCCTGCAATATCCTTCTCGTATTCCTTACGGCGCTGGCGCATTGGCTCAAGGCGGTCGTTGAGAACGTTTAGAAGGAATTTCTTGCATGTGCCGTCGCCAAGACCACCACGCATATAGTGTGCCTTCATCTCATCGAGGTTCTTATATTCTGGCATGAACTTCTGGAAGTCCTCGTCGGTGCAGAAGGCGTCAAGGTATACGAAGACCGTGTTCTGATATTCGTGCTCTACGCCATCTTCATCGGTATATGTACCCTTCAGATGTCCTGGGTCTTCTATGTTCAGATGAAGAGGGTCTGTGAACATGCTGTTAACCTTCTTCTTCAGAACCTTTGGAGTGTCAGAGAGATAGATACAGTTACCAAGAGACTTTGACATCTTCGCCTTACCGTCGGTACCAGGGAGACGGAGACAGGCAGCATTCTCTGGGAGGAGAATCTTTGGCTCTACAAGTGTCTCACCATAGATATGGTTGAAGCGACGAACAATCTCGTTTGTCTGCTCAAGCATTGGCTTCTGATCTTCACCGACAGGAACTGTGGTTGCCTTGAAAAGGGTGATGTCGGCAGCCTGAGAGATTGGGTAAGTGAAGAAGCCTGTTGGTGTGCCACCTTCAAACTTCCTCATCTCCAGCTCTGTCTTCACGGTTGGGTTTCGCTGGAGACGCTGTACGCTCACGAGGTTCATGTAGTAGAAAGACAGCTCTGTGAGCTCTGGTACGGCAGACTGTATGAAGATGTTACACTTCTCTGGATCAAGTCCAGCAGCAAGGTAGTCGAGTGCCACCTCTATAACATTCTGACGAATCTTCTCTGGATTGTCTGCATTGTCTGTCAATGCCTGCGCATCGGCAATCATGATGAATATCTTGTCGAACTCGCCGGAATTCTGAAGTTCCACACGGCGGCGGAGAGAACCGACATAATGACCAATGTGCAGCTTTCCTGTTGGACGGTCGCCAGTAAGAATGATCTTTTCCATCTTAATGAATATAGTTTTTTCTATTTTTTGTGTTGTTATATTCTGTTTTGAAGCAAGGGAGCGGGGCAACCACCTTTGCACCTCAGCTCAGTTCCCACCAAATAATGAAAAAAGCCTGACAGTTTTTAGTTGTCAGGCTTATTCTGTCGGGGTGAGGCGACTCGAACGCCCGACCCCTACGTCCCGAACGTAGTGCGCTACCAACTGCGCTACACCCCGATTGTTCGTTTCCGAAACTGTTTCCTTGCTTTACTTTTTGAAAGCGAGCGCAAAGTTACTACTTTTTTCTTGAATTGTTAACCTTTCATTAACTAAAAAAGGTTAATCAGATAGAAAAATGATGTTCTTCCAAGGATTTTTACGCAAAAAAGTCTTTCTGCTACTCTTCTGCGTAAACAATTCCCAGAAGCAGGGATTCACGAAAATATGTTCGGGAATGGGGATTACAAATATCCGACTATTTGTCAATGCCTTCTACGGTTTGGATAGTTCCGTCTTCGTTGTAGTGAATCTCACAAACTTTAACAGAGCGGAGCCAAGACTTTCCACCAGAAGGGACTGAGTCGTGATGGAAGAGATACCACTTGCCTTCGTACTCAAGGATAGCATGGTGAGTTGTCCATCCCACTACTGGAGTAAGTATAACGCCCTTGTAAGTGAATGGTCCGTAAGGATTATCGCCTACAGCATAGCAAAGGAGGTGGCTATCTCCTGTGGAATAGGAGAAATAGTACTTCCCGTTGTACTTATGCATCCAGGAAGCTTCAAAGAAACGGTGAGGGTCGTTTGCCTTGAGAGGATTGCCCTGCTCGTCGACAACAAGGATTGGACGTGGAGCCTCTGCGAAGTTCATGCCGTCTTTTGTAAGTCGCACACAGCGGCTTGGAAGCGAGTCGGCATCACCTTCTGGGAGGTAAGGTTCCTCAAGGTGGATATTATCTTTATAGCGCTGAAGCTGACCGCCCCAGAGTCCGCCGAAGTAGACATACACCTCTCCGTCTGCATCGTCGCGGAAGGCGCACATATCAATGCTGTAGCTACCAGGAACGGGTGCTGGCTGCGGAATGAACGGACCTTCTGGATTGTCGGCAATGGCAATGCCCCAATGGAAGACGTCGCAACGGTCTTTCAGAGGGAAATACATGATATATTTCTTTACCTTCTTGCTGAAGCCCATGCCCTTACGCTGCTCTTCTGCATCGGTAGGCACTTCCACCTCATACTCCTGAACATCGCAGTCCCAGAGCTGGCGTCCTGCCCAAGGAATGTCTTCCTGACGGAGCACACAGCCACAGTCTACCACCTCTCCAGTCATTGGGTCACCGTCGATGCGGAGCACATGATAGTCTTTCATCACATACTGGTCGCCATTGTCGTTCTCGACATTCTCACACTCCCAGTCGTGGCTTGGGTAGATATAGATTTTTCCATTAAAGATATGTACGGATGGGTCAGCCATATAATCGGCTGGAAAGAGATAACGCTTTGTTGCCATAATTCTTTATTTGTTTTTTGTTATGATTGTTTTCTTAGTAGTTATTTTTTGAAAGCTTTCGCATGGTAAAAGTCTGAGATAACTAAAAAGATTCTCGGAAAAGATTATTACTTCTTTGACTTCTTCCCTTTTGTCAGACACTCAGGCTTTGGCATTACAAGCTCTATGATTTCCTGAACAACAGGCTTCATATTGTTGTTGCGATCTACGAGCGTAGCATAGTCCTTGCGTCCACGAATAGGGAAATCGTTCTTCCAGGAATTAGCATCGTTCACACACCAGAAGGTGACACGGTTTATGCTTTCCTTATTACTGATAAGCATCTTGAACCAGTCAACCCAGAACTGATCAATTTCCTTTTGCTTCTCAGCAGGGATACCATCTTTATAAGGGTCCATCTCTGGACGGTATGCAAAGCGGTCGGAGATGTTTGCTCCGGCAAAGCCGTAAGGATTTGGGAGTATGGAGAGGTCAACCTCAGAGAAGAATGTCTTCACTCCGAGAGAAGCAATTGCCTTTATGGAATGGTCGTACTGGTTGATGATTTTCTGTGGTCCGTCTTCAAAAATCATATGTCCCTGCATTCCTATAGCATCGATTGGAAGTCCTTTCTCTATCAATGGGCGGAAGAACTTGCAGACTCCTTCTACCTTTGTCGGCTTGTTCATAGAGAAGTCGTTATAATAGAGTTCTACGGTAGGGTCTGCCTCACGTGCGTATTGGAAAGCAAGAGGAATATAATCTTCACCTAAGATCTGATAGAAAAGGCTCTTGCGGAGCGAGCCATCGTCTTCAAAGGCTTCGTTCACAACATCCCAAGACGATACCCGACCTTTATAATGCCCTAGAATTGTGTGGATATGCTCTCGCATGCGCTTCTTCAGAACCTCACGGCTTACGAGATTTCCTTCCGAATCTTTATGAAACCAATCAGGGCATTGTGAATGCCAGATGAGCACATGCCCATGAACACGGAGTCCAGATGCTAAGGCTTTCTCTACAAATTGGTCGGCAAGGGTGAAGTCATAGACACCTTCTGCAGGATGAATAACTTCCATCTTCATGCAGTTTTCTGCCACTACAGAGTTGAAGTTTTTCTCTACAACCTGCCAGTTTTCTGTTTGGTCGGCACTGATGAATCCTGTTACATCATGTTTGTTGGCGGCACTTTTGTCGGCTGCCACTTCCCATTGGTTTACACTTACTCCAGTATACCAATAGTCTCTATATGCGTCCTTCAAGGTCTGCGCATGAAGGGAGAGCGCAGAGACCTGAAGGGCGAAAAGGGTTAATGCAATGTTTCTAATAGTCATTATAGTCAGTAAAAATGAATGTGTTGTTTGAAAGTGATTGTGATACTTAAATATTGAGTGATGCTTGAAATTTCGTGTGATGCTTGAATATGAATTCAATACATGCAAAACTCAAAATGACTTGTTGTTTTTATTTGTTACGTTCCTCGATAGCCTTGTTGATTTCGTCTATCTTCTCATCTGTAAGCTCGTAACGAGAGATGATGAACATGGCAAGGGCAAGGAGAACGGCAGGGATTACACAGACAAGCCAGAGGATTCCTTCCTCAGCAAGAGGGGTCTGGTCAATGACGTTCTTGTCGTAAGCAACGTAAGCAAGGACTGCAGGAGCAACAACGCCTCCAAGGGTCATACCTGCCTTGAAGAAGATACCAGTGAGGGCATTCACAATACCGGCAATACGCTTTCCGCTGGTGTATTCTCCGTAAGAGATTACTTCTGGAACGAGTGCCCACATGTATCCTGTTGCCACGATGACACCTGTAGACTTTATGAACTGTGCTATATATACCCATGTCATGCTTGGCTCGTCCATCTTTGCTATAACGTAGAGCATTGCCATGCCCACGATTGCCGTGGTGAGGAAGATATAGAACATATTCTTCTTTCCTACTGCCTTCTTGATTGAAGGTACGAGAGGCATGAAGATAAAGGAAGGTATGGAACCGAGTCCCATGAAAATAGAGAGTTCACTGGCTGTTCCGTGCATGTTGCTGTTTATGAAATATGCTCCTGCGGCATTTCCAACAGACATCATGGCAAAGGCTGTGATGAAGAAGAAGGCGATGATGCGGAGCGGACGATTGCTCAGGAACTCCATCCACAAGTCGCTGATTTTCACATTCTCACTATCCTTTGCATCCATAACGACTCTCTCCTTGCACTGTGAGAAGCAGAAGAAAAGGAGCGCCATGCCAACGAGGGCATAGATGGTCATTGTTGTGAACCATGCCTTTGGGTCTTTTGGAAGCTCACTGCCAGAGGTTGTGGCAAAGAGGGCAATCACGAGCGGAAGACCAGAACCTACGGCAAGGCCTCCGCAGTTTGCCATGAACATACGCACAGAGGTGAGAATAGTGATTTCGTTAGTATCTCGTGTCAGTGATGAGTTCAAGGCTCCGTAAGGTACATTAATAAAGGTATAGAGAAGGGTCATGGCTATGTAGGTCACATAGGCATAGAGCAAAGAAGGGGCAAAGCCGTCATAGAAACAGAGGATGGCAAAGCCAGAGAGTGGGATTCCTACGTAAACAAGGTAGGCACGATATTTTCCAAGCTTTGGATTTTTCTTATCGATGAGCGCTCCCACAATAGGGTCCCAGATTACGTTGGCAATATTGCCGACAGTGAACATCACCGACACATCAACAGGGTCGAGACCGTAGATATCTGTGTAGAAGAACAGCAGATACATGCATACTACCTGGAAAATAAGATTCTGTGCAAGGTCGCCTGAGCCAAAGCCTATGCGCTGTAGCCAAGACAGTTTGTAAAAACCTTTTGCTTCGTTTGCCATAGTTTTAAAATAGTTTTTTATTTAGTCTCCATACATTCGAAGGGAGGGGGAGGGAAGAGAGTGTGTGGCTTCCTGTTTCCTGCAAAGGGATGGATTCTAATAGTTAGTAAATTATTTTTTTATTGAGTGATATAATGTTTTTTGGGGATTAAGGCCACTAAAAGCGGAAACACTGACTATCTGCTTTCCACTTAAGGTTAGTTCTGAATAGTTAAGGTTTAACTATCAGAACTTCCCTTAAGATTTGGTTTTAATCGGTAGTCAGTTAGTTTTTTTTATTCTGATTATAATCCGCACGATCTTCACAGACCATAGAATCACACACAGGGAAGAAATGCGAATAGCATGCTTCCTGCATGCGAACGGATTTCATAGTTATGGTTCTTTTTTACTTTCAGAGACAATTTCTTTCTACTCTGCTTTTTTGAGAGAAGCTAATTACGCTCACCATTGCAGGGCTCATGTCTCTTGACTGCAAAGTTACATCAATATATTCAATTCTTTTTATAGATATATATAGAAATGAACTTCGATGATAAAATAGTATCATATTTTAATAAATAAAGTCAATGTAAAGCGTTCAGAAAAGGAATTATTATTGCAAGTTTTCGTATTGATTACGCTATTTGGACTCTCGATACAACGGAGCATATCATTTGAAACGGAATAGCACCAGTGGGATGGCGATAGATGTTATTCTTTATGATTTTCTGACTGGAAATCGACATTCACCTTTCCCTTGACAAATTCTGGAAGGTTATAGGACTTCATCTTTCTGAGATAATATCCGGCATCAGGTTGAGGAAGGGCAAAGGGTTTTGACACCTTGCCGTCTGGGGAGATGTGAACGATATATGGTCGGGTGTAGAGACCATCGTCTTGACGACTCGCCATAACCATCCAGCGAGAAGAGCTGCTCCAGGAATGGTAGGAGGCGCGGAAGTCGGGTAGCAAGGAAATGGGCTCTGCTGTATGAATGTCTTCTAAAGGAAGCATCATAAGCCGAGACTCTCTGTGCCAGATAGAGAAATTGCCATAGTTGGAGAGGGTATAGACAATGTATTTCCCATCTGGAGAGCATCGTGGGAAGGAGACGCTCTTTGCGGCTTTCGCTCCATCGAAGAGAACTGTTACGCTGTCTCCAAACGCTTTCTTCTCAGGATCAAAGGATATGCTGCAGAGAGAATAATGAACCTTATCATAGTCGGCAGGAATCTCAACACTGTCTGCACAACAGAAGAAGAGAGTCTTTCCGTCTGCACTCCATGATGGGAAGGTTTCAAACTTCTCCTTAGACATTAGCAAAGGGGTGCAGAGGAGGGTGTCTGTCTCAAGGTCGTAGACAACAACATCTGAGGAGATATCAAAGACTTCTATTCTGTTTCGGTCAGTTGTGTGGAACATCTGCTTTGTCTTGTTCTGAGAGAAAGCAATAAACCGACCGCTTTGATGCCAGGATGGATAGACAAGCGACTTGGGAGACACGAGCTTCCGAAGTTTTGGAGATGCTTTCTTTACGTAGGTACCAGCATAGTTCAGACGAAGGTGGAACATGAGTGTCTCTGGGTCGTAGTTGCAGAAAGAGTGACAGTTCATGCAGCCACCATCTGTCTGGCGGTTTGTTATGATGGCTTCTTCTTCGTAGTTCTCTATATTTCGCTGATAGATGCCCATTTCGTTCCACACCTCGTAGCCTGGTTCTATCAGGCGGTAGACGATCGTGTTATCGATGGAATCTGGGGAAATAAACATTTCAAAAGGCTCGTACTCCACCCATTCACCATTCTTCTTTCCTTGTATGGTTACAGAAATGGTTTGAGAAAACTCCTTGAGCTTCTTCCAATCACTTTCGGAGAGACAGAAGCCCTCTTCTCCATCGTTGGCAACAACAACGGTCTTTTCTCCAGAAGAGAACACAGCCTGCAGATTGTCAAGAGATTCTGTGCTGTCGGTGAGAGCGAAGGTAGGTGGCGAGAGATTCACGGGGAGCAGAGTTCCAGCGTAGTCAGGGAATATCTTTGCTGCCTTTCCCAACTTCTCTGCCTCTTGCTTTGACAGTGTGCATGCTGTCAGGCAAAGCGTTGCCAAGAAGTAAAAGATGTATTTTTTCATTTCGTTGTACATATTCTTGATGTTTATATTTTTTTACTGCTCTTCTGTTATTGTTGCTCCCCTCAGTTTTTTATATGCCTCGCCGAAATATTTCTGTTCCGTCAGTTTATACTCTGGGAACTCACAGCAAAGGCTAATGAACTGTTGATCGTAGCGAGCAAGGAGGTAAAGGCTTCCAAGATATTGAAGGGTGGTGGAGCATTGCCTGCTTCCTCTTGTCTGGCGGGCGATATTCAGAAGGTCATCGTCAAGACCTTTTATTCCAGAGAAGCGGTTGTCGGCGATTAGTGCCTTACGTTTCATTCCATATTCAGGGTCTTTCTCTACAGCAACATCATTGAAAAGGAACTTTTCTTGCTTCTCTGCCCATTCTTTATAGAAAAGAGTTTTCTTTAGCCACAGCAGGTATTTCTCTGCAACGCGATAATGTCCGTAGATGATATTTGTCTGCACAAGGCGTTGCAACATGCGTGGAGAGATATTGTTTTTCTTTTCGTTCAGCTCAAAGGCGTAGCGCTGAGACTGGGCGACATGCCCCATGGAGAAATATATATCACTAAGGAGTACGGCAAAATCTTCATTCAACAGAACATCATTATAAATAGAGCGGATATCACGGCAAGGATTGTCGAAAAGTCGGTCTCCAAGGAGTCCTTCCTCGGCAAGAGACATGTTTAGGAAGTTCTGGCTAAGGAGATTGGTGACTGTCCCGTCTTGCTCACATTTCTCGATGATGCCTGTCCATTCTCGTTCTCTCGCTAAAATGCTCAAACAGACATAATCATTGTTCGGCTTTCCTGACTCTGTGAAGCGTGCCGTAAGGACTTGAAGTCCTATTGGACTGAGGAAAGCGAGCATTCCAAATGCGTAACAAAATGTGGGAAGAGAAGCAAGGAGAAGTGCTTCTGCTTTCTTTGTAAATAGTCGCGTAATGGCAATCGCAGCAATTACCAAGAGAAGTGCTCCGACCGTCATAACCGCCACTCCTATTCTTGGAATGGCAAAAAACTGAAGAAAGAAAGTGCGCATGGTCTCCCCTACTCCATTCTGTGATATCTGTTCGCAGAATATATGTCTGTCCCAATAAAAAGTGCCCATTCCTTCAGAATACATCAATACAGATGAGGAGATGGAGAAGATTGATATGGTGACAATGGTTGTCAGAACTGTTACTATTAAGAAATAGAGTGTTGTTTTGTTCATTAGTCAGCAATTATTATGATAGGTGTGCACAAGCAATGCAGAGGTGTATGCAAATTTCGTAATAACAGTGCAAAGATAGTGAAAAAATGGGTAAGTACAAAAAAAATATCAGAGTTTTTTGAAAGAAAAAAAACTTAGGGGAATTAAACGTAGGAAGAAACTGCAAAGACAACGAAGGAAACAACTGCTAAAACAACGAAGGATGCAACTGAAAAAACAACGAAGGATGCAACTGCTAAAGCAACGAAGGAAGCAAATGAAAAGACAACGAAGAAAACAACTGCTAAAACAACGAAGGATGCAACTGAAAGGAAATAAATAATCAACTGCAAAAACAGCTATGCAAAACGAAAAAATTCGCCACAATTCCTTTGAACTGTGGCGAATTGAATTATTCAATTAAAGCATTATCTGCATTGATTCTTGTTTACTCTGCATCTCCGTAACCCTCATTCTGGTCACAAGCAGGATTCTTGATTGTCTCATCCTCTGGGATAGGCATGAACATCTTTGCCATGTTGAAATCGAAGTTACGTGCTGTTCTCCACTCTGTGATGGTCTCCTTGCCAAGTGTTGGGAGGGAGTTCTTTGGATAAACAGTATTTACATGGTCCTCAAGGAAACCAGACTTGTGGAGGTCTGAACGGAGGTAAGGCTCTGCACTGAACTCCTTACGACGCTCCTCGCCAAGAGCAACCAACCAAACAGGTGAAGAGTAGCCCATCTCTGACTTGCGAGCTGTATAATACTCCTTTGCAGAAGGAACTTTTACCTTCTCTGTATTGAATGGGAATGGATAGCCTTCAAGATCTACTGCATCTCCGTGACCATCGCTATCGCCATAGAAGTCAGCAACCTTCTGGTGCATGGTGATGAACTTAGAAAGGTCTTTTCCAACCTCATTGTTACCGAATGCGCGCTCACGAATCATATCAATGTATGCCCAGCCTTCTGCTTCTTTTCCAAGACGGAAGCAGCACTCTGCCTGGTCGAGGATTACGTTTGCAAAACGCTTAAAGTAGATATGGTCAGGAATCCAGAGAGCACCTGTTGACCAGTCGGTACCACGACCGTTACGCCAGTGCTTTGTGGAGTAAACAGTTGGAGCAGGATCTGCTGAAGCCCAGTGGAAACCACACCATCCTACAAACTCCTGGTTGAATGGGTTGTAGCCGATTGGGTGAAGAGGGTCGTATTTTCCGTTACCGCCTTCATCGTCCATCTTGTAAGCATCGTATTCTGCCTGACTGAAGACGCCATCCTTATAGCCACGGAGGTACTTGCTGTTTGCTTTGAGCCAATTAGAAGAAGGCTTTACGCGCTGCTCCCACTTTGGATGGTCTTTGCGAAGCTCGTAAGGGATTGTTGCAGAAACCATTGATGCGTCACGACGCTTGTCGAAAGAGCCTGCATACTGTCCGTCAAGATAGTTCTCGAAGCAGTCATAAAGCTCGTAAGACATCTGATATGTTCCCCAAGCACCATTTGAAGTAGGACCAAAATAGAAACCAGTCCAACCACGGGCACCTGCATTATCGTTATCATCCCAAGAGCCCCACTTATCACCAGAGTTCAGAACGATCTGCCAGATAGCCTCCTTTGGCCATGCCTCATCAGCATCGTAGAGAACAGAGAAAGAAGGAGAGAGCTCATACTCACCACTGTTGATTATCTGCTGGAATGCTTCGTAAGCCTTCTGATAGCACTCGTTAGCCTTGTCAGGACATGTGAACGCTTTCCACATGTATGCGTCGCCAAGGAATGCAAGTGCCATACCCTTTGTACAACGACCGTACTGAGGAACTCCTGTAAGGCCATCAAATGGTTTCCAGTCAAGGAGTTCTGCGGCTCCCTGGAAGTCCTGAATAACGAAATCCCACATTTCCTCGAAGGTCTTAGCACGCTCCTTTGTTGGAGTGTTGTTGTAGTTCTCACCAGTGATGAGGAGAGGAACACGACCGAAGGTGTTTGCAAGTGCAAAGAACTGGAATCCGCGGAGTGCCATTGCCTCACCCTTGAGATGACGCTTGGTGTTCTCTGTTATATGTTCTGCAGTCTCAAGACCAGCAAGGAAGTCATTACAACGAGAAGCACATGCATAAGACTGGCGCCAAAAGTCACGAAGCTGCTCGTTCTTTGATGTCCAGTTCTGTGTCATGAAGTCCTTATCCCATCCAGAAGCCTGAGAGTCCATTGTTGGGTGGAGACCGTTGAAAATCCAATACTTATAAGGGTCATCGTTCTTTCCACTACGGCGGTGAAGGAGGTCGTAACAACCTGTCATACCCTTGATGGCGCTTTGGTCTGTCTCGAACATTGCATCTTCTGCGAGCAATGAGTAGTGGGTCACATCGAGAAATTTATCATTGTCACAAGATGTGAATGCCAGACATCCAACAACTGCGGCGCCGAAAAGCTTTATAATATTTTTCATAATGTAAGTCTGTATTATTTTTTTAGAAAGTTACGTTAACACCGAAGTTGTAAGTACGTGGCATTGGGTAGCGGCCTGTATCAAGACCGGTATAGAGCACTGAACCCTGACCACACTCCGGATCACCATACTTATTGTAAGAAGAGATGCAAAGAAGATTCTGGATACCAACATAGAAGCGAGCATTCTGAATCTGAAGCTTCTGAGAAATCTCACGTGGCAAAGTGTAGCCAATCTGGAAGTTAGAAATCTTCAGGAAGTCACCATTCTTTACCCATGCGTCACTTGCACGCATGTTGTAGTTCTTGTCAACGATAGAAAGGCGAGCCTCTGTACCGTTTGGATTAGATGGAGACCATGCTGCAGCTGCTGCTGACTGGAGGATGTTTGGTGAACAGCCGTCGTCAGAAGAGAACATGTTTGTGAGGCGCATTGCTGAGTAAGAATAAATCTTCTGACCGAGCACACCGTGCATCTGCATGTTTGCATCCCACTGCTTGTAGGTTACACCAATATTGAAACCGTAGTTGAAAGAAGGGAATCCGTTGCCGAGAATGTCCATATCCTTGCTGTCGATCTTCTTGTCGCCATTGAGGTCCTTGAAGCGATAGTCACCAATGTTCACCTCAGAAGCGTCGATACCACCGCTCATGGCTGCCTTGTAAGCATCAAGTTCTTCCTGATTGCGGATGATACCGTCTGTGCGATAGCCGTAGAAAGAACCTACTGCCTCACCCTCCATGCTGATAGAGTGGTTGCCCCAGTGATAACCGTCTGCAGAACCCACAGCACCTGTGTTTGAGCCGTCACCAGTTCCTGCGCCAGAAGAGTCAGAGTTTGTTGCGTAGATAGGGTCACCCATCTTCTTCACCTTGTTCTTCAATGTAGAACCTGTGAAGGTGAGGTTAAGAGAGAGGTCTTTGTTGAAACGCTTGTTCCAGCCAACCATTACCTCAATACCCTTGTTCTGAATCTCACCGTAGTTGGTGTAGATCTCCTGATAACCGGAAGAAGCACGAATCTGTCGGTAGAGAAGGAGGTCTTTTGATGTACGGATGAAGTAGTCCAAACCAATTACAAGCTGACTACCAAAGAATGCTGCATCAATACCGATATTTGTCTGCTCGTTGGTCTCCCACTTGAGCTTAGCATCCTTAAGAACTGGATAGAAACCTTTCACAACATTAGGGTTGTTGCCAAGACCCATTCCTGAACCAGGACCGTAGTAAACATACTTACCATCTACGTTAAGACCGTTTACTGAAAGGTCTGTAGCGCCACCAGAGTTACCTGTCTGACCCCAACCGAGACGGAGTTTCAAGTTGTCTACCCACTTAACGTCCTTCATGAAGCTTTCCTCAGAGATACGCCAGCCAAGGGCTGCTGATGGGAATGTTCCCCAGTGGTTCATGGAACCGAAGTTTGAAGAACCATCGCGACGAACGGTTGCTGTGAAGAGGTAGCGGTCAAGGAGGTTGTAGTTGAAACGACCGAAGTAAGAGATTCCGCGCACCTCAAGGTTGAGAGCACCGTTACCCTTACGGCTTTCGAACTTGTTTGTTGTAAGGCTGATATCGCGGTTGTCAGAAGACTCGAAACCTGTTGCATTAGCTCCTGTCCACTGTCCATACCAACGTGACACCTCGTTACCGAGCATTACATTGAAATCATGGATTCCGTTGTCCCAGTGGTAGTTGATGGTATTTGAGATGTAGAGAGTCTGACTTTCGCTGTTGCTCAAGCTAAACGCATACTCGTTACCGTCACGTGGTGCGTAGTAAGCATCACCCACTGCATCGGCACCGCCACCAGCAAGTCCGTTAACAACATTAATACGCTCACCGTTTACATAGTTGAAACGCTGGCAGTAGATACCACCGATGAAGTTGTTTGAAGATGCTGAGTTGTAATCGTAAGAAATGAGAGACTTGATGTTAAGACCCTTGAGAGGAGTGATAGAGAGATATGCGTTTGCAAGCGCACGGTTAGAGCGATTGCGTGCATTGTTCTCCATCTGCTTTGCATACATGTTTCCGAGTGTTGTGCCCCAGAAACCATCATTGAAGTTCTTTCCGCCTGTGACCTCACCGAAAGTGCCGTCAGGGTTTACAACTTTAGGAGATACATAAGTACCTGCAGGAACACCCTTGTAAGTAACCGTGTTGCTTGTCACGAAGTCCATAGAAGGACATGCGAATGCGAAGTCGCGGAGAGAAGAAAGGTTACCAAAGTTACCTACAGAACTGTTTGAGCCGTGAGAGTCTGTATGAGTGAAGCTAACCTCTGCACCGTACTCAAGATACTTATTTACTGTGGTCTTTACGTTTGCACGAGCTGTAATACGTTGATACTGGGTATTTACAACAATACCGTCGTTGCGGAGGAAACCAACAGAAGCAGCATACTGGCTCTTGTCTGTACCACCAGAAGTAGAGATGCTATAGTTCTGTCTCCAAGCAGCATCGGTCATTACGTCCTGCCAGTCGATAGCATTGCGCTTGCCGTCATACTGAGCTGTCCAAACAGGGTTCCACATAAGAGGATTTCCATTTGCATCTACCTGACCGTCGTTGATGCGTGCCTGACGAAGGTTTGCTGCATATTGGTCTACGCTACAAACATCAAGAGTGCGGGAAAGGGTCTGGAGGCCGAAGTCGGCTGTTACATTGACACTTGCATGACCTTTGTTGCCGTGCTTTGTTGTAATCATGATAACACCGTTAGCACCTGCTGCACCATAGATAGCAGTTGCTGATGCGTCCTTCAAAACATCGATACTCTCAACATCTGAAGGAGATACGAAGTCGGCATTTGTACCTACCTGAATACCGTCTACAACATAAAGAGGAGCGGCAGAACCGTTGATCGTAGCGACACCACGGATGCGAATCTGTGCCTTTGAGTCTGGAGAACCGTCCTGCATTGTGACAATAACACCAGGAGCTGCACCCTGCAGTCCCTGACCAATGTTTGTTGGTGATTTCTTCATCATTGATTCCTTGTCAACAGAAACGACAGAACCAGTGATGTCTGACTTCTTCATCGTACCGTAACCGATAACGACAACGTCATTCAACATTGTATTGTCTTCTTTCAAAACAATGAGGAGTTGCTTCTTTCCTGCAACAGCAACTCTGTTTGAAAGATAACCGATGTAGGAAACATTAAGAACGGCATTGTCTGCTACATTTACAGAGAACTTTCCCTCTGCATCTGTCACAGCACCAGCCTGTGTACCTACAACCTTTACCGTGGCACCAATAATTGGATTGCCTGATTCATCATTTACTGTTCCTTTTACTAAGCTCTGAGCCATAGCTCCCAACGGAAGCAAACAGAGTAGGAACAACATCACTAATGGCTTTTGTAGTGACTTTAAAAAATTCATACTTAAAGTTTGAAGTTAGTAGATAAAGTTAGTATTTTTGATTTTTATGTTTAATCGGTAAGGGGAACTGTTGTTTTTTAGCAGGGGTGGGTTGTTTTTTAGTTTTGGTCTTTACGAAGACTTTTGGTTGTTTATATGTAGTTAGATTTGTTTTGTAATATTGTTAATTTTTCTCGAAATAGGCTATATATATAATAATGTATATAACGGTCTGAAGAGAGAGAGAATGCGGTTAGCTAAAACTTTTCTTCTGTATTACGATTGCAAAATTATTGTTTTTATCATAAAATAAAGAATAATTTGAGATGTAATTTTTCAAATGTAACGTTTCTTAACTTACAATTTATAAAAATGGTGAATAATTTAACGTTTGTAAAGATTATTCCCTTTGCTCATATGTCGATTTTCATCGCATCTTTATTTTTATGTAGAATCTGAGAAATAAAAACTAAATGTAGTTAGGAAACAGCAAATATAAACCCTTCTTTTCACCAAGATGGAACAATGTTATTTGGTGGGTAAAGACACTGTTTCGATGGGAATGGGAATAAAAAAGACGAAAGAAGTTCAACTATTGATTTATGTTAGTTTCTGAAACGAAATTATTGGTTTTTGCAATATCCTTAGATATCATTGCAAGTTTTTCCACCTAAAGAATACGAATTATTCCACCCTTTGTTATGATCTAATGTCAGAATACGATAAGTTACGAGCAGCATGGCTATTATTGCTTACGTCAAAAAAGATGGTTAAAAAACCATTTGAAAACAGCAAATCTGAAAACTAAAACAGAATAGAGTCAAATCAGGGGTATATTTTCAACATTTTGACTCATATCATGTAATGGAACACAGAGAGCTTTAGAGTTCATTTAACAATAATTAGTTAAGATTATTAAAAATCTCTGTTCAACATTTCTTAGGATAAGCACCGCACATTCAATTACAGAAACATGATTTATGCATTCCTTAGAAATACGAATTGGAGCTAAAAGAATCGGCGGGCAAACTCCCAAATAATTATACCTGCAGTGACAGAAACATTCAGAGAATGCTTCGTGCCATATTGTGGGATCTCAAGACAGCCATCGCAAAGGTCTATCACATCTTGAGCTACGCCATGCACTTCATTCCCTAACACAACAGCAAAACCTTTGGCAGTAGAGAAATCACAGAAGTTGTCGTTGGGAAGAACCGTCGAGCCTTCACACTGCTCAACAGCAAAAACCTTATATCCTCTGTCGTGGAGTGTACGGACAGCCTCTGTCGTGTCCTTGTAATATGTCCATTCAACACTCTCTTCTGCTCCGAGGGCTGTCTTATGAATTTCATTCTGAGGAGGTGTAGCCGTTATGCCACAGAGCATGACACCTTCTGCACGGAAGGCATCTGAGGTGCGGAACACAGAACCGATGTTATGCATTGAGCGTACGTTGTCAAGCACAACAACCAATGGCATTTTCTCTGAACAATGGAACTCATCCACTGTAATGCGTTCTATCTCTATCGTTCGTAACTTTCTTATCATGATTATATTTTTTTCTCTGCAAAATTACAAAAAAATCTGGATATACCATTTTAAAAAAGATAGAAAAACATTTTTCTTGTGAAGAAACCAACTAATTATGAAATTAATTTGGATGTTTAGAAAAAAAATAGTACTTTTGCAGAGCAAAAAAAACACTTGACCCACTTTTTTCATTTACTAAACTAATTTTTAAAACCTAAATCAAAAATCATCATGAATAGAAAGAATGTATATACCTGTCTTGTTCTACTGTTGTGCATGTTCGCAATGTCAACTTGGGCAAATGGGAACAATGCGGCTAAGGAACAGGAATTGAGAATGCCAGCAATATTCGGTGACGGCATGGTTATTCAGCGTGATGCTAAAATTTCTGTCTGGGGATGGGCTAAAAAAGGAGAAAAAGTCACAGTAACACTCGGAAACAGAAAGGCATCAGCAAAAGCTGGGAAAGACGGTTCTTGGAAGGTGACTCTGCCAGAGATGCCTGCCGGTGGTCCATATACGCTTTCCATTCAAGGGAAAAATGCCACAAAGAGTTTCTCAGATGTTATGCTTGGTGACGTCTTTCTCTTCTCTGGGCAGTCTAATCAGGAGCTGATGGTATACCGTTGTATGGACGATGCCAAAGTGCGAGAACTTTATAACGGGTATCGAAACGATATGGCAAGGGTGATAAAACTTCCTCATCAATACAACTATGTTGCTCCACAGAAAGATTGCAAAACAGGTGGATGGCAGAAGCTCAATCCAGAAAACGGAAGAAACATGGCTGCTTTGAGCTATCTTACGGCAAGGGAGATTCAGGAGCATACGGGAGTTGCCGTGGGAATTGTGAACTCTTCGGTAGGAGGAACAGGTGTGGAATGCTGGATGTCAAAGGGAAACCTTATGCAATATCCAGAATACTCAAATATCTTCTCTCACGAAAAATACAACGACCCTGACTGGCCTCAGAAGCGTATGGACATGGAAAACGCAAGGGCACAGGAGTGGGAGAAAACAATGGAGAAGAACGATGTCATCTCTCGTGAATGGAGAAAGGAAGGCTACGACTTCTCAAAATGGAGAGAGGTGGATATATTCAGCTCTTTCTACGACAAGAAAAAGCCAAACGGTAGCTATTGGTTCTATAACTGCGTTTATCTGACACAGGACGACATTTCTAATGCGAAGAATGGCAAAGCACTATTGCGACTTGGTGCCATCAAGGATGCGGACAGTGTCTTTGTGAACGGGAAATATGTAGGAAACACAACATATCAATACCCACCAAGAAACTACTCCTTCGACGTTTCTAAACTTCGTGAAGGAAGAAATGATATTGTTATTCGGTTGATGTCACAGAACGGAACACCAGCATTCGTACAAGATAAGGAATATCAATTGGAACTGCCAGGAAAAACAATTCCTTTATATGGAAAAGAGAGGAAATGGAGAATGGCTGTGGGAACAACCATGGTGAAACGTCCTGGGCAGACATATTTCGTAGGCACTCCAACTGGTCTCTACAATGCAATGATTGCTCCTTTGGGAAATATTGCTATCAGAGGAATGGTATGGTATCAAGGTGAGGCGAACGTGGGTAACCCAGCTAACTATGCAACATACCTAAAAGCAATGATTGAGGAATGGCAGAAGCAGTTCACGACACTCTCGGCAGCAGAGAAACCTTGGCATAGCGTGATTGTACAGCTGGCTGGATTCATGGACAGACACATCGGTGTATACGAAAGTGGCTGGTGCCAGTTGAGAAGCAAGCAAAGGGCAGTCACACTACCAGAAATGAACACAAATGCTTCTCTTGTCACTGCCATCGACTGCGGTGAATACAACGACATCCACCCACAAGACAAGGCTACAGTTGCTCATCGCATCGCTCTCCAGCTCTTCCGTAATGCGTATGGGGAGAACATTGTCAGCGAGGGACCTGCTCCTCTTTCTTGCAAGAAGTCAGGTCAGGAACTAATCATCTCTTTCGACTCTAAAACAGGAAAGCTGAGGGAGCTGAATGATGGTATTGCAAAAGTAACTGGCGACTATGAGCTAACCATCGACATCAACGCAATGAACAAGTCCCTCTCATCGACATATTCAATCTCTAACGGCATCTTCAGATATGCCTACGACGATTTCCCACTCTGTACTCTTTACAATACAGACAATATCGCCGCACCGCAATTCGAGATTCCTATCCAATAATAATTCCTCTACTAAAGAACATGAAGAAAAGAATATTAGCCTCTGTTTTCTCATTCCTCATACTGGTTTCAGTAGCATGGGCAGATAAAGGCATGTACACTTATGTCGTTTCAAAAGGAAACGACGGTGACTTCAAAACAATTGCTGAGGCTATAGAAGCAATACCCGATTATTGCGAATTGGAAACTCTCGTTTTTATAAAAAGGGGAAAATACAAGGAGAAACTGGTGATCCCAGAAAGCAAGAAGAATGTCATATTCCAAGGTGAGGCACCTGACTCCACAATAATATTCTTTGACGACAATGTGCTCACGGTAAAAGAAAACGGTGGAAAAATGAGCACATCAGAAACGGCTTCTCTCTTTGTACATGGAGACGACATACTGTTTGAAAACATCACCATCGCAAACAGTTCGGGACCTGTTGGACAGGCGGTTGCCGTTTACGTTTCGGGAGATAGGATTACATTCTTGAATTGCAGAATAAAAGGCTTTCAAGATACTCTATACACCTTTGGAAAGGCTTCTAAGCAACTGTACAGAAACTGCTACATTGAGGGATGTGTTGATTTCATCTTTGGCTCCTCAACAGCTTTTTTCGAGAACTGTGAAATACACTGTCTCAGAGGCGGATATATCACAGCTGCTTCAACACCGAAAGAGAGAAAGTATGGGTATGTCTTCAAAGACTGCAGAATAACAGCAGAGGAGGATGTAGTTCCAAAGGTTTATCTCGGCAGACCTTGGAGACCGTATGCAAAGACGGTATATATCGGCTGCACCATGGGGAATTTCATCAAGCCTTGCGGTTGGCACAACTGGAATTCTGCAGAAAAAGAGAAAACGGTGTTTTATGGGGAGTATAACAGTCGCGATCAGAACGGAAATCCAATAAACATGTCTTCTCGTGTCTCTTGGCTCAGAAAGGTAAATCCTTTCGATTTCACCATCGATAAAGTTCTGGAAGACTTCAACAAACCGGGATGGTATAAGCAATAACGTCTTTCTGAAGCCATAGACAACATCGTTAGATTGTGTTAGATAATCCACACGGGTTTGCAAGTGACCCAAAGAATATCCTCTAATAAGATATTCCAATATACAATCTGAACATAAACATCTACTTCCTGCAATGATCTCTTCAAGACAGTCATTGCAGGAGAAGGAAGATAAGTTTTTGCTGGTGGATACCAACATAGTGTTACTGTGTTTTGGCTCATACACACCTTTCTTCTTGACTTCTGAGTTAAATTATCATAAATCAAGACGATTTACTGGCATAAGGATGCGGAAAGACGTAAAAAATTACTAATTTTGCAGAATAAATAAGGTAGATGGGCTCTACCACCCTACTCTTCCTTTGCAGCACACTTATTCCCTTTACTATGGGGCAAAGGAGAGATAAGTAGGAAAGAAGAATCATTTCCGTAAGCCTTCACACCTACTTAGCAAGAATAGAAAACAATTCTATAAATAAATAAAAATAACCAATCATTACTATGTCACAGCTAAAATCACTTAACAAGCAGACTGCGCCTAAGAGCGTTGCTCCTGAGAAAATCATTCAGTTCGGTGAAGGTAACTTCCTTCGCGCTTTCGTAGACTGGATTGTTTGGAACATGAACGCAAAGACAAACTTCAACGGTTCTGTTGTTGTTGTTCAGCCAATCGACAAGGGTATGGTACAGTGGCTCAACGGTCAGGACTGCCTTTATCACGTAAACCTTCAGGGACGCCAGAACGGTGAGCCTGTAAACCAGCTCGACCGCATTGACGTAATCTCACGCGGTATAGACCCATACGCACAGCACTGGGCATATCAGGCTCTCGCAGAACAGCCAGAGATTCGCTTCGTAATCTCAAACACAACAGAGGCTGGCATCGCTTTCGATCCTGCATGTAAGCTCTCTGACGCTCCTGCTTCTTCATATCCAGGAAAGCTCACACAACTTCTCTGGAATCGTTTCAACGCTTTCAATGGCGATCCTACCAAGGGTCTTATCATTATGCCTTGTGAGCTCATCTTCCTAAACGGACACCACCTCAAGGATTGCATACGCAAGTATATTGAACTATGGACTCCAGACTTCGGTGAGAAGGCTCAGGCTTTCTCTGAGTGGTTCGAGAAATACAACTACGTATGCGCAACACTCGTTGACCGTATCGTACCAGGATTCCCACGTAAGGACATCGTAGAGATACAGAACAAGATTGGCTACAAGGACAACCTCGTTGTTCAGGCTGAGATCTTCCACCTCTGGGTGATAGAGAAGGCAGAGAACATGACTTGCGAGGAACTCAGAAAGGAATTCCCTGCTGACCAGGCTGGTCTCCACGTGCTCATCGCAGAGTCTGAGGCTCCTTACCACGAGCGTAAAGTTACTCTCCTGAACGGTCCTCACACAGTGCTCTCTCCAGTTGCTTACCTCTCTGGAATAAACATCGTTCGCGATGCTCTCCACGACCCTGTTGTTGGTCCATATATCAAGAAGGTACAGTACGACGAGCTCATGCAGACTCTCAACCTCCCTATGGAGGAACTCCAGCAGTTTGCTGCAGACGTTCTCGAGCGCTTCGACAACCCATATGTAGACCATCAGGTAACATCTATCATGCTTAACTCATTCCCTAAGTTCCAGGCTCGCGACCTCCCAGGAGTGAAGGTATACCTCGAGCGCAAGGGTGAGCTGCCAAAGGGTCTCGTGCTCGGTCTCGCAGCCATCATCACTTACTACAAGGGTGGTACTCGTGCTGACGGTGCTCCTATACAGCCTAACGACGATCAGAAGATTATGGACCTCCTCACAGAGCTCTGGGCGACTGGTTGCACAAGAAAGGTTGCAGAGGGCGTACTTGGTGCAGAGTGGATCTGGGGTGAGCATGGCAACCTCAACACAATCCCTGGACTTACAGACATGGTTGAGGGCTTCCTGAACGACATTCAGGCAAAGGGTATGCTTGAGACTGTTAAGTCTATTCTCTAAGTCTTTCATAATAGAATTTGAATCTCCCGTTCTTTTTCATTAAGGAATGGGAGATTCTTTTATATCGTGGCATGGGAAAAGTAAGTTCTATCCGTTGTAGCAAGTGTGTAATAAAATAGCAAACAGTCATTGATACAAGAAAATTATTTCACAGAAAACATATATGAATACACTACAATTACTGGCACAGAAATACGAGAAACCAGAATTTATCAATGGTGACCCCAGCTGGTTCATGCATCAAATAGAAGGAGACGAAAATAAAGAATTAGTTGCGTTTATAGCCTCTGCACTCAGCTACGGCTCAAGGAAACAATTTCTGCCAAAGATACAGAAGATTCTTGACGATATTAGGCTCTGGGACTCTAAAAGTAAAGATGGTAAGAATGTTGCCAGCCCCTCTCCTAAAGCAGCATCAGAATGGCTAAAAAAGGGCAGATATAAGGTTATGTTTCCAGATACAAAAGATTCCTTCTACCGTTTGTATTCATACCACACATTCAGAACATTCCTTGATGCACTTGCAGCTATGGTAACAGAATACGGTAGCATGAAACATTTTCTTATTTCGACATGCAATATTGGTTGTGGAGGAAGAATATCGGCATTAGAAGCAATAGATGCCATTACGACTTGGTTTAAGGACCATGGCTCAAAAGGTGTTATTCCAAAAGATTGCTCTTCGAGCTGCAAAAGAGTATGCATGTTCTTAAGGTGGATGGTGAGAAGAGAATCTCCAGTAGACCTTGGAATTTGGAACGACATAATTGCTCAAGACAGTCTAATAATTCCAATGGACGTACACGTTGTTACAGAGTCAATAAAAATGGGATTGTTAAAGTCAAAAAGCACTTCTATGGCGAATGCAAGGAAACTTACTGAAGAACTAAGGAAAGTGTTCCCAGAAGATCCTACAAAAGGTGACTTTGCATTATTCGGATTGGGAGTGGATACCACAGAGGAGTGATTCTCGTTGGTATTCACTTCTTTTTTTTGTATGTTCGCATCAAAGAGAAGGTGATTTTTCTATCTTGTAAATAGATATATATATACCACCGGGTGATTGAAATAGGGGTATATAAACGATACAAGCCCCAAAAATGTTGTTGTTTAAAACGAAACAAGCCCCGAAGAAGTTAATCTTCGAGGCTGTTCATGAAAGAAGGCGGCTTCCTACTCTCCCGCATTGC
>SAMEA3663036__coassemble_187_pt1 | contig 30616 bp, 19 predicted proteins | sample SAMEA3663036__metabat2_high_PE_014 | metagenome-assembled genome bin SAMEA3663036 (sample SAMEA3663036) | pig gut metagenome | biome: pig gut; feature: pig-associated habitat; material: faeces | place: France | collected 2012
ACAAAGCGGCTGCATTGCCTCCAAACACGCCGATTGAAAAATACAGGATGCTTCTACCAGACAAATGGAAGGAAAACCGCTAAGCTCGTCTCTTAGCGGTTTTTTTGATATATGCAATACGTCTTCGTGGAGACGCTTACGAAAAAATTTGGGAGAACGAGATATTTTTTGTACTTTTGCAAGCGCAAGATTGCTAAATAAAGTTTTTATTTTCAATTGATTATAAAAACACAAAAACAAAACATCTATAAACACAAAAAAATTACACTAATACTTACACATTATGAAAAAAGGAATCTTATGTTTTCTGACAGCCTTGTTGCTTGCCTCCTGCGGAGCAGAGAAAGATGACAAGGGAATCAGTGAAGAGACCGTACAGAGTCTTCTCGCTGAGGTGAAGACGGCTGACAAGGAACTTCTGGAAAGGGGGGTACGCCAGACGGCAGCACTATGGACAGAAGAAGATGGCAGTGAGGCAGAATTCACGGTATTTGTTAAGGAGAACTTTGCCTCAGACGCTCAGGCGAAGGAAGTGCTGTTCAACAAGCTTTCAAAAGCAACGGAGATTATCAATGGAGCCTATAACCAACTCGTGCTCGACCTGCAGAAGCCAACAACACTTTCTGGTGAGGAACCAGAGAATATAGATTATATCTTTGGTGAGTACAGTCCTTACAACCACCTCTCTGACGATATGTATCACAACAAGGTGGCATTCATCACTATGCTGAACTTCCCTTTCTACTCTCTTGCCGAGAAGAACGAAAAAGGAAAGAACTGGACAAGGAAGGAATGGGCATATGCCCGAATGGGCGATTTGTTTACTTCTCGCGTGCCGGCGGAGGTGAACAAGGCAGGGAGCAAGGCACTTGCTGATGCTGAGAACTATGTAGCATCTTACAATATCATGATGGGGCATGTGCTTACAGATGATGGAAAGCGCCTCTTCCCCGAGGATATGTGCCTTCTCTCCCACTGGAATCTGCGTGATGAGATAAAGTCGAACTATGCTGATGTTCCGAATGCCCACGAGAAACAGGAGATTATCTACAAGATTCTTGAGAGAATAGTCACTCAAGAGATTCCGAAGGAAGTTGTGAACAATGCGGAATATGACTGGGCACCATACTCTAACAAGACATGGAAGGGTGGAAAGGAAGAAAACCTGGAGGCAGAGGGTGCAGAGCGTTACCAGCGCATTCTTGACATCTTCCACGCCACACAGTTGGCAGACCCTTACTATCCGAATATGCCTACAGGAATCATGAGATATTTCGATGGCACCACAGAGGTTTCTGCAGAAGAGATTGAGAAGATGTTTGTTGAGTTTATCTCTTCAGAGGAAGTAAAGAAAGTAGGAGAAATGATTCGTGAGCGACTTGGAAGAGATCTGCGACCTTATGATATTTGGTATGATGGTTTCAAGAGTCGTGCCGCTCTCTCCGAAGATATGCTCACCGCACAGACAAGAAAGCTCTACCCTACCCCAGAGGCTTTTGAAAAGAGAATGCCTACCATGCTTCAGAATCTTGGTTTCAGCAAGGAGCGTGCAGAGTTTATTGCCGACAAGATCTCTGTTGAAGGCGCCCGCGGCTCGGGTCATGCTGCAGGCACTATGGGCAAGGGCTACAACTCCTTCCTCCGAACAAGAATAGGTTCAGAGGGTATGGACTACAAGGGTTACAATATTGCCGTTCATGAGTTTGGACATAATGTTGAGCAGACAATAGACATCTACAATATTGACTACTACACACTCGCTGGCGTTCCAAACACTGCTTTCACAGAAACGCTTGCTTTTGTCTTCCAGAAGCGTGATCTGAAACTTCTTGGTTACAAGAGTGCTATTGACGACAACACCACACTCGACATCTTCTGGGGAATGTATGAGATTATGGGTGTCTCACTCGTGGATATGTATACCTGGCGATGGCTATATGAAAATCCGAAGGCTACTGCAGAGGAGCTGAAGGAGAACTGCATTAGAATTGCCAAGGAGGTGTGGAACAAATACTATGAGCCAGTTCTTGGCACACACGACTCAGTTATTCTTGCCGTCTACTCCCACATGGTGAACGTACCGATGTATCTCCCGAACTACCCTTACGGTCACATTGTGGAATACCAGATTGAGGAGCACCTCTCTAAGCTCCCTGACCCAGAGGATATTGGAGAGGAGATTGACCGCATCTGGCGAATTGGTCGCCTTACTCCAAATGCATGGATGAATGAGGCTGTTGGCTCAGATGTTTCTACAAAGCCTATTCTGAATGCTGTGAAAAGGATTGTGGAGAAATGATGTTAGAACAAAGAATTAATAGAATAAAAAACGGGCAGTCAAGGAAAAGAAATTCCTTGCTGCCCGTTTGAGATTATTGTAAGATTATTTGTTTATCTTTGAAACATAGGCATCGATAACAGCCACAGCAACGATGTTCACAACATCACGAACGCTACAGTCGAAGTCGGTGAAGTGGATTGGCTTGTTAAGACCCATCTGAATAGGACCAATAACCTCTGTGTCTGGAGAGAAGCCCTTGATGAGCTTATAGGCAGAGCTTGCTGCAGAGAGGTTAGAGAAGATCATGGAGTTGACCTGCTCGCCGTGGAGACGGAGGAACGGATACTTCACGTCTCGGCGCTCGTGGTCGAGAGCCATCTCTACAGACATCTCACCGTCTATCTTCAGATTAGGATATTCCTCCTGCATCTCTGACACCACCTCCTTCATGAGTCGTGGAGAGCCCTCTTTGTCTACACCAAAGTTAGAATAAGAGATCATTGCAATCTTTGGCTCATCGTTGAAGAAGCGGATAGAGTCGGCTGTAAGTCTTGCGATATCCTTTAGAGCCTCCTTGTCTGGGTTACGGTTTATGAGAGTATCAGCGATATAGTATGTTCCGCGCTTTGAGTTCAAGATATGAACAGTGCCAAAATGGTTGTATGGAGGGCGGATGCCGATGACCTCCTTGGCAACCTTCACAGTGTTTGAGAACTTTGTATACACACCAGTGATGAACGCATCAGCCTCACCAGTCTCTACCATCATCATACCGAAGTAGTTACGTTCGAACATCTTATCGTTTGCCTCATCGAAGGTATAGCCATCACGGCGGCACTTCTCTGCAAGAATGGCAGCATATCGCTCGCGACGTGCCATCTCACGGTCGTGGCGGAGGTTAACGATTTCAATTCCAGTAAGGTCGAGGTCAAGTTCCTTAGCACGCTTTGCTATCATCTCATCGTTTCCAAGGAGAATAGGATGACAGATACCCTCCTGCTTTGCCTGTACGGCAGCCTTAATCATTGTTGGATGGAGACCCTCGGCAAAGACAACACGCTGAGGATGCTTGCGTGCGGTATCATAGAGCGACTGTGTCACGCTTGTCTCGTGACCCATGCGGAGGCGGAGGTTACGCTTGTATTCATCCCAATCGGTGATGGTCTGACGAGCCACTCCAGACTCTATGGCAGCCTTTGCCACGGCAGCAGAAACCTCTGTGATGAGACGTGGGTCTACAGGTTTCGGAATGAAGTATGCCGGACCAAAGGTGAGGTTGTTCACCTTATAGACATCGTTCACCACATCAGGGACAGGCTGCTTAGCAAGTTCTGCAATAGCATGAACGGCAGCAAGCTTCATTTCCTCGTTGATTGCCTTTGCATGCACGTCGAGAGCTCCACGGAAGATATAAGGGAATCCGATGACGTTGTTTATCTGGTTAGGATAGTCAGAGCGACCAGTAGACATGAGAACGTCTGGACGACTTGCCATAGCATCCTCGTAGGTGATCTCTGGAGCCGGATTAGCCAGTGCGAAGACAATTGGCTGATCTGCCATAGAGCGAATCATATCCTGACTAACCACATTTCCCTTAGAAAGTCCGAGGAAGACATCAGCCCCACGCATAGCCTCTTCAAGGGTATGCAAGTCACGTCGGTCTGTTGCAAAGAGTTTCTTCTCTGGAGTGAGGTTCTCACGGTCAGAGGTTATGACACCCTTTGAATCGAGCATGATGATGTTTTCCTTGCGAGCACCGAGAGCGACATAAAGCTTTGTGCAGGAGATAGCAGCAGCACCAGCACCATTCACAACGATTTTCACATCCTCAATCTTCTTTCCGTTAACCTCAAGGGCGTTGATGAGTCCAGCAGAAGAGATGATGGCTGTACCGTGCTGATCATCGTGCATAACAGGAATATCGAGTGTTCGCTTTAGGCGCTCTTCGATATAAAAACACTGTGGAGCCTTGATATCCTCAAGGTTTATACCGCCAAAAGTAGGAGCAATCTTCTCAACTGCCTCGCAGAACTTCTCAGGGTCTTTCTCTGCCACTTCGATATCGAAGACATCGATGCCACCATATATTTTGAAAAGGAGTCCCTTTCCCTCCATAACAGGCTTTCCGGACATGGCGCCTATATCGCCAAGGCCGAGAACGGCTGTTCCGTTAGAAATAACAGCCACAAGGTTTCCCTTATCGGTGTATCGATAAGCGGCATCCGGGTTATCCTGAATCTCAAGACATGGGTAGGCTACTCCCGGAGAGTAAGCCAAAGAGAGATCTGTTTGTGTACGATAGGCTTTGGTAGGAACTACCTCAATCTTGCCAGGGCGGCCTGTCTCGTGATATTCGAGTGCGGCCTCTTTAGAAATGTGTACCATTGTTGTTTGTTAAGTATGTGTACAAAAAAATTGTTTGTAATCTATACAATCTTCTTTCCTTTCTTTCAAATCGGATGCAAAATAACTAAAAAAAACCGATATAACCAAACTTATGACAATTTTTATTATAAAATCATATAAAAAAAGTCCAAACCATTTGGCTTTCTAAAGATTTTTTTATAATTTTGCGGTGTAAAAGGAAGTTTTTTGCACGATGCGGTTTAGAAAGAAGACCATGAGTCAAGAAATCCCTTTCACACATAATTATATATATACATGTGTCAGCAGGTGTGAAAAATTAATATCATATATCAGTAATAATAAACTTTTATCAAATAAAGCAAAAAAAACAATGGTAAATTACAAGGATCTTGGCCTCGTGAACACACGTGAGATGTTCAAGAAGGCAGTTGATGGCGGTTACGCTATTCCAGCGTTCAACTTTAACACAATGGAGCAGATGCAGGCAATCGTGCAGGCTGCTGTAGAGACAAAATCACCAGTTATCATGCAGGTGTCTAAGGGAGCTCGCAAGTATGCCAGCGCAACAATTCTCCGCTACATGGCAGAGGGTGCAGTAGCATATGCTAAGGAGCTTGGTTGTGAGAATCCACAGATTGTTCTCCACCTTGACCACGGAGACAGCTTCGAGACATGTAAGGACTGTATCGACTCTGGTTTCTCTTCAGTAATGATTGATGGTTCTCACCTTTCTTTCGAGGATAACATTGCTCTTACAAAGAAGGTTGTGGAGTATGCACATCAGTTTGACGTAACTGTAGAGGCAGAGCTTGGTGTTCTCGCAGGCGTTGAGGATGAGGTTTCTGCAGCAGAGTCTCACTACACAAAGCCAGAGGAGGTTGTAGAGTTTGCTACACGCACTGGTTGTGACTCACTCGCTATCTCTATTGGTACTTCACACGGTGCTTACAAGTTCACTCCAGAGCAGTGCACACGCAATGCAGAGGGCAAGCTTGTTCCTCCACCACTTGCATTCGATGTTCTCAAGGCTATTGAGGAGCAGCTCCCTGGTTTCCCAATCGTTCTCCACGGTTCTTCTTCAGTTCCACAGGATGAGGTTGACACTATCAACAAGTATGGCGGCAAGCTCCCTGATGCAATCGGTATTCCTGAGGAGCAGCTCCGTGAGGCTTCTAAGTCAGCTGTTTGCAAGATCAACATCGACTCAGACTCTCGTCTTGCAATGACAGCAGCTATCCGCAAGCACCTTGCAGAGAACCCAGGTCACTTCGATCCACGTCAGTACCTCACTCCAGCTCGTGAGAACATGAAGAAGATGTACATGCATAAGATCATCAACGTTCTTGGTTCTAACGACAAGCTCTAATACTTGCCTCATGGCTCGCCTCCAAAAATGGTAAGCCACTGACAAGAAGAAAAAAATAGTGACAGTCACCATTTGGCGGCTGTCACTTTTCTTTATGACAAGAATGTTAGGTTTGCCCAGTGGTTTTATGACAAGGATTCTTGTCTGACTTTTGACTACAAAGTTTTATCGAGCTTTTTGCAACTAATGCATTTATCGAGCTTTTTGCAACTAATGCATTTATCGATTTTTTGGCAACTAATGCATTTATCGAGCAGCAATAGCCTCAATCTCGATAGCAGCACCCTTTGGAAGAGCAGCCACAGCGAATGCACTACGAGCAGGATAAGGAGCTTCGAAGAACTCTGCATACACCTCATTTACAGCAGCGAAGTCGTTGATATCGGCAAGGAGTACGGTTACCTTGCAGACGTTATTCATGGTGAGACCAGCTTCCGCAAGTATGTTCTTGATATTTGTAAGCGACTGACGCGCCAAAGCCTTTATGCCACCCTCTGCAAACTCACCTGTTGCAGGATCGATAGGCAGCTGACCACTTACAAATACTGTTCCGTTTGCCTCAATAGCCTGACTATAAGGACCAATTGCCGCAGGGGCATTTTTTGTTGAAATTGCGTTCATAGTTCTTTTGTTTTTATTTTTTTGATGAAATTAAGTATGTTTCTAATAATTAGGGATGAACTTTTAGGTGATTCCTATTCCCGTTTCAGACGAGATTACGATACTGGCGAAGAGAGCGTTATTTCGGTTCAAAGATAGAGCCGCCAACAAACTCTCTAAGCAGGGAAGTGTTTGGAATCTGACTGATATCGATAGGAGTGAAGAAGCGGAGGAAATCGAGGAGACGCTCAACGATATGATAATCTGGAGCATCATGAGGGACAGCAAGGAGGATTGGCTCTGCTGTCTTGCGCAAAGCAGCAAGCTCATAGAGCATGGAAGTGTCGAAGAGAGCATCAGCATCGTCTTTGAAAGGAAGAATCCATTTCTCCTCACCACGCTTTACAGAATTCCATTCAGCAATGGTCTGCTGCGGAGAGCGTCCTCTTGTCTGGTAGTCACGCGACATGCGACGGAAGAGACGGTTTACGGTTGTTGGAATCCATTTCTTTCCATCGAGGGATATAGGACTCATTGGTGCGGCATATATCTTGAATTTATTCCTTGGCGCTATCTTTTCTGTAACGAGAGGATTGAGAGCATGAAGGCCTTCAATGACGAGAATCATATCTTCTGTCAGTGCGAGTTTCTCACCGTTATATTCCCGTTTCCCAGACACGAAGTTATATGTAGGAAGAGAGATTTCCTTTCCAGCCACAAGGTCGGCAAGGTTTTCATTGAAGAGAGGAAGGTCAACAGAATAGATGGTTTCAAAATCTGGTTTTCCATCCTCCCCAAGTGGAGTATCTTCACGGTTGACATACCAGTTGTCCATAGACAATGCCACAGGATGTCGCCTGCATGCCATGAGTTGTATGCACAACCGTTTGCTTGTGGATGTCTTTCCACTTGACGAAGGACCAGCGATAAGAACAATCTTTTTGTCTCTGTCGCGAGCAATATTCTCCGCAATCTTTGCGAGTTTCTTTTCCTGAATAGCTTCTGTTACAAGAATCATTTCTGCCGCCTTTCCGCTTTCTATGACCTTGTTTATAAACGGCATTGTATGCATGCTTCGCTCCTCATAGGACACGTAGTCATGAATGGTATATCTATCGTTCCTCATAATTATGTTATGTGTTTTTTTGATATTATTTCTTTCCACTCACCTAAGACTCTTTCCGAGTTTCTTTGACAGTGAGTTACTGATTTCGTTCAGTTGTTTATACTCTTTCATTAGAGCATCGAGAGAGTCAGGATTAGTAGCCCCTTTCCCTATTTCTTTTAGGATTTCAGCTAACCTAACATCAACAATGTCCCTTCTCAGAGCCAACAGAAGATGTTCGAGATGCTGCAGCAGGAATTCATCTGTTACCTTCATCTCTAAGCTTTTTGAGAGAACGTACTGGTCGCAGTTTAGAGCAGCAGCCGTCTGACTGATGTTTATATCTGGATGTCGTGAGAAATAGTCTGACGCCCTAAATGTGATATCTTGACTCCTCTCCATTGCCTCCTCAAGGATAGTGGTATAGATGGGGTTATGGAAATGGAGGTTGTCACACTGCATGTTGTAGAAGACATATTCTGCAAGTGTCAGTGAAACAGTCTGTCCGTCCTCAGTAGCGACATCGTTCTTTATTATCCGCTCCCCATATCTCACCACCTCTCGGATGATATCTTTCTCTATGCTTTCAGATTTACTCATCGCCCTATTCAGAGCAGAAGCCTGAGCAAAGGAAGATATCTGTGGAAAGAAAGACTGTGGACGATAGTGTTGCCCAAGATAATTGCCAGTAGCTTGTTGCCCACTGAAATTGCTCCCTCCTTGCTGCATTCCATTTGTACGATTAGTATCGCCAAGTTGCCCATTAAGTGTGGAGGAATTCTGCTGAGGAGGAGAAAAGGCATCATCAGGGAGGAACTCTGGAGGAAGTTCGTTAGTGCCTTGGGCATTGTTGTTCATATTCTGCTGAACATTGTCAACAGTTTTCTGCCCATTGTATTGTTGGTTTCCAGAGGTTTGTTGCCCTTGATTTTGCTGATAGCCAGAGTTTTGCTGTTGATAGCCTTGGTTTTGCAGCCTTCCTTGTTCTATTCTTGCAGTTTTTTCCTTCTCCTTCTTCGCCTCCACAATGAAAGCGTTCATTCTTGTTGTAAGGGTTGCCTCAGACATATGGAGACGAGAAGCACAATCTTGAAGATATGCCGTTCGTGTGATTGGGTCAGGAATCAAGGAAATGCTCTTCACCACAGAAGAAATCATCTCGCCCCTCTTCACTGGGTCGGTGGCAGAGGAGAGCATGGTGGTTATTCGGAACTGTATGAAATCAGTCTGATGAGAAAGGATGTATTCCTTAAACTGCTCTGGGGTATTCTTTCTTGCGAAAGAGTCTGGGTCGTCACCTTCTGGAAACAGCATTATCTTTATGTTCATGCCATCTTCGAGAAGCATGTCGGTGCCTCGTTCTGTAGCCTTCTGACCAGCCGCATCACCATCGTAGAGCAACACGATGTTCTTTGTATACCGTCGGAGAATATGAATCTGCTGGTGTGAGAGAGCCGTTCCCGAGTTTGCCACAACGTTCTCTATGCCACACTGATGCATGGAGATAACATCAGTATATCCCTCCACCATATACACACAATCTTCTTTAGAGATTGCCTTCTTTGCTTGATAGATGCCATAGAGCTCACTGGCTTTGTGGTAGACAGCAGTCTCGGGAGAGTTAACATATTTCTGCTGAACGCCCTTAGTGGCTTTGTCGAGCTTTCTTCCACCAAATGCCACAACCTTTCCGCTCTGACTAATCCAAGGGAAGATGGCACGACCATGAAAGCGATCGGAGAGCGCATCAGCCCCTTTTTTCTCCTCCCCCTCCTTTGCATAGCAGATGCCACTTTTAAGAAGAAACTCAGCCTTGTAGCCCTTTCTGATTGCTTCACGAGGAAGGGCATGACGGTCATCGAGAGCAAAGCCCAATCGGAATTTCTGTATGATATCGTCTCGGAATCCTCTGGAGCGGAAATATTGCATACCTATCGCTCTTCCGTCCACATCGTTATACAGTATATCCTGATAGTATTTTGCCGCCCATTCATTCACAATGAAGATAGACTCCCTTTCGCTTTCCTTCTCTCTTTCCTCAGAAGTCATCTCCTTCTCCTGAATCTCTATGTTGTATTTCTTCGCCAGCCATCTCAGAGCCTCAGGGTACGTCATCTGCAGATGCTCCATGATAAAGCCCACAGGGGTACCGCCCTTGCCGCAGGAGAAGCAATGGCAATAGTTTCTTGCTGGAGAGACAGAGAAAGAAGGTGTTCTATCGTCATGGAACGGGCACAAGCCTTTATAGTTCGTACCTGCTTTCTTCAGCGTTACGAACTCCGAAACGACACCAACAATATCTGCTGCCGCAAGAATACGTTCTATGGTAGGGCGATCAATCAATTTACAACAAGCCTATTTTTTTCGTTTATTAATTGTATGTATTTGGAAACAGTATTATAAAACATGTATCGAGAAACTGTATTATAAAAATAGGTATAACTACTCTGTTCCAATCACTGTTATCTGAATAGTGAGAAATTCACTGAGCCATAGGCTCTATGTTCCAAGAATCGCGGATGGTTAGAGAAGTCGTACTGCTTTCCATGTTCAAAGACGAAGAGACCATTCTCAGAAAGAAGCCCCTCTCCCCTCTGCTCATTCTCTGGAACAATGATGTTCGGAATCTCTGGAAGTTTCTCCAGAGCGTAAGGCGGGTCGGCAAAGATGAAGTTGAACTGCTGTTTGCATGACTTCAGGAATTTGAACACATCTCCTCGAATCAATGCACAGTTGTTTTCTCCCAATTTCTGCAGACATTGCCTAATGAAAGCAGCATGGTCACGGTCTGCCTCTACGCTCACCACTGGCTTGCAACCTCTTGACAACATCTCCAGAGAGATGCTTCCCGTTCCGGCGAAGAGGTCGAGTGCAGCAGAATCGTCAAAGTCAATGTATCCCTGCACGACATTGAAGATATTCTCTTTTGCAAAGTCTGTGGTAGGCCTTGCTTTGAAAGACCGAGGCACTTCAAACCTCCGTCCTTTGTATGTTCCCGTTATGATTCGCATAAGCAGATAAGATCGTAAGTAACGTTTGGTATTTGAGTGACCGGGTCACGGTTAAATTCTGCAGAAGGATTTATCTGGAAGACATTCTGAACATATTTCCTCAGTTCCGTCTTCAGTTCCTCCTCAGCAGGTATATCGCCAACGATATACAGTTCGTCCTTCTTCTGGTCCATGGCAAGGAGCTGCCAGACATAGAGAAGATAGTATGTTGAATCTGCCACCTCGTTTGTGGTGAACGTGTTCACGAACCGGAACCGATTCTTCGAGAAGCCCGCAACAGATATTCGCCCTTCATGGAAGAACGCATACAACTTCTTTGTCTGACCGCTATGACTTCTCTCATGGAGATGGCGCCAGACGTGAGAGTCTACGGGGGTGATGCGTACATTATCGAAATGGTCGGTCACCACGAGTCTCACGTCCTTGTTTATGGCAAAGACCGCCACACAGTTCAGCTCTGGCATGACATGGTGTACGATTACCTCATGAATGCCCCCTGGGAAGGTATATCGATACAGTTCCTCCATATTGTTCTCGTCGAACTCCTCTATTGGCAGTATCAGAGTTGGAGTATCAATGATCACGTGCACCCTTTCGTTCGGGATGGCAAGCAATGCGCTTTCCTTAAAAGCCTCACGGAGGTTTGCCGCCATAGACATTCCGCTCTTCACAGTGTATGGCTCGAGCATAACCTTTGCTCCCCGTTTGCTACCTCCAGTAGCCTCGGGATTCTCTGGCAGTGCGAATGTCAAAGTCTGCCTTCCAATGCGTATTATGGTTCTTGGTTTCTTCATTGACTGCAAAATTACAGAAAAAATTATATATTCTCAAATCTTCTTGGAAGATTTTTTCTTATAGAACACTTTTTTTTATTAATTTTGCAACCATGATAGCAAAAGAATGGAAATATCTCATAAAAAACCTCATGTCTTTCACTCCCACAGAAGGGCAGCAAGAGGCTATTAACCGCTTCTCAGAATTCATGGAACACTTTGCGGAGAAAGGGAAAAAGGGAATCGAAGAGAAGTCGGTCTTTATTCTCCGTGGCTCTGCCGGAACGGGAAAGACCTCTTTAGCGAGAGCATTTGTGCTTGCAGCAAAGGAATTGCGACAGAAGGTTGTGCTCCTCGCCCCTACTGGTCGTGCGGCAAAGGTGTTCTCTTCTGGCATGTCCACCCCAGCCTCTACCGTCCATAGAAAGATTTACCGTCAGGAGTCGTATCTTTCTTCTTCTTTCGATATAAACAAGAACCTGCATAGCGATACCCTGTTCATTATCGATGAGGCATCAATGATAAGCACATATTCTCTTGGAGGAGAAGGGTTTGGCAGCGGAAGTCTTCTTGACGACATCATAAAATACGTCTTCTCAGGAAAACATTGTGGAATGATGCTGGTGGGAGACACGGCACAGTTGCCGCCAATCGGTTGTGACGATGCTCCCGCCCTTGACTCTGCCTACCTTTCTGGTTATGGTCTCGACATCACCGACTACAACCTCCTTGAAGTGTTGAGACAGTCGCAAGACTCTGGCATACTCTCAAATGCCGTCTCTCTGCGTGAACACCTCTTCCGTGACGAGCTCTCCCAGCTTCCCGTTATTCGTTTCTATGGTTTTGCCGATATCTCCATCTGTCATGGTAACAGTCTCATTGAGTCCCTTTCTTCCAGCTATGGGAGAGTAGGAATGGACGAGACGATTGTGCTCACTCGCAGCAATAAGCGTGCTAATATATATAATAATGGTATAAGGAGTCAAGTGCTTGACTACGATTCTGAGCTTTCTTCTCGCGATCAGCTGATGATTGTTAAGAACAATTATTTCTGGACGGAAGGAGAGAAAGACGGTCCTGCCTTCATTGCCAATGGTGACCGTTGTGAGGTTCGCCGTCTCAGAAATATTCGTAACCTCTACGGCTTCCGTTTTGCCACCGCCCTACTCTTCTTTCCCGACTACGAATATGAGCTCTCTGCAACCGTTATCCTTGACACCCTGCAGAGTGAGGCACCTTCGTTAACCTCAGAAGAGCAGAACCGCCTCTTTAACAATATCCTTGAAGACTATTCTGACCTCTCTACCAAGGCAGAGCGTTTTCGCAGTCTGAAGAAAGACGAGTATTTCAATGCCTTGCAGATAAAATACGCCTATGCCGTAACATGCCATAAGGCTCAGGGCGGACAATGGAAGCATGTATATGTCGACCAAGGCTATGTCACGGAAGAGATGCTCACCCCTTCTTATATCCGCTGGCTGTATACCGCCTTCACCCGAGCCTCCTCACACCTCTTCCTTGTGAATTGGCCAAAGGAGCAGTCGGATGTTTATGAAGAATGGTGATTGACCACGGTTTAGAAAAAACACTCAAAAAAAAGAAATCAGTAAGCTACAGAAATGTAACCTACTGATTTCTTCTATTATCATGGTTTTGGAAAACCAATTTTCTATTTTATTTTTTGGAAAACCAATTTTCTTTTAGTATTTGGAAAACCAGTTTTCTTGTTTAAGAATTTGAAGAGCCGTTATTCTTTCGCTCCACCCTTCTTTACATCGTTAAGAATCTCAAGACCCTTTCCGAGATACTCCTTTCCATAGAGCACCCAAGCTGTTGCGATGGCAAAGCCAAGGAAAGTCCAGATAATCAGCACCTTCGCACGACTATTGTTCGGCTTCAGCGGAACAGAAGCGGGCTGAATGATTGCAAAGACCGGCTTCTCCTCAACGACCTTGCTTCGAGCCATTTCCGCTTGCGCCTTCATCTGCTGATATACCTGAGTGGCAATCTGCAGTTCGTTGTTGAGCTTTGTGCCCTCAGAGATGACAGAGTGGAGGATAAGTCCACGGTTATGGTCCTGATAGTATGCGTATGCCCTTGATGCCTTCACATATGTCTGATAGCTCTCATCAGCCATTTTCTGATATGAGAGAAGGTCCTCGCGTGCCTTCTTTGTTCGATAGTCGGTGATATAGTCCTTCAAGCGCTTGCTGATGGTGTCTGCCACAGTAGCTGCAACAATAGCATTGTCCATAGTGACATTGATGGTTGCCTGTCCCGTTTTCTTGTCCACATCAACAGTGATTGCCTTTTTCAAGAATTCTGCCACCTTATCCTGCTTCTTTGTAAGTCGGAAGACATCAACGTCTGTCTTCTCTGTCTCCTCCTCGTCTTTTGAGAACATAGAGAGCACTGGCTTCACGATCAGTCCAGTAACGGAGAATTTCTCACGTGTTAGGTAGCCAATGAGTGTGGTGTCTATCTCGTTCTCCTCGTCCTTTACCTTGATGTCGAAGAGCTGCGTGGTGAATGGAGTTGATGCCACAACTTCTGGGTAGACCAAAATGTTATAAGCATCGGCAGAAGAACCCGTCAAGCCCATTCCTGTAAGACCAAGCATACTGGTGATGCTACTGAGAGAAGAGGTGGTGCCTGATTTTCCAAGCTCAGGCATCATGGTCACGGTACAGGTGTACTTTCGAGTCATGGTGAGCGCACTGATGAGTCCGAGCACCATGAATACGATGGTGATGGCAATGATCTTCTTTCTTCCAAGCCATGCCTTTGTTGCGAGTGCCTTCCAGTCGATCTCACTCTCTGCAGGCATCTGCTGCTGTTGCAGGCTTCGCTTTTCCTTCTCTATGTCGAGAAGAACTTCCTTCAATTCGTTTTTATCCATAGGGTTCAGCTTATTTCATTGTGTTGATAAGTGAAGCGATTACCGCAAGCATAGATACAGATGTAGCCATGGTGGAGAGCGTTGTTCCGAGATTCCACTGGCTCTTCGCCTTCTGTGGCACAATAATCTTCGCACCACCTACAATTTCCTTCGCGCTGGCACTCCTTCCCACCTCCTTGATGTGTCCGTTAGGATAGAGAATGAATGTTCCACCCTTTCTTGCTCTCTCTGCATATCCACCTGCCTCGCTGATATAGTCTTTTAGTGACATCTTTGGGTCGTAGACAACAGAGTTTGGCTTGCGAACAGAGCCAGAAACCTGTACGGTTGTCATCAGCTGTGGGATGATGATTGCGTCACCGTCTTGAAGAACAGGGTCGATGGCTGTGTGAGGATTTTTCATGATCTCCACGAGGTCGATGGCTACAGGGTATGTTCTCTGCACATCAGGAACCACGATAGAGTCGTTTCCAGAAATGCGGTTATTGCTTGCCACCATCTTCATAAGCTCCTGTGCCTGGAGATACTCCTCGTAGGTCAGCTGGCGCTCAAGGCGTGCTCCCTGGAGGTAAGCGAAGTCTGTCAAGCCACCTGCCTTTGCGATAACGTCAGAGAGACGTTCGTTGCGCTCGTTGAGAGAATATTTTCCTTCGAACTGCACCTCACCAGTGATATTCACATTAACCTTATCGGCATATCCAGGAGAGCGACGAACGAACACTTGGTCGTAAGGCTCAAGCACAAATCCCTGTTCTCCCTCAATTACGAATCCGTCCTTTATGCTGAAGGAGTAAGTTTTTGACAGTTCCTTGGTCTTCTTTGTGCTCTTTGGATCGTTTATTCTGCGGGTAACATCCACACGAACAGCAGATGCCGACTCTGTCATACCGCCTGCCATGATGATAAGGTCCTCAAGCTTTGTGTTTGCAGCAAAAGGGAAGGTACCTGGAGAGAACACCTCACCAGAGATTTCTAATGTTCCCTGATCTTTGAGGTCGTGTATGCTTGGAATGAAGAGCACATCGTTCTTATGGAGCGTGATGTCAGTTTCTGTCCCATTGAGAATTCCTTTCACATCTACAGAAATCACCTCAAGACTCTTATCTGGATTCTCACGGTGGAGCACAGCACGGTTCAGGAATGCGTCTTCAAGGAGTCCATCAGCAGTGTTTATAAGGTCACGAACAGTGATGATACCCTCTCCGAGCTGATAGTATCCAGGACGATAAACGGCACCCTTTATCTCAATTCGGTTGTCGAAGCGGTCGAGGATTTCACCCACGCTGACCTCATCGCCATCCTTCACTTTGAACACACCGTAGTTCATATCGTCTACAGTGCAGATGGTCTTCTCCTTCTTGTTTGTTCTCTGCACGGTGATGGAGCTTGCGTATGCATCGTTTGTGAATCCACCAGCGTAGTTGATGAGTGTTCTCACCGACTCAGAGTTCTTCATCTCGTAGTACATAGGACGCTTCACCTTACCCTTGATGAGCACGAGTGCCTCGTAAGGACTGGCAAGAATCACGTCACCTTCCTGAAGGCGGATATCTGAATGAGAACGACCGTTGATGATATAGTCATAGACATCTACAGTAGCAACTGTTCTTCCTCCGCGAACAACCTTAATGTTACGAAGGCTACCAAGACTGCTGATACCACCAGCCTTATAGAGGGCATGAAAGACAGTACTAAAAGAAGAAAGGGCATAGGTACCAGGACGTACAACCTCACCCATTATGTTCACCTGAATAGTGCGAATCTGTCCGAGGCTAATCTTCACGTTCGTGCTGAGATTTACATTGCTGGAAGCAAGACCAGAGTAAATCTGGCTGAGCTTTCCACGTATTCTCTCACTTGCCTCCTGAATGGTAAGTCCGTTTACTGCTATTGGTCCTACGTCAGGAATGTTGATATATCCGTCTGGAGACACCTTCCTTGTGATGTTTGTCTCGCTGGCTCCCCATACCTCAATCACGAGCTGATCGCCAGGACCAAGGCGATAGTTCACAGGAGTAGCGATATTCAAACTCGGCTCGAAGGTAAGGTCTGCATTTGTGAAGATGCTACGGCCGAAAACAGGTATTCCTGTAGGCACATCAGCACGAATATTGTTGCTCTGAGCTTTCTTCACATCATCGCGCTTTTCTGGATTTACTCTCTGTGTGTCAACATTGTCTTCCGACTTTACAGAAGCCTGACTGCTCTGCTGTTGCTCATACTTTTCCTTAAGTCTTAGCAGCTGTTCTTTGGTGACACCCTTTGATGCCAATTCGCCATAGAGCTGCTTTTGACTCTTGCCACTTTGAACGCCATCCTTGACATACCTCACCACAGCCTCATCGCTCATCTGAGCGCTCGCGGTTGTTGCGGTCATGAATGCCAAGAGTGCAAAAAATAGAATTTTCTTCATTTTTTATTAGTAATTATATTTTCATTTATTTCGTAACTGTTTCACGCCATTATTACAAATAATGTATATCGCCTACAAAATTACTATTAAAATTGTTATTAACCAAATTTTTCTTCAAATTTTTACAAAGAAAGTGATTTAAGATAAGTTTCACAATAAAAAAAGCAGAAAAAGCTTCTGATATTTTTGGCTATTCTGAATAATTGTCTTACCTTTGCGGCTCATAAAAATCTAGAAGTGTAAAAAGCAACCTTTCGTATTTCCAAACATATATAGAAACGAAAAAAAATAACCCCAAACAGAAGAAAACAACAGAATGCAAACAACATAAATTCAGATATTTGCAAAAGATATGATAAAAATAATAGTAGGATGTTTCAGCAAGGCGGTGAAAAAGACATGGAAAAGTGCTTCATGGCTTCTGAAGTTGATGATTCCCATCTCTGTGTCAGTAACATTGTTGCAATATTACGGCATTCTCGACTGGCTCGCAACATACCTCCACCCTATCTTCGTGAACATCGGACTCCCAGGAGCCTCTGCCGTAACGTTCATTTCTGGAGCTGCAGCCGGTACCTATGCCGGAATAGCAGCTATGATGTCCATGCCACTCACCATGAAACAAGCCACAATCCTATCACTGATGATTGCTCTTTGCCATGCTCTCCCTATGGAGAGTGCGGTGAACCGAAAGACGGGCTCCTCGTTTTGGAGGATGTCTGCATTGAGAATCGTGATGGCTTTTCTCTGTGCCGCAATCATGAATATCCTTCTCCCCGAAACAACGGAGATGTTCCTTTACATGGGAGCACAGGCGGAGGCATCTTGGCAAGAGATGCTTGCAGAGTGCGCACTCTCTCAGCTGAAGATGTCGGTGATGGTGGTGCTGATTATCTACTGCCTTATGGTTGTGCAGCAATTCCTCGATGCCTTCAATCTCCTTCGCCCTCTCTCTCGCCTACTCTCTCCTCTCATGAAGCTCTTCGGACTTACAGAGCATGCGGCATATATGTGGCTCGTGGGAAATGTCATTGGCATCAGCTATGGCTCGGCAGTGATGTTAGAACTGGAGGAAACAGGAGTTATCACACGTGAGGAGGCAAACGAGGTTAACTATCATCTCATCATGAACCACTCGCTCCTTGAAGACACCATCGTCTTTGCCGCTACAGGTATCTCCGCCCTACTCCTCGTAACCGTCCGCATCTCCTTTGCCCTCCTTCTTGTGTGGGGAAGAAGAGCATTGGTTAGAATAAGGAGTTAAACAAGAGCAACCAATAAACACAGAATATCCCGATGGATTGCAATATATAATAATGTGAGAAGACGTTTACAAGGAAGGGAATAGTAAACAAACGTTAAAACAAAGACATTTCCTAAGGTATTATTTTGCCAGTTGAAGAAAAGTCAGTACCTTTGCACTCGCAATTCGGGTAATGAGTTGTGGTTATGTTGAAATTCAGGGCGTTTAGCTCAGCTGGTTCAGAGCATCTGCCTTACAAGCAGAGGGTCGGCGGTTCGAATCCGTCAACGCCCACAGAAAAGAGTCGCAAGAGAAATTTTGCGACTCTTTTCTTTTCTATCCATCAGTTAAAGGTTTCATTTCTGCTTGTCTGAAATTTCTGTTGTAATGTGACAGGAAGGAATAAAAAATTGCGTGTTTACAACCTTTTTCCCCTTACAAAATGCCAGTGAAATAAAAAAGTAAAGAATATTTTTTCAATTTCTCTTTGTCGTTCCATGAAAAATGTGTACCTTTGCAGCCTAAAAATGTGTACATATTTATAAAAAGACCATGAATCTTGATTTATTGACAGCAATTTCGCCTATTGACGGCAGATACCGTGGCAAGACAGAAGAGCTTGCAGAGTATTTCTCTGAATATGCCCTTGTGCGCTACCGCGTAAGGGTGGAGATAGAATATTTCATCACACTTTGCGAACTACCACTCCCTCAGCTTGCCAACTTCGACAAGAACCTCTTCGCACAGCTGAGGAAAATCTACCAAGACTTTACCGTTCTCGACGCACAGAGAGTAAAAGACATCGAGAAGGTTACAAACCATGACGTAAAGGCAGTGGAGTACTTCATAAAGGAAAAACTTGACGCCATGGGAGCAGAGGAAGGTGTTGAGAAAGGATATTTCGAACCTTTCAAGGAATTCATACACTTCGGACTCACCTCTCAGGACATCAACAACACCAGCGTACCACTTTCCATAAAGGAAGCACTTGAGAACGTCTACTACCCACAGATAGAGGAGTTAATATCACAACTCAAGGAATATGCTGAGGAATGGAAAAACGTTCCTATGCTCGCAAAGACACACGGACAGCCAGCATCACCAACACGACTCGGAAAAGAGGTGATGGTGTTCGTATACCGTCTTGAGGAACAGCTGAAGAGTCTCAAGGCTTGTAAGCTAACAGCAAAATTCGGAGGAGCAACAGGAAACTTCAACGCACACCATGTGGCATATCCAGAATACGACTGGAGGGAGTTTGGAAACAAGTTCGTGGCAGAGAAGCTCGGACTCGAGCGTGAGCAGTTCACAACACAGATATCCAACTACGACCACCTCGGAGGTGTCTTCGATGCTCTCCGCCGCATAAACACCATCATCATCGACCTCGACCGTGACTTCTGGATGTATATCTCCATGGAGTATTTCAAGCAGAAGATCAAGGCAGGAGAGGTGGGCTCTTCTGCCATGCCTCATAAGGTGAACCCTATCGACTTCGAAAACTCTGAGGGAAACCTCGGCATCGCAAACGCTATTCTGCAGTTCCTTGCTGCAAAGCTCCCTGTTAGTCGTCTGCAGCGCGACCTCACCGATTCTACCGTGCTTCGCAACATCGGTACTCCTCTCGGACATGGTGTGATCGCTATTCAGAGCACATTGAAGGGACTCCGTAAGCTCATTCTCAACCAGGATGCTCTTCAGAAGGACCTTGACGACACTTGGGCTGTTGTGGCAGAGGCTATTCAGACAATCCTTCGCCGTGAGGCATACCCTCACCCTTACGAGGCCCTCAAGGCTCTCACACGCACGAATGCGAAGATGACCGAGGAGACTATCCATGCCTTCATACAGACTCTCGAGGTCTCTGATGCAGTAAAGGCAGAGCTGATGGCAATCACTCCTTCAAACTATACTGGCATCTAAAAGCTCACTGGTATCTAAAACTCAACACGAAGGGCAACATAAAAATAATAGCAACATAAATATATTTCAAACATATATATTATAACCAAATAAAAAAAGAAGAAAAAACTCAGAAACTCTTATCTAAAACATTTTCAACACGTCCCGAGAGTATCGAACGGGACTTTCAGGAGAAAAGGCTCGCGAGAGTCTTGAACAACAACAATCAACATTAAAAACAAACAACACTTTTTTAAAAAACAAAAGAAAACTATGGAACAGGAATTTGACAGCGTAAAGAAAGAAGTTGCTGGAAAAGAAGAGAATAACCGTGAGGGTTACCGCAAGCCAGCGTATTCTGCAAGCAGTGACGGAACAGTACACAGACAGCGCGTGAGAGTGCAGAGACCAGCATACGGCTCTGACCGCCCACGATTCAACAACCGCGAGGAAGGCGGCTTCCGCCCAGACGGCTTCGCGTCAGCACTTGCAAATGACGGAACAGAAAGCAACGAGAGAAGACAGAGCTATCAGGCACGCCCTCGCTACAACAGCAATAACAACGGCTATGGACAGCGCCAGCAGAGCTATCGCCCAAGATATAACAACGGTGGCGAGGAAAGCGGTCAGGAGCGCAGCTACAGTCAGCAGGGTGGCTATAACAACCGTGGCGGATACAACCAGCAGGGTGGCTATAACAATAACCGTGGCGGTTACGGAAGCAACAACAACCGTGGCTCATACAACCAGCAGGGTGGCTACGGACAGCGCCAGCAGGGCTATCGCCCAAGATATAACAACGGTGGTGAGGAGAATGGTCAGGAGCGTGGCTACGGTCAGCAGGGCGGCTACAACAACCGCGGCTATAACAACAACCGTGGTGGCTATGGGCAGCAGGGTGGCTACAACAACAACCGTGGTGGCTACGGACAGAAGGGTGGATACAATAAGCCGGGTAACAACCGTGGTGGCTACGGACAGCGCCAGCGCACTGCCGACTATGATCCTAACGCAAAGTACAGCATGAAGAAGCGTATAGAGTATAAGGAAGCGAATATCGACCCTAATGCTCCAATACGTCTTAACAAATACCTCGCAAACGCTGGTGTCTGCAGCCGTCGTGAGGCAGACGACTTCATCCAGGCTGGTCTCGTAACTGTAAACGGAGAGGTGATCACAGAGCTCGGAACAAAGGTGCTTCGCTCTGACAAGGTGGTTTTCCACGATCAGCCTATCTCTATCGAGAAGAAGGTTTACGTGCTCCTCAACAAGCCAAAGGATACCGTCACTTCTACCGACGACCCACAGCAGCGCAAGACAGTCATGGAACTCGTGAAGGACGCATGTCCAGAGCGTATCTATCCAGTAGGTCGTCTTGACCGTAACACAACAGGTGTTCTCCTCCTTACCAACGATGGCGAGTTGGCTTCAAAGCTCACACACCCTCGCTTCCTGAAGAAGAAGGTATACCATGTGTTCACCGACAAGAACGTCACCGCTGCTGATATCAAGCAGATTGCAGAGGGCATAGAGCTTGAAGACGGACCAATTCGTGCTGATGCCATCGAGTATGCTTCTCCAACAGATAAGAAGCAGGTGGGAATTGAAATACACTCTGGAAAGAACCGTATCGTTCGCCGTATCTTCGAACACCTCGGCTACAAGGTCATCAAGCTCGACCGTGTGCAGTTCGCTGGACTCACAAAGAAGAACGTGCGCCGTGGCGACTGGCGATTCCTCACCGAGAAGGAAGTTGATATGCTCCGCATGGGCGCTTTTGAATAAAGAAGAAAAAAGATTATCAAACAGATTCTGGAAGAAACCTCTGAAGGACTCTTCCAGAATCTTACAACACAAATGCTGGAGAGAGTCTGCGGCATACGAATGCAAAAAAAATTCTTCATAAAGTGCATTCTGATGCCAAAATCCTCCTAAATAAAATAATGTGTCTTCAAGAAAAATGAAACGGACAAAAATTGTTGACGTGCTGAAATCAACAGACTTCGGCAGTCAGGTATGTGTGAAAGGATGGGTGCGCACTCACCGCTCAAGTAAGGCGGTGGACTTCATCGCACTCAACGACGGCTCTACAATAAAAAACGTACAGCTCGTCTGTGATGCCGACAAGTTCGATGCAGAACTGCTGAAGCAAATAACAACAGGTGCCTGCATCTCTGCAACGGGAACACTCGTAGAGAGCCTCGGAAAGGGACAGACAAGTGAGATACAGTGCTCGGAGATTGAAATCTACGGACTCTGCGGAACCGACTACCCTATGCAGAAGAAAGGACAGAGCTTTGAGTATATGCGTCAGTATGCTCACCTCCGTCTTCGTACAAACACCTTCGGAGCAATCATGCGCATTCGCCACAATATGGCAATGGCAATACATACCTTCTTCCATAACAAGGGGTATTTCTATTTCCACACACCACTCATCACAGCCTCTGACTGTGAGGGTGCCGGACAGATGTTCCAGGTAACCACAAAGAACCTCTACGACCTAAAGAAAGACGAGAACGGACAGATTATCTACACTGACGACTTCTTCGGAAAGCAGACATCTCTAACCGTCTCTGGACAGCTCGAGGGCGAGCTGGGTGCAACAGCACTTGGTGGCATCTATACCTTCGGACCAACATTCCGTGCAGAGAACTCAAACACTCCTCGACACCTTGCTGAGTTCTGGATGATAGAACCAGAGATTGCATTCATGGACCTCGAAGAGCTCATGGAACTTGAAGAGGAGTTTATAAAGTATTGCGTGCAGTGGGCTCTCGACAACTGCAAGGACGACCTCGCCTTCCTCAACCAGATGATCGACAAGGGTCTCCTTGAGCGCCTGAACAGCGTGGTGAACACAGAGTTCGTGCACCTCCCTTACACAAAGGGTATCGAGATTCTGCAGGAAGCCATCAAGAACGGAAAGAAATTTGAATTCCCTTGCAACTGGGGTGACGACCTCGCTTCTGAACATGAGCGCTACCTCGTTGAAGAGTACTTCAAGAAGCCAGTAATCATGACCAACTACCCTAAGGATATCAAGGCGTTCTACATGAAGATAGACGCTGAGAAACCAGTGTGCAACGGAGAGGTGATGAAGGAAACAGTGCAGGGCACTGATGTTCTCTTCCCACAGATTGGTGAGATTATTGGTGGCTCCGTGCGTGAGGAAAGCTACGAAAAGCTGCTCGGTGAGATAGAGCGCAGAAACATCCCTATGAAGGATATGGAGTGGTATCTCGATACTCGTCGCTACGGCTCCTGCCCTCACGCTGGCTTTGGACTCGGCTTCGAGCGCCTCATACTCTTCGTGACAGGTATGCAGAACATCCGTGACGTGATTCCATTCCCACGCACTCCAAACAACGCTGAGTTCTAAGGAAATCAAATAAGGCGGGGGTAAACAAAATATAGACGGAAAACGCTTGCAAAAAACGCATAAGAGCCTATATTTAAATAAGGTATAAGGTTTTATGGGAAGAGACAACAGAAACCAAGAATAATTAATTAAAAGATGTTAATTGTTTTTAATCTATGAATCTTTCTATAGAAAAAATGCTTACCTTTGTATCGAGTATTATCAATTCGATACTGAAATAGAAAAGTACTAATATAAATTATAATTATTGTAAGATGAAAAAAATTGTAAATTTGGTTGCTCTGCTCCTCTTGGCATCATCTTCAGTAACCTTTACTGCATGTAAGGATTATGATGAGGATAACTACAACGAGCTTCGTGCAGAGCTTGAGAATCAGAACCAGACTCTCAAACAGTTGATTGAGAACCAGAAGGCTTCTCTCCAGTCACAGCTGGACGCTCTTAAGCAGACTCTTGAGAACGTAAAGCAGTGCACTTGCGACCCTTCTGACGTAGACAAGAAGATCGAGATCGCTCTCAAGGAGTATCTCGCTGCACACCCAGACCTCAGTGTTGAAGACATCCGCAACATCATCAAGTCTGAGACCGCTGCCTTCGTAACTGCTGAGCAGCTCCAGACTGCTGTTGCTAATCTTGAGAAGGCTATCGAGAACCTCAACAGCAAGCACAACAACGACATTCAGGAGGTGCTTGAAAAGATCAACATCGCTAACCAGGCTGCCGCTGACGCTGCTGCACTCGCAAAGTCAGCACAGAAGCTCGCTCAGGAGGCTCTCGACGAGGCAAAGGCTGCTGGTTCACAGGCTTCTGAGAACAAGGCAAAGATTGCTGCTCTTGAGAGCATTGTTAGCAGTCTCCAGACAACTGTTGCTAACCTTGACACAACCATCCAGGGTCTTTCAGAGAAGGTAAAGAAGGCTCTCAAGGACGCTTCTGACGCTCTTGCACAGGCAAATGCTAACAAGAGTGAGATTGAGAAGCTTTGGATTGCTGTGAACGCTGCTTCTGGTGGTGAGGTAGACCTTTCTAACTACTACACAAAGGACGAGGTTAAGGAACTCTTCAACGACTACTTCACAAAGTATGAGGTAGAGACTCTCCTCAACCGTTACGCTTCTAAGGAAGAGCTTGCTCTCGAGGCACAGAACATTAAGACTTTTGTAATCAACTACGTTACCCAAATAATGTCAAACCTTGATGTATACACAAAGGGTGAGGTTGACGCAAAGGTATCTACTCTCACTTCTTCAGTTCAAGCTCTTGAAGGAAGGATGAACACAGTTGAGATTGATATTAGAACAATCAAGGGTGACATCTCAACTGCGAACGGTAAGATTGATGGTATCACTGGTGATATTACAAGTATTAACGGTAACATCGCGACTATCAACTCCAATATCGGCACTATTCAGAGCGATATCGATACCATCAACACAAAGCTCGACAACATCATCGGTCTGCTCAACAAGCTCGTTAGTGGTATCGTTGTTCAGGGTGCTACAAACAAGGTATTCGGACAGTTCAGATTGCCTGCAAACATCAATTCAAACATGCTCATCACTTACTATGGCAAGTCTGTAAACGATGTTAAGTTCCCTTCAACAAGCTCTACAAACTATGCTGCTCTCGCTGTTGACAGCCGTCTTACACCTGCAGAGGCAGAGATCATCGGTCTTTCTGGCGTTGAGAAGGAAGAGGTTGGCTCAGGCTTTACTCTCGTAAGCGATGCAGTGGGTAGCGCAGGTACTGTATACGTAACTGTAAACCCTTCTAACTACGACTTCACAGGCACTATGCTCGCTCTTGAGACAAGCCAGGGTGTTGACGCAGGTATCGAGCTTACTCCTCTCGCAAAGTCTGACGAGGAACTGAAGTTCGGTATGACACGTGCTGCTGACAACGGCTTCTATGAGTCAAAGGCAACTATCAGCGCTGGCGCTATCCAGAGCGGTGCTGTTCAGACAATCGATATCGATGCTGAGGGCTTCGCAAACATTGCTCGCAACCTCAAGAACCGTCTCCAGGGAACAGAAGAGTTCAACGCTTCTGCAATGATTGAGACTGTTTACAACCAGCTCTCTGCTAAGCTCAACGCATATGCTGCAAAGGTTAACTGTGTTGACGAGGCTACTGGCGTAGAGCGCTCTGTAACTTCTCAGTATAACATCGCTGCTGCTGCATTCACTCCACTCTCTTACAACTTCGGCTACACATTCTATGGTCGCAGCCAGTTCTGGGGATATGAGTATGCTGACAAGCTCATCGATAAGGTTGGTGAGAAGGTAACCGCTAAGCTCCAGCAGGCTTCTCAGGCTATCATCGGCTCTATCAACCTCCCAGAGGCTCCAACACTCCAGCGCATCACACTCGACCGTCTTGACCCTAACGACCCATCTGTTGCTCACTTCGAGATCACTATCCTCAACGAGATTACAATTGACGGTGTTGTTTACGAAATCAAGAAGGATACTGACGGTAAGTACTATTACTATAACAAGGCTACTGGCATAAAGAAGGACAATACTCCTGTTAAAGAGATTGAAATCTGGACTCCTGAGCAGGATCTCACAATCGAGCTCCCAGCAGAAGCAGGTGGTGGCACTATTAACAAGGTAATCCCAGCAGAGAAACTCCTTGTTCTCCCAGTTGCTATCGACCTCCGTTCTGAGCTCGCTGACTTCTACAACAACATGGTTACTCAGGTAGAGGATATGAACCAGATGATTGATGCTATCCAGGATTACCTTGACGACATCAACGGTCTTCTCGACAACCTCGCTATCGAGGAAACTCTCACAAACACCGCAAACGATGTTACATCAACTCTCCAGAGCATCCTCAACCGTGTAAACAGCAAGCTTGTTAGATTCCTTGATGCTGCTATCCTCAAGATGCAGCCTGCTCTGTTCTTCACAACAAACAACAGCGGAAAGACAAGCCTCCACTACCCTACTTCTGCAATGAACAACCCTTCAGTTGTTGAGTCTGGAAACGTAGTGCTCGCTCCATTGTCATTCACAGCAGAAATCCTCAACCCTGCTTACAAGAAGCACGTGGCTTGTGTGAACGTTGTAAAGGCAGGACGCTCTGCTCAGGCTGGTGACGCTGATTGCCTCAAAGTTCTTCAGGAGGTAAACAGCCAGAACAACATGAACGTTGTTGTTGACGGCTTCGTTCGCCAGATTCCTGTAAACCTCCCTGCAGGTTACACATATCAGTTCGCTTACTCTGCACTTGACTACACAAGTGTTATGAGCACAGTACGTACTGCTATCCGTGTTAAGTAATCACTGACCACAAAAAACCTCTATTACGCTTCTCCCAGCATTGGGAGAGCGTAAATAAACACAAGTTTTCTTCTTGCTCTTTGCTCTTGTAGTGAGGGCAGGAAGAAACTTTTTTTTACGGAAAGGAGCAGACGTTTCTCTGCGACTCTTTCCATTGTAAAAAAACTATTAAAGAACAAAACAAGATCATAATATGAACATGAAGAAGACTTTATTTTCTGCTCTCCTCGCAGTAGCGGCATTGACAGCATCTGCACAGGAGCAGCCAAAGACAGAGTATGTCTTCCAGCCAAACTGGTACATACAGCTTCAGGCTGGTGCTCAGCATACTCTCGGAGAGATTGACTTCGCTGACCTCGTTTCTCCTACAGCACAGGTAACTCTCGGTTATCAGTTCGACAAGGTTGTTGGCGCACGACTCGCAGTAGGCGCTTGGCAGAGCAAGGCAGGCTCAGAGATGAAGGGCTATAAGTATAAGTGGAGCTGGAACTATGTTGCTCCTTCTATTGACGTGACAGCAAACCTTTCTAACCTCTTCTGCGGCTACAACCCTAAGCGTCTCGTGAACGTAGGCATCTTCGCTGGTTTCGGTGCAAACATCGCATTTGGCAACGATGAGGCTGCTGATGCAGAGAAGAACATGGTGAGCACATTCGGACAGCCTGTTATGGGTGACGACCAGTACACACGCTACCTCTGGGACGGCAGCAAGGCTCGCCTCTTCGGTCGTGCTGGTGCTACTGTTGACTTCCGCATCTCTGACGCTGTTAGCGTAGGCATCGAAGTAAATGCAAACACTCTCAACGACAAGTACAACTCAAAGAAGGCTGGCAACTCCGACTGGTATTTCAACGCCCTCGCTGGTGTAAAGATCAACCTTGGCAAGAGCTATACAACACGCACCATAGAGGCTCCAGCACCTGTTGTTGTTGAGAAGGTTGTTGAGAAAGTTGTTGAGAAGCCAGTGGTTGTAGAGGAGAAGCGTGAGGAAATTCGTCGCGATATCTTCTTCACCATCCGTGCTACTCAGATCACTCTCGCAGAGAGCACAAAGGTAAAGGAGATTGGAGAGTATCTCCAGAAGTACCCAGAGGCAACCGTAACCGTTACTGGTCATGCCGACAAGGGCACTGGCAATGCAAAGATCAACCGCGACCTCTCTATCAAACGTGCAAACGTTGTTGCCGACGCTCTTCGTACACAGTACGGCATTGAGGCAGACCGCATCACAGTAGAGGCTGTTGGCGACACCGTACAGCCATACGCTGAGAACGACCTCAACCGCGTTACTATCTGTATTGCAAAGTAAGGCAAGAGAAAGAAAAAAAAGTATACCGGGGTTTTCTTTCAGAAAGAAATTCCTTGGTATACTTTCTGCATTTCTTCCTTGCAGAAAATTTTATACCAATTTTTTTGATTCACAAATCACAAAATCTTCACAAAAAGAAATATGAAGAAAATATTTACACTTCTGGCTTTCGTCGGACTATCGGTAGCTTCTTACGCACAGCTGAACGGTAGCGGTTATTATCGCGCCATGAACGCGAACACAGAGCGATACATCTACGTGATAGACGACAAGGGCTTTATCAGCCTTCAGGCAAATGCTGCCGACACAAAGGCCATCCAGCTGAGAAAAGGCAAGGAGCATGTCTTCGACAACCCTTCTTCTGTGCTCTACGGACTTTCTAAGGGTGGCAACCTCTGGGACCTTCAGGCACAGGGCTCTGGAGTATATGGAATCATTGGTCTTGACGTTACTGTGAAGTCGTTCGCCAGTGATGGTGGAAACCCTTATGAGGTATCTGGAACCACAAACGGTCAGACCGTTTATCTTGTAGACAAAGAGCAGGAGATGTATGAGGAATACGGAAAGCTCGATACTGGCGGCTCTTCCTACAAACGTTGGATGATCACTCCAATGGATCAGACAGAGAACTATCTCGGCATCACTCCTAACGTACAGGCAAACGACAAGTACTACTCTTCTTACTATGTTTCCTTCCCATTCTCCTTCCATAGCGAGGGCATGAAGGCTTACTACGTAACAAAGGTAGACACAAAGAACAATGTTGTTGTGGTGAAGGAAGTAGATGGCATCGTTCAGAAGTCTATGCCAGTGATCGTTGAGTGCTCTACAGCTGCTGCCGAGACCAACAAGCTCGCTCTTCAGGACTACACAAAGCATGATGCGGCTCCTGCAGACAATCTCCTCGGTGGTGTTTACTTCAGTCTCCACAACCACATGTACAACGACCGCCCTTGCGGATATACTGAGTACGACCCTAACACCATGCGTATCCTCTCTTCTGTAGATGGCAAGCTCGCTTACGTAAACGCTGCAGAGAACAAAGATCTCTTGAACTATCAGGCAAAGACTGTTGTATACGACGAGAAGGCTGGTCAGAAACTCGTTCCGAAGTACCTCCTCAAGGCAAACCAGTCATACCTAAAGGTTGCTGAGGGCACTGCAGATGTGCTCTACGTACTCACAGAGGCTGAGTATGCAGAGAAATACCCTCCAGTACCAGAGACTGTTCCTGGTGATGTTACTGGCGACGGAACTGTGGATATTCAGGACTGCTCTTCTGTTCTCAATATATTCCTTAATGGTTCCGGCTCTGCAGATACTAAGGCTGCCGACCTTAACAACGATGGTGTTGTAGACATCCAGGACGTTTCTATCGTTTTGAATGCTTTCCTCTCTTCTAAATAATCCGAACACTATCTGAAGAAAATAGATTAATCTGATTCTTCAATTAAAAAGAACAGAAATTCTTCTGTGATAAAGAACGGAATATCGTCTGTTTCTTCAGGAGTAAAGAATGGCAATATAAAGAATTATATAATTATGAAAAAAATATTTTTATCTGTTGTAATGGCAGTGTCAACCGTTCTCAGCTCTTCTGCCCAAACAACTGCTGCAACCCCTGTTACCGTAGAAAATCCTAATCTGAAGGTTACTCTTTCTAATATCACCCTTATTCCTGGCGGAGAAGCTGCCTACCTCACCGTTTCTGAGGAGTGCGAAGGCGGAAACTACGCTGCTTTCCAGATGGTTATGCATTTCCCTAAAGGCATTGAAGTTAACAAGGTAAAGGATGGTCGAGAAGAAGTTGATGACGCATTTCTCAATGCTTACCGTTTTGAGAAGCTCAACCATACACTGGCAATGAACATGTTGGATGATGCAGATGCAGAAGGACAGATTCTGAAGATTGCTTGTATTGACCTTACAAAGAACAAGGAATTCTACAACGATGATGCTGACGGGAAGAAGGTTACTGAGCTCTTTAAGGTTGGTTTGAAGGCAAACTCTACAGCGGCTTTCGGTGACTTCAAGGTACTTGTAGATCAGATTAAGTTCATCAAGAAGAACTCTGACGCAGATATTCCTTCTGGTGAGGTTTCCTTCACACTTTCCATCCCTGACCCTGCTGGTATAGAGAACGTCTCTCTTGACAATACTCCTGCAGAATTCTATACCATCGATGGCAAGAAGCTCCAGGAGCCTCAGAATGGTATTAACATCATCCGCATGTCTGATGGTTCTGTCCTTAAGCAGGTAAAATAAACCAAATTACTATAGAAAAAAAATCCGCCGTTTCGACTTGTGATTAATAATCGCAGTCGAAACGGCTTTTTTTAAAATTCTTTTTATCATTTAGCGTAAAAGGAAGTTGATAGAGAAAAAATATGCACACTGACGTATTATGGAAAAAGTGAACGGACATGCTCCGTTTTTTTCCAATTTCATGCCAGTTTTTCAGCTCACAAGTGGGTGGATTAAACCGCTCCGAGTGGGTGGACATGCTCCGTTTTCACCACTTCTTCCTTTTATCTTCATTCGTTATTATTCCTCATTGTTCTCGTTTAGCCTTCGCTACTCCTTTGCTTTGCAATCGAAGACAAAGCGAAGTTCTATCGAACATCTATCGAAGACCTATCGAAGACCTATCGAAGACCTATCGAAGACCTATCGAAGAC
>SAMEA3663036__coassemble_188_pt1 | contig 30616 bp, 20 predicted proteins | sample SAMEA3663036__metabat2_high_PE_014 | metagenome-assembled genome bin SAMEA3663036 (sample SAMEA3663036) | pig gut metagenome | biome: pig gut; feature: pig-associated habitat; material: faeces | place: France | collected 2012
CTGATTCTGCATCACCAATCAATACAATCATTATAAAAATAATTTTGCACACCTATCTTAATTAGTCAAAAATATATGAATATTCTTGAATTATCAGAACAGGAAATTATTAGACGTCAGTCGCTGGAAGAACTAAGGAATATGGGCATTGAACCATATCCAGCAGCAGAATATCCAACAGACGCGTTCAGTACAGAAATTATTGAGAACTTCCAGGAGCCACAGACCGATGAGGAAGGGAATGTTGACAAGAGCACACTGAGAAGAGTGAGCATAGCAGGACGAATGATGTCTCAACGCATCATGGGAAAAGCAGCCTTTGCAGAAATTCAGGACTCCAAAGGTCGTATACAGGTTTATGTCTCTCGCGATGACCTCTGTCCAGGAGAGAACAAGGACATGTATAACAAAGTGTTCAAGAAACTCCTCGACATTGGTGACTTCATTGGTGTAAAGGGATATGTCTTCCGTACACAGACTGGAGAGATTTCAGTTCACGCAGAGGAGCTAACAATCCTCTCTAAGTCGCTCAAGCCACTGCCTATTGTAAAGTACAAGGATGGTGTGGCATACGATAAGTTCGACGACCCAGAGTTGAGATACCGCCAGAGATACGTAGATCTCGTTGTGAACGATGGTGTGAAGGAAACATTCTTGAAACGTGCAACAATCATACGCACCATGCGAAATATACTCGACAATGCAGGATATACCGAGGTTGACACACCTATCCTGCAGAATATAGCAGGAGGAGCATCGGCACGCCCATTCATAACACACTTCAACGCCCTCAATCAAGACATGTACATGCGTATTGCAACAGAGCTGTACTTGAAGAGACTTATTGTGGGAGGATTTGAGGGCGTTTACGAAATGGGAAAGAACTTCCGCAACGAAGGCATGGACAAGACCCACAATCCAGAATTCACCTGCATGGAGCTCTATGTAAGTTACAAAGACCTTAACTGGGGTATGGGCTTCACAGAGAAGATGCTGGAGACCATCTGTACTGCTGTAAACGGTAAGCCAGAGGTAGAGATTGATGGCAAGGTCATTTCTTTCAAGGCGCCATTCCGCCGTCTTCCTATCCTTGACGCTATCAAGGAGAAAACTGGCTATGACCTCTATCCAATGGCAGAAGATGAGATTCGTGAGGTTGCAAAGAAACTCGATATCGAGGTTGACGAGACCATGGGAAAGGGTAAGCTCATTGACGAGATTTTCGGTGAGACTTGCGAAGGCTCTTTCATTCAGCCAACATTCATAACTGACTATCCAGTGGAGATGTCGCCACTCACGAAGATGCACCGTTCAAAACCAGGACTGACAGAGCGCTTCGAGCTTATGGTGAACGGGAAAGAGCTTGCTAACGCATATTCTGAGCTTAACGACCCTATCGACCAAGAGCAGAGATTCATTGACCAGATGAAACTTGCAGACAAGGGAGACGATGAGGCAATGATTATTGATCACGACTTCCTCCGTGCACTTCAGTACGGTATGCCACCAACCTTTGGCATAGGTATCGGCATAGACCGTCTCGTGATGCTCATGACAGGAAAGTTCGCTATCGGAGAAGTGATGCTCTTCCCACAGATGAAGCCAGAGAAGAAGGCTCCTCGCTCTACGAATGCCGAATGGACAGCCATAGGTGTTTCAGAAGAATGGATTCCTCTCTTCAACAAAGCAGGATACTATCTCGTTTCTGACATCAAAGATGTGAAGGCTCAAAAGCTTCAGATGGACGTCTGTGGAGTGAACAAGAAGTACAAGCTCGGCATGGAAAACCCAAAGGTGGACGATTTCCAGAGATATATCGACAATGCAAACGCATAAGAATTAGGAAGGAGAAAGAAAAATGTACAACTGTGGATCAATAGCAATAATCGGTGGCGGTAGCTGGGCAACAGCAATCGCCAAGATTATTATCGGTCATACACACCATATCGGATGGTACATGCGGCGAGACGACCGTATCGAAGATTTCCGAAGGCTGCAACACAATCCGGCTTATCTGACAGGCGTTCATTTCAATATCGATGAGATATTCTTCTCTTCTAATCTCAACGAGATGGTACAAAAGTACGATACACTCGTTTTCGTGACTCCATCGCCATTCCTCAAAAATCATTTGAAGAAACTGAAGACACGACTCTCCGAAAAATTTATCGTGACAGCGATAAAGGGTATCGTACCTGACGAGAATCTCGTCTGCTCGGAATATTTCCATCAGGTTTACGATGTTCCGTATGCGAACCTAGCCTGTATTGGCGGCCCAAGTCATGCTGAGGAGGTTGCACTCGACCGCCTCTCCTACCTCACCGTTGGTTGTGCAGACTTAGAGAAAGCTCAAGCCTTCGCAGATGTGCTCACATCAAACACGATAAAGACGAAAACCTCTACTGATGTGCTCGGAATAGAGTATGGCTCTGTGTTGAAGAACGTCTATGCCATTGCTGCTGGAATCTGTTCCGGCTTGAAATATGGTGATAACTTCCAGGCTGTTCTGATGTCTAACGCCCTTCAGGAGATGAACCGTTTCCTTACCGTAGTGAAAGAGATGCAAGATTATGAAAGTGAGGCTTCCACGATTTCCTCAAAGGCAACATCTATTATCGACTCTGCATACATGGGCGACCTACTTGTTACGGGCTATTCGAAATTCTCCAGAAACAGAACCTTTGGCACGATGATTGGCAAGGGCTATTCCGTAAAATCAGCTCAGATAGAGATGGAGATGATTGCTGAGGGCTATTTCGGCACGAAGTGTATGAAGGAGATAAATCGCCGCATGCATGTTAACATGCCAATTCTTGATGCTGTCTATAACATTCTTTATGAGCGCATTGCTCCTCAGATAGAGATTAAACTTCTTACAGACTCGTTCCGTTAATTGTGAACAAACAGAACAGTGTAAAAAAAATAATCAACCGCTTGATACTTAAGGACGCCCTTACGTTTCAAGCGGTTGATTATTTTTCTATTAAGCCTTTCAGATTACTTGCGAATAACCTTACCGTTAATAATCACAAGCCCCTTGTAGTTCTTGTCAACCTCCTGACCAGAAAGATTATATACCTTTCCAGAAGACTGCTTCTCTGAGTTTACAACACTGATGCCAGTGGTGAGACCATTGTGAGAGTAGATATAGCCATTGCCAATCTGGTTAGAACCGCTGTAGTTAACAAGCTTGCCCTTCAAAATAACCTTATCACCAACCTTCAGCACATCTGCTGTAGCCTCTGTGAAAGCACTGTTTTCGAGGTATTTCAAACGGAATGCCTTGAGAGCCTCCCCATCTGCTGCATCTCCAATGTTGAAAGTAGCATTGCCAAACTGAGCAGACACCTCTGTGACTTCTGTAACAACACCCTTAACGTAAACCTCAGAAGCGAGTCCCTCGCCAGCAGCAATAAGCTCTATAGCCTTCTTCACGCTATATGCAGTCTCTGGAGTGTTAGAGATATCTACTGCTGGAGCGTTAGGCTTTGTCTGTCCGTTGATAGAATAGATATAAGCATCATTCTGAGCCGTCTCTGGAGTACCATTATAGTTTGTGAGATAACCGTTAACAATAATCTCATCACCTGCCTTTACGTTTGGCTCCTCACCATTCCACTTCTTGTTTTCAAGATAGAGGGCACGATAAACATAGAACTGACCCACCTCTGTGCCATCTTCAGAAAGGTAGAGAGACACATTTCCAAACTGTGTGCTGAAGGCACTCTTGATAGATGCCACCTTTCCCTTGATATAATAGGTGGTTGCCGACTTATCTCCAGATGCCAATTCCAATGCCTTCTGGTTTGCTGCTGTGCAGTTGAACGGATTCTCAAGAGTTCCATCACCCTTGGCTGCAGGAACCTCAGGAACCGCTGGCTCGTCCACAGAACTACCCTTCTCATAATAGGCAATAGAGTTCAACTGGATGATGCCGTTTGCACCAGCGGCCTGACAGTCACACACCAACTGATATACTTTGTTTTTTGCTGGAGAAGAGATTGTTACAATCTGCTCGCCTGCCTCTTTCGTAACATCGATTTCCTCGTCAGCAGTCACACACGTCAAGTCAGAGCAAACGCGAAGCTTTATGGAGTTTATCTTGTCGGCATTCTTTAATGCACCGAAGTTAATAACAATCTTCTCAATTGCCTTGTCCATAACAAATGCTGTTGTCACAGAGGCAACAGAAGCGTTAGACTTTCTTCCGCACTTGATAAAAGCCCAATCATTTTTGTAGCTGTTGTTGTTGAAGTTCTGAATAGTCCATGTGTCTTCTCCAATCTTTGCAGTCCACTCCTTTTCATACGAACTGACTTCCTCTTTTCTATCATCAGGGAAGGAAAGTGTCTTGTATGCCTGGGCAAAAGACATACTACATGTAAGCATCATGATGCCCACAACTAAAAAACGTAAATGTTTCTTCATACTCAAAAAAGTTAAGTTAGTAAAAATGGTTTATTGTTATATGATGCAAAGTTACAAACAAAAAATCGAAGAAAAAAAATTTAATCCGTTTTTTTTATTATCAGCCTATTTTTTTTATATAAATGACAAATTTTATCATATTTTGCAGCATTTTTTCTACTTTCAGAAAAGATTGTTGAAGAAAAATTAGGTTATTCTGTTTTTTTTGTGTAATTTCGCAGCGATTTACCTTATATAGAATAAAATAGGTATAAATAAAAGTGTGAACTAATCATCGAATCATAAACTAATAACAAAAGTAATGATGGACTCTCAAGAAAAGCGCTATGACACAATAGCGCAGGTTATTGAACGTGTAAAAGAACTGGCACAGAGTGAAGAAACTCCTACAAAGGAAGAAGTGGAGCAACTGAAAAGCTTGTTCTACAAACTGCATATACAGGAAAGGGAGCAACAGCTGAAAGAGTATCTTGACGCTGGAGGAGACCCAGAAAAATATATCATTAAGCCAGACAACACCGAGGCGGAGTTTAAGGCAGAAATGGCTATCATTCGTGAGCGCCGGCAAAAAGTGTTCCTGGAGCAGGAGGCTGAGAAGCAGGAGAACTTGAAGAAGAAGCAGGACATCATTGAGAAGATTCGACAGATGGTGACATCACCAGAAGAGGCGAACCAACAATATCAAGAGTTCAAACAGCTCCAACAAGATTGGCGCGAGATACAGAGCGTACCAGCAGAAAACGCAACAGAACTCTGGAGAACATATCAGCTTTATGTTGAGCAATACTATGACCTTCTGAAACTGAACTCAGAAGCGCGTGAATACGATTTTAAGAAAAACCTCGAAGCAAAGACACGTATCTGTGAGATTGCAGAGAAACTAGCAGATGAACCAGATGCAATAAGCGCCTTCCACCAACTTCAGGATCTGCATCAGCAGTACAGAGAAATCGGCCCGGTGGCAAAGGAGTTTAGAGAGGAAATTTGGGTGCGTTTCAAAGCAGCCAGCACCATCATCAACAAACGCCACCAGCAGCATTTCGAGGATATCCGTGCCTTAGAAGAGGAGAACCTTTCCAAGAAGACTGCCCTCTGTGAGAAAGTAGAGGCTCTTGCCGCTCAGGATTGCAAGAACTCTTCCGACTACGAGAATCTGACCAAAGAGATTATCTCTCTTCAGGCAGAATGGAAAACCATCGGCTTTGCTCCTCAGAAGATGAACGTAAAGATTTTCGAGAGATTCCGTAGTGCTTGCGATTCTTTCTTCCAGAAGAAGAACACCTTCTTTAAGGAGATGAAGGAACGCTTTGCAGAGAACATTTCTAAGAAGCAGGCTCTTGTCGAGCAGGCAACCGCATTGATGGACAGCACTGATTGGAAGGCTACTGGCGATAAGATTCAGGAACTGCAGAAGGAATGGAAGAAGATTGGTATGGTTCCAAAGAAGATTGGCGACCAGCTTTGGCAGGACTTCCTCAATGCCTGCAACCATTTCTATGAGGCACGCAATGCTGCTTCAGCAGGAGCAAGGAACGAAGAGCGTGAGAATCTGCAGCAGAAGCGAGATATCATTGCAGCACTTGAGAAGCTTGCAGAGACTGCAGGAGAGAATCTCCAGAAGTCAACACAGGAGCTTATTGCGAAGTTCAATGCTATTGGTCATGTTCCGTTCCGCGATAAAGATAAGGTTTACGATGACTACCACTCTGCCCTCGACAAGATTCATAAGGTTATGAATGCAAATAGTCAGCGCAGACGCATGGACTCTTTCAAGCAGAACATCAAGAATGCAGCAAAGCGTGGTGAGGGCGCAGTAGAAAACGAGCGTCTTCGTCTCAACCGCCGTCTCGACCAGCTGAAGCAGGAGCTGAAGACATACGAGAACAACCTCGGATTCCTCTCCATCAGTTCAAAGAAGGGCAATACTCTCCTTGACGAGATGAACCGCCGCGTAGAAAAGCTGAAAGAGGATATCAATCTCGTAATGCAGCAGTTAAAGGAATTCTAAAAACGGCATTATTCTGCAATGAAAGACCTCCGTTCTCAAGTTTTAATTCTTGAAAAAACGAAATTATAAAAATTAGGGGTGTGTCAATTTTCGATTCTTGACACACCCCTTTTTCTGTTTCTTTCCTCCTGCATATTCTTATTCACATTTCTTTTTTAGCAGAGAGGAAAAAGAGTAGGTTAGTTTATGAGGAAAGTCTTTGTAACTCCACGCCATGTGGCTTTCACAGTAGCCCTTCCTGCGTTTATGCTGCTCTTTTCGAAATAGACCTCAGGAGAATCAGCGGAAACTTCAAGAACAGATTTTTCTGTTATTCGACCATATACCTGATAATGGTCTGTCTGAGTATATCCGTTCTCGTTTGTGGAAAGAATAGCATTCTTTGGGATTATCAGCCTCTCACCATCTACCATGATGGTAACCTGCGGAACAATCTCCGGACCATTCTTCTCTGCTACACCCTTCGAGAAACTAATTCCAAGCATGTCAAAGAGACCGTAACGCTGCTCTATCCTTCTACCCCAGCGAGGCTGCTCAGGAGCCTTCACCTCAGGACCTTCCACAACGAGATAAATGGCATGCTTTCCTGTGAGTCCCTCAACAGTCGGAACCTTTACCGACTCCACAAACTCTTTTCCTTTTCCTCCATTCTTCTCAGGATGAATCTCGAAGCATGCAATCTCCTTACCTTTCCAAACCTCATTATCTACTGGTCCATCGAGCATCACACGAACCTTGAAAGGTTGGTCAGAGCCGTACGTTCCAAAGAGGTTCAAATAAGTATTGTCACCAACCTTTGTTCCTTCAAACGCCTTGCAGCCCTTAGTATCTTGAGCAAGGCCGCCAAATCCGAAATACTTATAACCAATCACCGTACCGTTCTTAAGTCCTGTAAGCGTCTGAGTATTGTTCCAAACGTCACGCTGATCCTGCATCGCATCATTGTCGGTTATATGGCATGCAATACCCCCAGAATAGAATTTGTAAGGGTCAAGTCCAAAGATCTGGAAGCCCTCAGAGGTTACCTCTGCCCCTGTGTACACATTTCCGTTACTTGCCTTCGCCATCCATTCGTTGTCTGGAGAATAAGGGTCATAGCCAACAATACGCACCTTACCACCCTTTGCCACAGGCTTCTTATCCCACTCTATCTTCACTGGAGCAACCATTGCCTGACGCGCATTTCCGAAGCCGCGAGGTGGACGGTGGTAGAAGACATACCACTGACCGTTTATTTCCTGCAGTGAGCCGTGAGTGTTATGCCCGAAGTTTGTCGTTGTGAGAGCACTCCCATCGTTGTTCATCACAACACCTCTGGAGTCAACCAATACACCTCCAGAACGCCACGGACCGAGTGGCGAGTCGCCATAGGCATATCTCAAGGCTGAGTTTGTTGAGCCAAGACCGTAATCGGGTCCGCTATAGCCAGAGAACACCATAACATATTTGTTTCCTATCTGTCTGATGGAAGAAGCCTCAAAGAAGTTAAACTCCCCTGGATTCTGACCTTTATAGAGAGCAGGATATTCTGTTCCCTCAGGGTCGCGCAACACTCCGTATTTCAAAGACGAAGGAATGAAATAGTCGTGGATCTGTGTTCCAGGGCGCACGGAATACATTGTCTCTTGGTCGAGCTCAGCAGCTATAGAATGCTGGAAGCCGTAGTAGACATATGCTCGGAAGCCCTTTTTGTAGTCCGGGTCTTTCTTCTTCGTCACTGGCTCTATGAACACCGAAGGGTCGAAGTCTATCATTGAGCCTTCCACACACTTCCTTCTGTCAGCAGTGAGGTTAATAGGAGTGAAAGGACCATCAGGACGCTCGCCTTTGCAGACCATCGGAATGCGTCCCCAGCCACGAGAGTGCGGATAGAGATAGTAGACTTTCTTCCCGTTCTCCATCACCTCCACAAGGTCTGGAGCAAACATCGTATCCCACTGTCCGTCTACATAGTGTGTGAAGACAGCACCCTCGTCTCTCCAAGCAGAGAGGTCATCTACTGGAGCCGACCAAATACGAATGTCGGGACCGCAATAGTCTGTGTTCTTCACATCGTGAGAGCCGATGATATACGCACGCATCTTCCCTGGACAGTCAGGGTCTTCGAATACTCGTGGTTCTCCGTCTGGCAGATGTTCCCAGAGTGGGAGATACGGATTCTGTGCCTGCATGCTTCCTGCAAAGAAGAAGGCAGCAGCAAGTGCAAGAAGATTCTTTTTCTTCATTGTTGTTTTTTAGTTTGTAAAAATTAGTAAAAGTGATATTTTTTTTTGGGGGGTTACAAGGTTATTTCTCCTGAACCGTAACAGCGGTGGTGTGAGGAATCGTAGATCACACAGAACTGCCCAGGAGCAACTCCATGAATCGGCTTCTCCGACCTCACCATGAATCGTCCGTCTTCAAGCCAAGTGAGAACAGCATGGTTGTAGTCTGCCGTGTGTCGAATCTTAAACGTGATGTCAAGATGAGTGGCAGAAACATTCTCTAAAGACTTTGAATCAGAAACATTCTCTGAAGAGCATTCATTAGAAACGTTCTCTGAAGAGCATTCATTAGAAACATTCTTAGGCACATCAGAAGCCCTACCCCTTTGCTCCTCTCCTGAGAACGGATTCACAGTCAACCAGTTTATATCGTGAATGATAAATTCCGAGCTATAGGCATCCTCTGGGTCGTAACCGTGGGAGAGATAGATAATATTCTTTTTAACATCCTTCTTCACCACAAACCACGGTCCGCCACCGAACCCAAGACCCTTTCTCTGACCGATGGTGCAGAACCAATACCCCTTATGCTTTCCAATGACCTTTCCCGTCTCCAGCTCTATCGCCTTTCCCTCGCGCTCTCCGAGGAACTGGCGGAGGTAGTCGTTGTAGTTTATCTTTCCAAGGAAGCAGATGCCTTGCGAGTCTTTCCGCTTTGCATTCACAAGTCTGTTCTCCTCAGCAATTCTCCTCACCTCCTCCTTTTTCATGGCACCAATAGGGAACAGTGCCTTTTTCAGCTGCCAATCGAAGATCTGTGCAAGGAAGTCGGTCTGGTCTTTCACTGGGTCTGGACTTGTGCAAAGCCATTTCCTTCCCTCGCAATCATATTCTGTAGTGGCATAATGCCCAGTGGCAATAAGGTCATAGTCTTTTCCACGCTTCTCATGGAACGCACCAAATTTAATCAGTCGGTTGCACATCACATCGGGATTGGGAGTAAAGCCCCTCCTCACCTTCTGCATCGTGTAGGTCGTGACACGGTCCCAATATTCACGGTGACAGTCAACAACCTCCAAGTGGCAGCCGTATTTCCGGCACAAAGCAGTTGCCATCTCCAAATCCTCCTCGGAAGTGCAGTTCCATTCCTTCTCAGGAGTGTCCGCCGGACCAATTTTTATATAGAAGCAGTCTGGCTTCAGTCCCTCCTGACAGAGAATGTGCAGAACCACAGCAGAGTCCACTCCTCCCGAGAGTAGTAATGCGATGCGCTTGTCTGTTATTTCTGAGAATTGTGACATTGTTTCAAGTGATTGATTAAGCGTGTGTGTGTGCTTTTTGCAGGGTTTTTTAATAAGCCGCACGATACTTCCCCTCCTCCTTGTCGTTTAGCATAGAGAGGTAGGAGTTATAGCGTGAGAGCGAGATAAAATGGTTTTCAACAGCTTCAAGAACGGCACAACCTGGTTCGTGGGTGTGAGTGCAGTTATTAAAGCGACAGTCTTTCGAGAAGCGGAAAATCTCTTTGAAATAAGAGCAGATCTCCTCTGGCTCCATATCGAACGTTCCGAAACCTTTTATTCCAGGAGTGTCTATCACCCATCCACTGTCTGTTGTTCCTTCCACGAGAGGGAGCATCTCCGAGAACGTTGTGGTGTGCATGCCCGTATTGTGTGCGTCAGAGATTTCTGATGTTCTGAGGTTTGCATGTGGAAGAATGGCGTTCAAGAGAGTAGACTTCCCCACTCCACTGTTTCCGCTGAACAACGTCACCTTTCCATCTAACCGCTCCTTCAAAGCCTCTATTCCCGTTCCCTCTGTTGCCGAGAGTGCGAGGCTGTCATACCCAATGTTCTCATACAGAGAGAGCATCATCTCCTGAATGTGCCTTTCGTCTTCAGAGAGAATATCGGTTTTGTTGAATGCAAGTATAACCGGAACAGAATACGCCTCTGCAGATGCCAAGAAGCGGTCCATGAAGGTTGTTGAGGTCTCTGGATAGTTGATCGTTGCCACAAGCACTGCCTGGTCAACATTTGCAGCAATGATATGGCTTTGCTTTGAGAGGTTCTGCGACTTTCGAATGATGTAGTTCCTTCGGTCTTCTATCTCCGTGATAAATGCCGTTCCCTCTTGATTCGGTTGAATGAAGACACGGTCGCCCACGGCAACAGGGTTTGTGCTCCTAATGCCTTTCAAGCGAAAATTGCCTTTTATCTTACAATCCACGGTGCCCCCCTCATCGGTGAGCACCGTGTACCAGTATCCTGTATTCTTTATTACAAGTCCTTTCATCAGGCAGAAAATCGTTTATACCGTCATGATCTCCTTGTTCTTCTCGGCAAGAATCTCGTCAATGCGCTTGATATACTTGTCGTGAATCTTCTGGAGCTTCTCCTCAGCGTCTTTCTGCTCGTCTTCAGCAAGACCGTCTTTCACAGCCTTCTTCAGAGTGTCCTTGTACTCTCCGCGAGTCTTGCGAACAGAGACCTTTGCCTTCTCACCGATACCGTTACACTGCTTTGCCAGTTCTCGGCGTCTTTCCTCCGTAGGGACTGGAATGCAGAGGCGGATAATCTCTCCGTTGTTGTCTGGTGTTATTCCCAAGCTGGAGTTGATGATAGCCTTCTCGATGTCTCTGATTGCCTTCTTGTCCCAAGGACGGATGGCTATTGTACGAGGGTCTGGAGTAGACACGTTTGCCACTTGGTTAAGAGGAACCATGGTGCCATACGATTCCACCTTTATACCATCCACGAGAGCAACATTTGCTCTTCCTGCGCGTATATGCGACAACTGTTCTTCGAGGTACATGCACGCCATGTCCATCTCTTCCTGAGCATTGCTCAAAGTTTCTTTTACGTCAATCATAGTAGAACGTTTGATTATTGTTTTTTTTCAACAGCAGGAATTCTGACAGGTTTGTTTCTGTCTCCTAAAAAAGGTTCTTCCCCACGGTCTTTTCTTTAAGGAGGGTAGTTGATAGATGCCGTTTTTCCTAACTGCTTCTATATTTTAAAAAGGTAAAGGAGTCAAGAAGTCAAGGAGCTGCACTCATGCAACTTCTCACCTCCCTGACTCCTTCATGTTTGCAGTTCCTTTTTCAAGAGAAGCCTATTTTTACTCTGCCTTAGCAGGAGCTTCCTCAGCTTGTGGCTCAGCAGCCTTCGCTGGAGTAGCCTGTACGTCTTGCTTTGTCTGGCTTACACCGAATCCTGGGAGGTTGTTAGGGTTTGTAGCGCTCTGCTCAGTAGCAGCCTTCTCAATCACGCTCTGCTCAGACTGTGCTGTTGGAGCTACATATGCGCACACAACGCTGAACACCACCATAGCGAGAGCGAGTGCCCATGTCGCCTTCTCAATAAAGTCTGTTGTCTTACGAACGCCGAGCACTGCGTTTCCTCCTGCGAATCCAGTAGAGAGTCCTCCACCTTTGGATTCCTGAATGAGTACGATTCCAATCATCAACAATGCCACGATGACGATAAGAATTACGAATAATGTGTAGATCATTTTTTTATTTGTTATTTTTTGTTTTTATTATTGTTCACTATTAATTTTTCGAGGAATCGGATTTGGTCTGCAAAGTAAGCATTTTTTTTCGGATTATCCAAATTTAAACGCTTAATAATTTCTAAAGCCTGCGAATATCTGCCTTGGCGCACGTAGATTTGTGCCATTGTCTCTGTGCAGATATCGTCTGGAACAGGTCCAGAGCTCTCGCTCGTGTCTTTGACATCCGCCTCCAGTTCTGGCAGAACGATTCTTCCTCCGCCCTCCTTTGAGATAAACTCATCAATGAGCGTCTGTCCCTTCATCTGTGGAGTCTCTTCGCTATCGTTCTCGAACGCTCCACTTTCAAGGAGGTATGCCACATAGTCAACAGCAGCATCGGCAGGAGTCGGTTTTCGGCTCTTTGGCTTTTCGCGATCTTCATCGGGCATGGTGCCAAGGAAGGAGTCAATGAGTTCTGCTGTTCTGTTTCCAGCCTCCCCATGTTTTTTCTCCTCTCGTTCCTTCTCTTCGGCTTCCCTCTTCACCGTTTTTATTCTGTAGTGAACCGCCTCAATCATTTGGAAGAGCACTCTTCTGTCGGTGATGTATACGGCAGCCCTTCTGAGTTCCTCATCGAAGGTGGGGTCGTGAAGCAGGAAGAGGTTCTGGAGCATGAGAATCCGTGCCGTCTGATAGTACGGGTGAAGCGCTGTAAGACTCCTCAGGTCATACAGTGTTTCTCGGTCCATTCTTTCTGGATGTTGTATCAGTTCCGTCAGGTTCATGCTTCTTTAGTTACAATTAGGGTGCAAAGATACAAATTTTTTACGAGAAAAGCTTCTTCTTATAATAAAAATCTCTCTGAGAGGCTATTTTTTTCTATTTTTGTGTGATTATTGCACCATTTTTTGTATCTTTGCAGGGATATACGCATTAAAAGCGCAAAAAAATTGCGTGCGCACAATTCTGATTGGAAGGTGTTTCCACCTCTTTGCAAAAGCATGCAGGCTGATGCATTGTGGGCGAACTCTGTCCTTAAAGAGACTTCAAACCACTCAACACATATTTTTTTTCATTTTATGCAAAAGAAAACGTCACCCTGGTTGTGGGTACCAACACTATATTTTGCGGAGGGTCTGCCAAACGTCCTCGTCACCGGATTGGCAGCTGTTATGTACATGCAGATGGGACTCTCAGATGCTGAGCTCGGACTCTACACGGGTTGGCTTGCCCTGCCCTGGGTTGTGAAGCCGTTATGGAGTCCATTCATAGACCTGCTGCAGACAAAGCGCTGGTGGGTGCTTTCCATGCAGCTCCTCATCAGTTCTGCCCTTGCTGGCATTGCCTTCACCATCCCCACCGCATTCTGGTTTCAGGCTTCAATGTTCTTTTTCTTCGTGATGGCATTTGCAAGTGCCACACACGACATCTCTGCCGATGGGTTCTATATGATTGAGCTCGACGACCACCGTCAGGCGATGTTCGTGGGAATCAGAAACACCTTCTATCGACTTGCCGTGATCTTCGGAAACGGAATACTCGTTTCCTTAGCAGGCGTACTGCAGATTATCTTCCGAAACCGCATTGCCTTCACGTGGAGCATAATCTTCTATGGTCTTGCCGGACTCTTCATAGCACTCTGGCTCTACCATGGGCTGAAGCTCCCCCGACCCGATAGTGACGGGCAGAAGGACTCTACCGTTAGTGAGGTGGCAAAGGGGCTGAGGAAGATGTTCATGGCTTTCGTGACGAAGTTTCCCCTCCGCGACACTCTCATCGTTCTCGTCTTCCTGCTTTTCTACCGATTCCCAGAGGCTTTGCTGAACACAATGACAAAGACGTTCCTCATGCGACCAAACAGCAGTGGCGGACTCGGGCTCTCTCCTCAGGAGTATGGTCTTGCCAATGGCACCATTGGTCTAATCGGACTTCTCCTCGGTGGAATCCTTGGTGGAATCCTTGTTAGTAGAGATGGCATGAAACGATGGCTCTGGCCTATGGTTTGCGCCATCACGCTACCAGATGTTGTTTACATAATTCTCAGCTATACGCTCTGCTCTGACATCGTCATTGTCAGCACATGTCTATTCATAGAGCAGTTTGGATACGGACTCGGATTCACCATCCTCACTCTCTACATGCTCTACTACAGTCAAGGGAAATACAAGACCTCTCACTATGCCATCTGCACCGGAATCTCCTACCTCGGTCTCATGCTCCCAGGCATGCTCTCGGGATATATCAAAGATGCCGTAGGCTATCAGATCTTCTTCATCATCGTCATGGCAAGCTGCGTGATCACCTTCCTCGTCACTGCCTTCTTGAAGTTCGACCCAATGTTCGGAAAGAAGAAAGAGGACTGAGTGAACATCGTTTTTTCTCAAACAATTCTTTCTCTCTCGCAAATCAAAAAAAGGAAACTCAATAACTTCAAATAAAAAAACATGGAAACAGGATTAACATACACCAGTGAGATGACCGTTCAGGAGTGCCATCTCGCAATGAATGTGGGCAGTGGAGACCTTCCAGTGCTTGGAACACCCGTCATGCTTTCGCTCATGGAGAACGCTGCCATGAATGCCGTAAAAGACGCATTGAACGAAGGCGAGACAACCGTAGGCTCTTTTATCTCCTCCTCACACGTGCGCCCAACAAAGCAGGGCGACACCATCCATGCAGAAGCAGTTCTCACTGCCATCGAGGGCAGAAAGCTCACGTTCAAGGTAGTGGCTTCTGACAGCAAAGGTGTCATCGGAGAAGGCGACCACATCCGTTATATCGTAAATATTGAGAAGTTTCTTTCCAAATTGGTATGATTTCTCCCTTTTTGCCTTCAAAAAGTAAATAATTGTATTCCACACCTTGATTATTATCAAGAAAATATTGCTTTTTTGAATATTTTTTGAGAAAAGCCATACGATTTTCTGCCTTTTTCTGTACTTTTGCATCAAGAAAAAAAAGACGCGCAACGCTCTTATTTCAATAGACACACGAAAGGCAAGAAAATTGAATTTGGTAAAAAGGTTTTAGGAATCCACACGCTCTGCGTGTAGAGGAAAAAGGGAAAAAGATTGATTCTTCGGACAAAGGTAAAACTTTTGTCCGTTTTTTTTTGCTCCATCAATAAGCACCCGCAACTGTTTGTTTTCATTCACTTCCGTTTCGAGGACTTCGTCATCGGTTGCTCAAAGTATAGGCTTATAGACTAATCCTTAACTGAGGTTTATGTGGTTGTTGTTAAGAATCCACAGATGCTAAACAGATGTAACATGCAGATTTCAAACAGATATTTTTATAATATTTTTATAATCATCGGAACCTAAACGGATTTAACGGAATCAGATTAAGTTCCGTTTAAGTTCTGATTAAGTTCCGACTAAGTTCCGATGAAAAAAAGTCAAGGTTAATGTTTAGGTTAAGGTAGATTCATATACAAACAGAGAAAGGTCTTCGCATTGACATCTGGAGATGACTGTCAACACGAAGACCTTTTTTTCTATTTTTTCACAATCCTCACGCCATAAATCTGTCCCACCTGGCGCCCCTTGTGAGCAACAAACTTCACCCTAACCTCTTTCTTTCCCTCGATCAACGAAGCAGGGATAGGGTATGTCACGTTCTTAAACTGCGTTGTTCTCCATCTGTGAGTGTTGTTAACACTTTCCATCAGAACATCGTCAATGAAGATATCAAACTCTGAAGAGCGCCATTCGTCTTGCCCCCAGAACGTAAGCATGAGCGAGAGAGAAGTCTCGCCACCCGTCTTCATAAGATACGAGAAGAAATTCCCGTCTCTCGCATCACGATAGAAAACGCCCTCTGTGCTTCCCCTCTCCGAATCGCTTGTTTCCATTCGGTGGTCGGTCTCAGGCTGCTGCTCTCCCGGCATCACCTTGTCAACGGTAGCCGCCTCCAGCTGCTGCCTCTCTTTCTCCTCTTTTGCGAGACGTTCCGAATACTCTTTATACTCCTTCTCTCCCAGTGCCAACCAATACATCATGTACCTTGCATCGTGAATCTCAAAGAAAGGCTGCAGCTCACCGTTTGGAATGGCATTCTCCATTCGTGTAGACAAAGTGAAATGGAGCGGTTTCCCTTCCACTGGCAGCAGGTCACGAGTGATATCATCGAGATTCTTCGGGAGGAGAACGGGAGCCTTGTCGAGCGGCAGCTTCCTACCTCCCGCATACTGTCCAAATCGACTATCGTCAGCAATCAGCGAGATCATATCCTCCGTACCCGTCTTCATACCCAGTACAATCGGACCATATAATATTGCCACATACTGCGAAACGTTCGGCATGTGCTCTATAGCTGGCTGCATAGGCATCTTTATTGAAATTCGGTCACCCTTCTTCCACTTCCTCTTGATACAGACAAAGCCATCCTCCTCATATTGCTTAGCTTCAAAGCCCACGCCTTCCACAACAAACGCCTTACACCATCCAGGCTTTCTTATTTTCAAGGTAAACGCGCCATTACCCTCTGCAACCGTTATCTCAGAGCACTCAGAATAAGGGAATGCCGTCTCTTGTCTCATCACGAATCCCCTCTCCCGCCAATTCAGTTCAGAGGCGAGGAAGAGGTTCACGAATAACACATCGTCAGAAGTCGACTTGCCCCTGCTGTGAGTCCATGCCCACTGTCCGTATTTTCCGTGGTTCTCCATTCCTGTTCCCACACAACACCACATCGCCATATTCGCAGCAGAATAGTTTCTATAGTGCCTCGGACGAGCCGATGTGAAATAGACATACCCTCCATGCTCTGGATGTTGTGTAGAGAGAATATGGTTGAACAACGCCCTTTCATAAAAATCGCCATACTCTCCCTTTGGTGTTGCTCTGTTCAGAAACTCTGTTAGCTTCAGCATGTTGTATGTGTTGCACGATTCTGGTCCGTCAATATCGTTCACATAGTCTATGCACGTATCCTTTGTAGGGAAATGCTCCCTGCGGCTGTTTCCCCCAATCGCTAACGAGCGCTCCCTAACCACCTTCTCCCAGAAGAACTCACTCGCCCTGTGCCAGTCGGCATCGTTGTCCAGCTCAGCAATTCTCTGAAAACCAATCACCTTCGGAATCTGAGTGTTGGCATGCATATTGTCGAGACAATCGTCACCCTTCATCATTGGCACCAACAGCTGACGGTGAGCAAAACGGCGAGCACAGTCGAGATAACGCCTCTCCCCCGTCATCTTGTAGGCATCTGCTATCACCTCATCCATACCTCCATGCTCATTCCCTAATATGCTCTCCATCTGCTCATCGCTAAGAGCAGAAGTGATGTCCACTGCCCATTCGCAGAATTTCAGGAACAACATCCTCGCATCCTCATTCCCGCAATACACCCACGCATCACGAAGACCCGCATACATCTTATGGAGGTTATAGAACGGAGCCCAAGAAGCGAAATACTGTTTGAAATCACCCTCCCGGAATGTCTCCCACAATTTCTTACTGTTTGGGAATCCGCCAATATAATTCCTTGCCCATTCCTCCCCTCTTCTATCGTTCTGCTCAGCACATATCTTCAGTTCCGCGATCATATATTCCATTCTCTCCCGACACTCCTTGCTTCCCGTGGCAGCATTTATTGCCATAGCAGAGAGATAGTGCCCTCCAACATGTCCATCGAGCCCATCCCAGTTCGGGTAAGTAGGTTTTCTTGGCTCCAGTCCCGCCTCTTTCCGATATGGAGCGAGCAGGCGGTCGCAGTCGTATTTCATCAAGTTCGTTATATTCAAATCCCTTGCCCGCTTCATGGGTCCGTCAAGAAGCGTTATGTCTCCCAAAGGAAATTCGTCTTCATACAGTTTCTCCTGAGCGAAGGCGCCCCATGCCGAAGTGAGGCAGAAGGCAGTAATGAAAATTCGTTTTGCAATCATTGCGATAGTATTTTTTGTTAATGGAATAATAGTTTTTTGTAGTTAATGAAATGTTATTTTGGAATTTAATGAAATAGTAATATGATAATTGTTTTTATTTTCGATAAGAAGACTCTATTCCATGAAGAAGAGAAGTCTGATATCCCCCAAGGTCTATCACGACACGTTGGAAGACAAGTCCAGGGGCAAGTGGACGAATGTTCAACTGGTAGACATTCCCCTCTATCGGCTTCGCCTGCAGCTCCACTTCAACTTCGATCACTCTGGCAGCACCAGCAGGATACATCAAGTCATAGCAATGCTTCCAGTTCATATCCTTATTGAGGTTCCTGACAACAGGCTCACATCCTTCAAATGCCATCTCTACATTATGCCCACCCTTTATGAAAGGCATAACAGAAGAGAAAACAACCCTCACCTTCATCTTCTCCTTTGGGCAGGAAGAGACGAAACGGTAGGAGAGAGAACCAAAACCACCATTTCCATCGTGACAAAGCATTGGGTGCAGAGGAGAGAGAGGTCTAATCTCTATTGCCGAAGATATTTTTCCAAGCCAAGGAATCTCAATGCAATCCATTCCCTCTGGAGTTTCCACAGAGAAGAAATGTCGTGCATCGATAACCACCTCTCCACCGTGTTCCTCAAAGACACATCCACCCTTCATAGCCCCTCTGTCACCAACCTTGCTGACAGAAGGCATAGTGTTGAACTGTGGAGCATGCCAGGATGTGTATCCAATATGCACCTGTTCCATAATGCCATCCCATTTCCCATCCTTCATAACCTTATTATAGAAATGAGTAAGTAGAGAGTCACGCTTGAAACAATACTCCACTCTCTTGCCCCACACATTTGCCTCAGAATCGTTTCTCTCTGCAAGGAAGCGATTCATTGCCAAAGAGAAATACATATCGTAGAGGTTCGCAAGTGCTTGTACCGGATAAAGGATAATCTGGTTGTAGGCATCACGGGAGTTGGGAGCAATCTCCTCCTTCAATCTCAATGCCTCTGCCTCCAGCGCCATGAACTCGTCTCTCACCTGTTTCCATTCACCTGTGACTAAGCTATAGGTCTTATCGTCGAGCATTTCTGCTGTTTGTCTAGAAGCATACTTATTATACAGACTCAATATTCTTGCAGCCTCGTATGAATGCTTTCCAGCAAACTGTCTGCAGAAAAGTTCCGTATATTCCATGAGATTCTCATGACCGAACCGTTCTGGATTCCATGCCATATCCATAAAGAACTGAGTCATGAACTCAGCAGGCTTTATATCCCCAACATTTGTTATCCACACCTTATCTATTCCAGAGCGATAGGCAAGGTCCATCTGATGCCACACTTGCTGAATCTGCATCTGTTGAAGCCATTTCATGGCACGCGGACCACCATAATAGCTAAAATGATAATACATGCCATATCCGCCCTTCCCCGTCTTTGTTTGCTTTCCAGAGTTAGGAACAGGAATCTTGCGAATGTCGCCCCAGTTATTGTCGCAAAGCATCACGATAACGTCTTCTGGAATCTGAAAACCATCCTCGTAATAGTCGAGCATCTCACTATATAGAGTCCACACCAGTGGAACCTCTTTTGCCCGCTTTCCCATGACACGGTTGATGATTGTTCTCTGGTCGTTGAAGATCTTCCTCAACAGACGCATGTTCTCTTCCCTTCCGCCAGCATCTTCCATAGGTCGGTCTTCTTCGCCCCTCATCCCCACGGTAATCATGCAGTCGAAGTCTTTCGTATTCTCTATGCCTTCCTGAAAGAATTTCTTTAGCCCCTGCTCGTTGGTGAGGTAATTCCATTGCCCGTTACCGTAATTCTCACGAGTGCGAACCCACTCCTGCTGAGAGCGTTGCATTGGCTCGTGGTGTGACGTTCCGACAATAACCCCCATCTCATCGGCAAGACGAGGATTTTCAGGGTCGTCCCAATTGAAGCAGTTGCCCTCGTTTGTGCCATCTGGATTCTGGAAGACAGGAACGAGCGGTTTATACTCTTTGAAAGTTCCCCACATTCCAGGCCACAGGAGGTTCGCCTTCATTCTAAGCAGCAGTTCATAGACACGGAAATACATTTTTGAGTTCATGCCTCCAAATTTCAGTCGTGCCCATTTCTGCATACATGGATTTTCATCGTTGATAAAAATGCCACGGTATTTCACCTTTGGCTCACCATCTGTATAGCAGCCTTCCTTCAAATAAACGTCCTCTCTGTGAACCACAGGAATGTCTGCCCACCAATACCATGGAGACACTCCCAACTGGCGGGAGAGTTCATAGATGCCATATACACACCCCCTTCTGTCAGAGCCCGCAATAATTATCGAAGCGCCTCGATTCCCTTTCGCAGCAATCGGCACAATGACATATTTCTCCCATTTTCCCTTCAGTTCCTCCCTTTTTATGATTTCCCCTTTCAGAAACCTGCTAAGAAGAGGAGAGTCTAACGTTCCAACAATAATCTCCCCAGCTATTCCACTACCGTTTGATTTCATCAAACCTTGTCTCGCCACGGCAGAGGTCTCAAACAAGTTCTGACTCTGCTCATTTGGCATAGCGAAAACATTCTGCTGCTCCACCCTTTCTCCACAAACCATAGAGATATCGTTTTTCAGATTCTCCAAAGCATGGAGAATTGCCTTGTCTTCGTTTCTGTCCACAAGGATACGCATGTTGCAGATGTCCGCTTTCCAATAGCCCTTTTCTGGTGTAAAAGCAATGAATCGCTCTGCGGCATCAGCATTTGCAATAGTCAATGCCATTGCTATGACAATAATTATTCTGTTTGAAATTGTCATGACTGTATATATAGTTGATAACGTTATGTTTTTTTCTCCCACATCACTGCTATGGAATCTTTTTGCAAAGATACTACTTTTTCTGCTTTTTCGAGTGTAATAATGTTTCGAAAAACCATCGATTTGTTTCATTCCATGCTTTTTGCCCTGAAAAAAAGGAAGGAGTTGCCTTAGGAAATGAGAAACTCCTAAAACAACTCCAAAAGCTATATATAAACAACTAACCTCCTTTATCAATTATATCCAGGGTTCTGTTCTATCTTTGCATCTGTGTTTGCCTCGATGAAAGACTGTGGAATTGGGAATAGAGAGTAGTGGTCGTCATAATCCTTTCCGTCAGAAGAATGTGCTGCAGAATAGTACGGATTATATTTCTTCACACGCTCTGTCATCATGCCCGTGCGAGAGAGAGTTAGCTGCCTTTGCTCCTCAATGCCATACTCACGGAGACGCTCGTCAAGAATGTAGTCCATATCCATCTGGTCGGCAGTTGCCATTGAAGCATGTGCACGGCTGCGAATCACGTTGATGTCAGCGGCAGCCTTGTCCTTCTGTCCGAGCTTCACGTAAGCCTCTGCTCTCAAGAGGTAAGCCTCTGGAAGGCGGAAGAGATACTGATCCTGATATGTCTTTCCGGCAGAACCCGTTAGTGTCCATGTTGACTTATTGGCATATTGTGCGTCAGGATGGTTGAATGGAGACGTACACTTTGTCTGGTAGGCACCCATGTAACGGTTCGGGATTGCATTTGGTGCGGAGGTGATGCCTGGCTTATCTTCACCAGTAATGATGTCCCATCCTTCTGGGAGGTTAAGGTTCATGAGGTCAATCTCTTCACCGAAGACGCTACCCCAATTTGCTATGAACTGAGGGTTGTTGAACTTGTAGGAACGAGGGTAATTATACTTTGAGTTACGAATATCGTTCTTAAAGTCCTCGCTATCCTTTCCACCCCAAATGGTGAGGAAGTAATGCTGTGTGTTATAGTAGTTTCCTATTCCACGACCACCGGTATAGTCGCCTACTGGCCATGAGAAAGGACTCAGCTGTGTGCCATCAGATTTTTTGAATCGGAACAATCCTGTCTGAATTCCAAACCAGCGCTCCTGCCAGAAGTCACCGTTTACCCAGAAGGCATTACCTGTGTTTCCTGCACCTCCCGTTACGTTTGGCTCTATCTGTATAACCCAGATGCCCTCGGTATTTCCACTTGCTCGGTTCTGGTTGTCGCGACGGAAGAGATCCCAATACACGTCACCCTCTTCAGTGGCACGAGAGCCGAAGCGGTTTTTCATAAGTGCGAGTGCACCATTATTAATAACCTTTGTTGCCTCATCGGCTGCCTTTTGGTTCTCGCCAGCAGCAAGATAGAGTTCAGAAAGCAATACCTGAGCAGCAGGCGCACTTATCTCACCATCTTTCACCTTTGTGATGTCAGGAAGATTCTCGGCTGCAAACTTCGCATCAGCAATAGCCTGTGCTATGGTTTCCTCCTTTGATGCTCGAGTATAGTCGGTCTTCGGAGCAGAAACCTCTTCTAGAACGAGAGGTACGCCACCATAATAATAGCACAATGTGCGATAAGCCATTGCTCTGAACATTTTTCCCTTAGCCTCATAGAGTGTTTTCTGCTCGTCTGTCATAGAAGACTTTGGAACTCGCGTGATGACAGTGTTTGCCTGTGCTATGAGCTTATAGAGATTCTCCCAATGCCACTTTGGCAGCTCTGCAGTTGGGTTCAGTTGTGAAGCGAGGTTAGACATTGGAGGGTCTGCCTGAATGGCGAAATCCGTTCTCAGCAGGTATTCGTTCATTACTCCGTATGTTCCGCAGTAGAACTCTTGTCTAATGAGGTTATATAGTCCGTTGATAGCTGCATCAAAGTCTGCTGCTGTTGAATAGGAGTTGTCTCCACCCATGAAGTCGAGTGGTTTCTCTTCCAGGAAACTGTCTTCATCACAACTCACCATAGTAGCTGTTGCGGTAAGTGTAGCAGTTGCCATCATAAGATGGAAAATATATTTTTTCATAATAATGTTCATTGTATATTTTTTAGGTTTAGGAATTTTGAAAAGTCTTTTCCTTGAGTCATTCTAAACGGAATGTTGTTCAGAAGAAAAAACGGAATGCGGTTTCTGCTTTCATTGTCAACCTTTGCTCATGGAAGCGGAGCCGTGTTATATATAAAAGCAGCCGTTTCTCTTCACTCAACAATAAGTTAGAAGTTTACGTTAAGACCGAAAGTAATGCTTCTCATTACAGGACGGTTGCTGTAACCACTACCAGTGATTATATCACGTCCGTTACCGTCTGTGGCAGTCATATCAGGTTCTGGGTCCCATCCGTGCCATCCAGTAATGGTGAGAAGGTTCTTGCAGTTCATATATACATTGATACCATCTATGCCTATCTTGCTCATCCAAGCTTTTGGAAGATCATAAGAGAGGGTTACGTCCTGAAGGCGGAGGAAGTCGCGCTTCTCGTAACGGTGTGGAGACTGTCCCAAGGCACCGTCTTGTGCAGCACGGTCGTAAATGCCATCAGGGTTACTTGGAGACCAGAAGAGATCTGCCTCTTCGGTAAAGTGGTTGTAACGCTTACCGTTATCGTCTGGGCGCACCTGATTTGTATTTTGTCCAAGGAAACCGTTCTTGCCACCCACCATTGCATAAAGGAAGAAGCTAAGAGTGATGTCCTTGTAGCGGAACTTATTGAGCAAGCCCATGCGAGCGGCAGGGTCTGTTTTGCCTATTATGGTGCGGTCGTCGGCAGTGATTTTTCCATCCTCGTTGGTGTCAACAACGCGATAGTTTCCAGGATGGAATCCCTGTGGAATATCGTCACCAATCTGATAGATGCCATCAACCTTATAGTCGTAGATTGCAGAAAGAGACTCTCCAATGAAGAGGCTGCTGGCAGTCATATCGTCCTCAACACCGTCTCCGTCTGAATCTTTTCCGGTGAGTGACTTAATCTTATTGGAGTTATGTGAGATATTGAATGTAGAGCTCCATTCAAAGTCTTTGGTGATGATATTGCGTGAGTTGATTGTGAGCTCAACACCAGAGTTCTGAATCTTTCCTACATTTGAGCGTATGCTGGTGAAACCAGTAGTAGAAGGGATTGCGACATCGAAGAGGAGGTCGCGTGTTGTAGTGCGGTAAGCCTCATACGTACCAGAGATTCTGTTTGCGAGGATTCCGAAATCCATACCGAAGTTGAAGCCAGCAGTCTTCTCCCATTTCAGATCAGCATTTCCGAGAGAGGCGAGTTCTTGTCCGAGCACACCAGAAGTAGCTCCGTTGCCAAATACATAGCTGATGCTTGAATTTACTCTTGAGAGAGAAGAGTATCTGCTTGTCTGGTTTCCGCTGACGCCATATCCTGCACGCAGCTTGAGATGGTCTATCCATGAAACATTGAACCATTTTTCCTCGTTGATCATCCATCCGAGTGCAACAGAAGGAAACACAGCGAACTTGTTGTTTGCAGCAAATCCAGAGAATCCGTCACGGCGAACAGTGGCTGTCAAGAGGTATCTGTTGTCGAACTTGTAGTTCAGACGGAACATCTGATAGAGGAGTGACTCCTTCCATGCATCTGAGTTGGCATACTGCTCCTTGCCCTGCTCAAGGCTGTTGAAGCCAAGGTTCAGGCGAGCAAAAGCCTTTGCCTCTGAGCCTGTATAGGTGTATTTTCTGCGGCTGGCACCATAAACGAATGTTGCACCGATATCGTGCTTTCCGAAGGTGTTCTGATAGTTCACGATATTGTCGAAGGTCCAGTCGTAGTAGATAGAGCTGTTTTTATATGCCTGACCGTTAGGGTAGTTGCTGTAGATGTTGGCATAGTTATGCTCACTAACACGATAGTTGTTACCAAAGTTGAAACGGTATGTGAGTCCTTTCACTGGCAACTGGAACTCAGAATAGATATTTGCGAAGAAAGAGTTCTGACGCTCCACATCGTCAGCAACAGATCCCATGTAAGGGTTGTCGCGCATCACACCACCCATTGGGTAAGGAACGATTTCTCCGTTCTCGTCGAATGGATATGCAAACGGGCTATAGGTCACGAGGAATGGAAGATAAGTCTCTGCACCATCCTTGTTTACAAAAGAGCCAAACGCTTGTAAGCCTGCCTTCCACCACTTTCTTGGCTGCACATCAATGTTCGCACGAATGCTGTTGCGCTTAAAGTCATCGTTGAGAAGAATGTTCTTCTGGTTTGTATTGCTGAAAGAGAGCATATAAGAAGCTGTTTCATTTCCACCAGAGATATTCAGTTTGTTTTCAAAGATGCTACCTGTGCGTGTAAACTCGTCCCACCAGTTATAGTCGGTTGTGATGAGATTGCCGTTCTCGTCAAGCATATAAGAGTCTGGAACCGTACTTGCAACATTGAAGTCTGGGTTTGGTTGTGTGTAGCCAGAAGCCTCTGTGTATGCCTTGTTCCATTGAACATCCTTCATCCACTGAATCATGCCCTCACGGTTCATAGGCTTGAGATCCTTGGTAGGGTTCTGAATACTGTAAGAAGAAGAGAACGTGATCTTTGCCTTTCCACTTGCACCCTTCTTTGATGTCACGAGGAGCACACCATTGGCAGCCTGAGCACCATAGACAGCAGTGGCTGAAGCATCTTTCAAAACATCGATACGCTCAATGTCGGCAGGGTTTATGGATGCCATGTCTCCAGTATAGATAATTCCATCGAGAACAATCAGCACGTCACGACTTCCAGAGATTGTGTTCCGACCACGAATCTGGATTGATGGCGAGCCACCAGCAGTAGATACCTGTCCGATGTTAAGTCCAGGAACCGTACCCTGAAGAGTCTGGATGATGTTGGTGTTTGGAGCCTTTTCAAAGTCTCTGAGGTTTGCGCTCATAACAGCTCCTGTGAGGTCGCTTTTCTTTGCGGTTCCATAACCAATCACAACAACCTGGTCAAGCATCTTTGTATCGTCTTCCAGCACCACGGTTATTTCGGTCTTTCCTTTAACAGAAACGTCCTGAGTGGTGAAGCCGAGATAGGAAACGCTGATGGTTGCATTTTCCTTCACACGGATTGTAAAGAGTCCGTTGATGTCGGTAACCGTACCATTTGTGGTACCTTTTTCCAAAACGGAAGCGCCAATGACAGGCTGTTCTCCATTAGCTGATACCACCTTGCCTTTTACCAGCTTGTTTTGTCCCCATGCTACTGCACAGAAGAAAAACATCAAAAGAAATAATAGTTTACTTTTCATACTTTTAGTTAGTTTTATTGGTAGTTTTTTGTTTTTGTTTGATTTCGTTGCTTCATCTCCCCATGATTTTTTTCAGCAAAACTGGGAGAATGGGGCTGCTAAGCAGGTCTGCAAGGTTTTGAAAGACAAACCTGCTTCACCTTATTTGTATATATATCAGATGAAAGTGATATGTTGTGAGTAAAACGGTTCTATTTCTTTTGCAAAGGTATGAATTTTGACACAAATCAAACACGAAAAACGTTTCATAAAACTAAAAAAACGTTTCAGCATCAATATACTGAAACGTTTTTTAATGAAAAAAGAAAAAATCACTCTATTTTCTCTGTATATTCTGAAGGTTTCACTCCATAGTACTGCTTGAAGACTGTAGAGAAATAATTTGTGTCATTGAAGCCAACACTGTAGGCAACCTGCGTGATATTCACCTTTTTCTCAAGAATCAACCGCCGAGCCTGCTCCATGCGAATGTTGCGAATGAATTTTCCGGTAGAGACACCTGTTATCTCTTTTATCTTTCTATGAAGCTGCACACGACTCAGACCAGTTTCCTGAGCAAGGATATCAACCGAGAAATCGCAGTCTCCTAAATGAGAATTGACTGATTTCATCACTCTCTTCATCAGCTGCTCGTCATTCCCTTTCAGCTCCACCTTCTCAACCTTGTCTTCCTGCTGCTGACTGCCACTAAACTTCGTTCTAATCATCCTCATATTGTTCAGAAGGGTGTCTATACGAGCGTGAAGCTCATCGATATTGAAGGGCTTGGCGATATACGCATCGGCTCCACTCTTGAAGCCTGCAAGTCTGTCTGCTGCCTCAGAACGTGTAGAGAGCATAACAACCGGGATATGGTTTGTTTTTGGATTCTGCTTTATTTTCTTCAACAGTTCAATACCGTTCATTCCTGGCATAATGATATCGCTCACCACAAGGTCGTAGTTCTGAGTCAAGGAAGCATGAAGAGCGTCAATACCGTTTGAATAAATATCAATATGATACCAAGGATTCAATTCGCTGGCAACATAGGCAGAGAGTTCACTGTCATCGTCAACAATCATTATTCTGTTCTTCTGATAGATGGCTCTCTTCTCTATGGCAGGCTTCTCTTCCTCGTGATAGATATCTTCTGGATTGAGATGAGAGTTTCCAGAAGGGAGGGTGATAATGATGCACGCTCCAGAGGTTCCATCGGTTCTGTTTTCAGCTTCTATCTTGCCTCCATGGAGCTTCACGATGTTCAGAGAGAGATTCAGTCCGATTCCCGTTCCGCTCAATTCGCTGTCGCCCGAGTTTCGTCCTTGATAGAATCTTTCGAAGAGACGTTTGGTGTTCTCGTTGCCAAAGCCAGAGCCACTGTCAATGATGCGTATTTCCACCTCTCTGCCCTTCTTGGAAATCCCTATTCTTATTTCTCCGCCATCAAACGTATGCTTAAAGGCGTTGGAGATGATGTTGGTGAGCACTTTGTCGAAGTTGTTGCGGTCGATCCAAGCCATCACCTTCTCTTCAGACGACATGACATTCAAATCAATTCCTCTTTGCTCGGAGGTATAGTTAAAAGAGAGGCAGATGCCCTTGACAAACGCAACAAGATCTGTTTCTTGACATTTCAAGCGCATCTGTTTCTTGTCTATCTTCCGCACATCGAGAATCTGGTTCACGAGCAATAGCAGACGCTCGGCATTCCTATTGACGGTATCCACATAATGGTCCATGAGTTTCTTGTCGGCTTCTGCTCCTGTTGTTTTCTCTACGAGGTCTTTCAGTTTCTCTATCGGACCGAGAATCAATGTCAACGGAGAGCGTATGTCGTGTGTGGCGTTTATCAGCAGCTGCATCTTTTCTTCATCCAGTGCCGCTTCCTGACGTCTCTTGAAATATCTCACTCCCAATGCCACTGCCGCAAGAAGCAGAACAGTGTAGAGAATCTTGGCAAGGGTGGTGGCATACCATGGTGCTTCAACAGTAAAGACAATGTTTCGTGTGCTTGATGAATAGTCACCACCCATTGTTGCCCTCACCTCGAGGTTGTAAGTTCCAGACTTCAGCTTTATGAACGTCAGAGAGTTGCTGCCACTTTCGAAAGGAGTCCATTCACTTCCGTTCAAACGGTATTCGTACCTCAGATTCTCTGCTTTCTGATAGTCAAAGAGCGTGAAGAGCATTGTTACGCTATTGTCGTCCCAAGGAACTGTGAACGTATCGGAAAAGGGGTTAAAGGTCTTGGTGAGGGTGGAGAACCGGGTAAGGAAGATGTCGCTGAGAATAATCTCTGCATTAGTGACTTCCTTTGGATTGAAATAGGTTATCTGACCATTCGAGCCGAAAAGAATTTTTCCGTCTTGAGTCTGGAAGAAAGAATTCATACAGTATTCTTCCTCCGTTATGCCGTTACAACCTGCATAACTCACAAGGTTCATGCTTTCGGGATTATACTGCCAAATGCCCTTATATGTACTTATCCACACCTTACCATCAGAGTCTCTTGTCATGCACGAGATATTCATGTCTTCCAAAGCACTCCCTCCAGGAAGCCGCTCAACAGTATTCTTGTCGCGATGCCATAGATACAGACCTCTCGTGGTTCCAATAATGAGATTAGAGGAAGAGGTCTCGCAAAGACTTGTAATGCTCGTTTCGCGCATTATGCCGTCTCCTTTCGCAAGGTCCACGAAATAGTCCTTCTCTGGATCATAACACCATAAGCCGCTGGTGGTGGCCATCCATACTAACCCTTTGCTGTCAGGGTATATCATTCCCACCCAGTCGTTGCCAAATCTCGCTCCCGCACGCTTTGGACGTCTCTTCGTGCTATAGTGGCGCTTCTCTCCGCTTTTTCTGTCCAGAATCTTGAAACCGTCTCCAAAGACGGTATAGTAGATTCTTCCTTCATGATCTTCCGTGATACATAGCGTTCCGCGACCGTCAAGGTCGTCTGCCATCACCATTCTGAAGGTAGCAGGATTGTAGGTATACAGTGCGTTCCATGTTCCCACCCATATTGTGCCGCTCGAATCTCTGAACACGGCAGTAGTGTTGTTCGGGCACCCTTCGAGCTTCCTTGTCTTGCCCGTACTGTCAATTCCGAACAGTCCGTTGTTTTCTAACACACACAGCAATCCCCCACTATTGTCTCCTGTCATGAAAGTGACACCATCATACATTCGTTTTCCGTTGTAGGTAAAATTCCATGAGTTGAACACTTTCTTCCCCATTGGGCAAAGCAACAGTCCGTAGCGAGGACTCGTGAGCCAAAGGTTGTTGTCTTTGTCTTCCAAAATAGAGTTTATGGAAAGGTCGTCTGTGTTCGAACGTTTATCGTAAAAAGGTTCGCGAATAGCTGTTTTGGTTCCGTTCCTTATGATGAAAAGACCTTTTCCAGACGTTCCGAGCAAGATGTCTCCCTTAGAGTTCATTAAGGCAGATGAGATACTTATGTTTTGTGGCACGGAGAGTCCAGAAGGAATAAGACTGTTTGTTGCTTTGTCAAAAAGCTTTATTTCATCATAGAAAATAAAGAACACCATATTCTGACGGCTCAGAATTTTCACGGGAGTCTTTCCAATACCCTTTATCGTTGTCACTTTCTGAAGCTGGCAGCCATTGATGGAACATCTCATGATACGGTTATCGCTCGCAAGCATCCAGAAGATGCCATTGCCTTCATTGAGCATTGTTTTGACATACCTACTGCCGAAGCGTTCCTCGAAACTGCTTTCCTTCAGAATTTCTGAACGCTCTTTATCGATCACATAGAATCCATGACCAGAAGTAGAGACGAGAATATGTCCCGATGGTGTCTCTGTTACCGACGACACTCTCGGCTGAATGCTGTCTGGAAAGGTATAGTTGAAAAAGCAGTCACTCTTATAGTCGTATCTTGCCAAGCCCTTGTTTGTTCCAATGAACAGTTCTTTCTTGCTTGTGGCTGAAAACGAAGTGATAAGATTGTCAGCTATTGAGGTCTCGTCATGGCTATAATGGTAGTAGTTCTCAAACTTGTAACCATCGAACTTGCTCAGTCCGAAGTCGGTAGAAATCCATATCATGCCATATTTATCCTGACAAACACCAGTGATAATGCTGCTTGCCATGCGGTTCGACTCATACATAATTCCCTCTATCGCCAACAACCTCAAACACGGCATCAGCATCAGCGCAAGGGAAAGCAATCCTCTTCTTATCTTTCTATTCTGTTTCATTTCGATGAGGTTTTAGTTCGGTTTTTGTTCTCAACCAACAGAATTCACGTCCAATTCACGAATAAATTTCTGGACCTTCACGTAAAAATCTTTCACAGAATTTTTCGTTAAATCGGTCCGTTGAATTGGACAGAAATACCGTAAGACCATGATTTTACTATGGATGCATAACACGACAACAAAGACAACGGGAACAACCTTAGTTAGAGCAACCTTTGAGCAACTGTTTTAGAGCGGAGCTTTGGTTTTTTTTCTAAACCCATGAGATATTTTCACAACGTCATAATCTCTTCTTCCGACAAGCCTGTCACTTTCATGATATCTACTATACCATA
>SAMEA3663036__coassemble_203_pt1 | contig 29396 bp, 21 predicted proteins | sample SAMEA3663036__metabat2_high_PE_014 | metagenome-assembled genome bin SAMEA3663036 (sample SAMEA3663036) | pig gut metagenome | biome: pig gut; feature: pig-associated habitat; material: faeces | place: France | collected 2012
AAGCCGCCTTCTTTCATGAACAGCCTCGAAGATTAATCTCTTCGGGGCTTGTTTCATTTCCATGACATATCGATTTTTCTCACTCATTTCATTTCCAAGAACCTAATCTCAAATATTATCATGAAGGTATATACAAAAACAGGCGATAAAGGTACGACATCATTAGTAGGCGGTCAGAGGGTAAGAAAATCCTCTGTTAGAATTTCTGCTTATGGTGATGTTGACGAACTGAATTCTTTCGTTGGATTGCTGATTAGCAAGAACAGTGATAGTGAAAGTAATTCTTTCCTTACAAATATTCAACGTGACCTCTTTACAGTTGGAGGTTATCTTGCCACAGAGGGTGATGCAGAAAAATATTTTGACCTTTCGAAGGTAAAGGAAAGTACTGAGGTTATGGAAAAGGAGATTGATCGTATTTCAGAGTTGCTTCCTAGGCTAAGAGCATTCATTCTTCCAGGAGGCTGTGAGAGTTCTTGTCTTTCTCATGTTTGTCGCACTGTCTGCAGGCGTACAGAGCGTGAGATTCATAAGATGATTGATGAGGGAATTGATGTTGATGAAAGGGTTCTGGCGTATATGAACCGACTTAGTGACTATTTCTTTATGCTCTCCCGTCGTTTGAATCAAATAGAGGGGGATAATGATATTACATTGTAGGTATCATGTGTGAATAATGCTTGATAAACAAAAAGCATTCTTCAAGATGAGAAAGATAGTTAAGCAAAAAGGTTAAGCAATGGAAAAAGCAATTTTTGATTATTTAAATAATTACGAGAAAAGCCTTCTTTCTGAAGTGCTTAAATATCTCACTTCTCTCGGACACCTTGATGGGAAACTGTTGGAAACAGAAGATATCAATGAGGTGTGGGAGAAGGTAGCCCCTTCGTATGTTGCCGATAGCATAAAGGAGATTGCCAAGTATCCGAATGTAGCACTTGGATGGGCAATGTATGTGGGAATGGCAGTAGCAAGATTCTGGGATGAGGATTGGAATTGCTATTCCTCAAAAGAAAACCTTTATGAATATCTTCGCGACAAACGAGGGTATGACTATCTCGACGAGGTGGTGAGAGGAGATGTTCTCACTCTTGATGGTGAGTCGTATGACGAGATGGAAGAGCTTGTTAGAAAGACTTCGTCAATGGTTCTCTCACATATCCGTCATGAACAGATAGAACCTCAGAGTCCGATGGCTTTCCACGTCTTTGCAAGAAGCATAAGGGTATTATATAAAATAGGAGCTGCTGTAGAGCTGAAGAATTTAGGCTACAAGTTTGAACGTTGCAGTTAAACGAGGAACATTCCTTAGAAATGGAATCGACAGCAGAAATGGAACATTCCTTAGAAATGGAATCGACAGCAGAGAATCTCGCAAGCAAAGGTTACGTTTGTTTGTGAAATATCTTTGAACCTTGTTCAACCATGCATCAAGAGCGAGATTAGCACGGTATTCCCCTTTCGTGCAGTTCGTTGATGATCTTTGAGTATTCCAAGGATGTTGGAGCACCGTGTATGAGATCGTAGATGATATTTGGATTTACCCAAAATTTTATTGAAAGTTCAAGAATCGTCATACGGTGATGAGACCGCATAAAGCGGAAGCGTTTAGAGTATTTTCTACGTTTAGACATAGTAAGGATGCAGTAGGCTTTAAAAGATAGGTTAAATATAAGATTATTATGGTGGCGGGAAAGGGATTCCCTTGCCAATAAGGACGAGTTATAGGGTAGGGTAGCAGAAGAGAGGCTGGTTATGAACTGAGTTCCTCTGCAAAGATGGTGTCAAGAGACTGCTGAGTGAAAGGGCAATGTTCCCCAAATTCCTTCGCTTTATCTAACTGCTCACATGCTTTTTTTATCGACTGCTCTGTATAAAAATCTATGACAGCATTTTTTATAAGGTTCAGCCTTACGGCATCAGTAGGAGAAAAGCGACAGAGAGAGCGGAAGTCGCAGGAGGAGGTGGGTAGAATGTTGTGATAGTAGTATGACCAGACAATGAACTGCATGCAGAACATTGGTGTTACGATGATTTCTTGTTCCATGAGTAGGTGTGCAGAATTGTTTTTACAATGATTGTATTGAATATAATTTTGTGGGATTTAGTCGTTTTTCTTTTTTATGAGTACAAAGGTAATGCTTTTTTTTCAAATAGCAAAGCTTCTTCTGTCGATAGTGCTTATTTTTCTCTTTTTCCCCCTTTTTTCTTTTCAGAAACTGCATTTTCTGGTGGAGATAGAAAGAATTATGTAAATGAAAGGAAAAAATATTTTGAATTTCTTGTATAAAAAAAATATAATTCTTATCTTTGCAGAAGATTTACAGTTGGTATAGTATTTAAGAAGTACACCTACTTAGCAAAAATAAGAAAATGTCTTTAAGAAATGATGATAGCCGGATGACGGCACTTGTAGAACGTCTCACGAAGAATAGCTCACTGAACAAGCTCTACCACGAGCACAGAGACGGATATCCACTGCCATCGAGCAAGGTGCTGGCAGAGATTGTGGAGATTATGCGTTCAATAGTCTTTCCAGGCTATTTTGGAAAGTCGAACATTATATTACATTCCTTGGAGTATCCGATTGGCGCAAGTCTCCAGACTCTCCGTGAATTGCTTGTAGATCAAGTTTTGGCAGGCCTCTGCTTCTCGGAGTGTGACTGTGATGACGACAAGGGTCGCAGTCTTTCCCGCTTGCGCAATAAAGCAGAAGAGATCACAACAAAGGTTCTGGAGCGCCTTCCAGACATTCAGGCAATCCTTGCCACCGATGTAGAAGCCGCTTACAATGGTGACCCTGCAGCCGACAACTACGGAGAGATCATCTCCTGTTACCCTATTATCCGTGTTCTCACGAACTACCGTCTTGCCCATGAGCTGTATGTTCTTGGAGTTCCGCTGATACCGAGAATCCTCACCGAGATGGCACATTCCGAGACTGGTATTGACATTCACCCAGGAGCGCAGATTGGTCATCACTTCACTATTGACCACGGAACAGGTGTTGTTATTGGTGCCACATGCATTATAGGCAATTATGTGAAGCTATACCAAGGTGTCACGCTTGGAGCGAAGAGCTTCCCACTTGACGAGAAAGGAAATCCTATTAAGGGCATCCCTCGCCATCCTATTCTCGAGGACAATGTGATTGTATATAGCAATGCCACTGTTCTTGGCAGAATCACCCTTGCCGAAGGAACGGTGATAGGTGGAAATATCTGGGTGACGGAAAGTACGCAGCCTGGAGAGCATATCGTTCAGAATAGTCACCGTCAGGTGAAAAAAGCGAAGTAGGCAATAACCCTTTGGAACACCTTTTTTTCGTAAATAGAAGAAATGAGCGACCGCCAGTTCTTCTTCCCGAAACACTCCCAACAAAATTCTTTTCAGAACAAGAAACCCAAAATATATGGAATATGAGATGATAGCCAAGACCTTTATGGGTCTTGAAGAAGTGCTCGCCAAGGAGCTAACCGAATTAGGAGCACACAACGTAAAGGCAGGCAGGAGAATGGTCTCTTTCTCTGGAGACAAGGAGATGATGTACCGTGCCAATTTCCACCTCCGTACCGCCATCAGAATTTTAAAGCCGATAAAGCATTTCAAAGCCTCTTCGGCAGACGATGTCTATGAAGGCATAAAGTCAGTGGATTGGAGCGAGTACCTCACAGACAAGCAGACCTTCTCTGTTGACTCTGTTGTTTATTCAGAAGATTTCAGAAACTCAAGGTTTGTGACCTATAAGGTGAAGGATGCCATTGTTGACCAATTCCTTGAGAGAGGCGGTAAGCGCCCGAATATCTCTGTTGCCAATCCAGACCTCCGTTTGAATATCCATATCTCTGAGAACGACTGCACGCTCTCCCTTGACTCCTCTGGAGAGTCTCTCCACCGCCGTGGTTATCGTCAGGAAAGCGTTGAAGCTCCACTGAACGAAGTGCTTGCAGCAGGTATGATACTCATGACCGGTTGGAGAGGCGAGACTGACTTCATTGACCCGATGTGCGGTTCTGGTACGATTCTCATAGAGGCAGCCCTTATAGCGCAGAACATGGCGCCAGGTCTTTTTCGAAAGGAATACGCCTTTGAGAAATGGGCAGACTTTGATGCAGAACTCTTTGATGAGATCTACAACGACGACAGTCAGGAGCGTGAGTTCAACCATAAGGTATATGGTTACGATATCGATATAAAGGCAGTGAACACATCTCGCATCAACGTACGTGCAGCTGGACTTACGAAGTGTATAGAGGTAGAGTGTGCCGACTTCAAGGATTTCACTCAGCCTTCAGAGCCAGCCATCATTGTCTGCAACCCTCCTTATGGCGAGCGCATCTCCACACCAAATCTCTTGAACACTTACAGAATGATTGGCGATCGCTTGAAACATCAGTTCCAAGGAAATGATGCGTGGATACTCTCTTACAGAGAAGAATGTTTCGAGTCTATTGGTTTGAAGCCTTCGCTGAAGATACCTGTTTACAATGGTTCTTTGGAGTGTGAATACCGGAAATACTCCATCTTTGGAGGAAAATTCTCTGACTTCAGAAAAGAAGGCGGAGAGATAAAGAGCGACGAAGAGCGCAGACAGATGTCTGAGAAACATCGCTTCAAGCAGAACAGAGACTTCAAGCAGCGCCTCACAAGCGAAGCAAGGGGTGATGATGAAGAAAATGAAGAAGAGGACGATATCCGCTCCTTCCGCTTCCACTCCCTTGAGCGCAGGCAGTTCGAAGACAAGAGCCGCAAGACCATCTCCCGCAGACGAACACGCAATAGCGATGAAGCACCTCATGGCAATAGCGAGAGGAAGCCTTACGGCAAGAATGAGCGCCGTGCTTTTGACGAAGAGCGTAAGAACAAACGTGGTGGCTATGATGAAGAGCGCAGGAACAAGCGTGGTGGCTTCCGTCATGGTGAATCCCGTCGTGGTGGTGTAAAGGACCGTCGCGAGATGTTCTCTGATGAGGATTGATTTCGCATAAAGAATAAGTAACGCAATGAAGAAAATATTCATTTCAATAGCAATGTCATTGTTTACACTCGGACTTTCTGCTCAGGAACTGAAGCAGTTCACTTTGGAAGACCTGAACTTTGGGGGCAAGAACTATCGGCAGATGATTCCGAAGACCTTGCGGTTGTGGTGGAAAGGGCATGAGTTAGTGAACAGTGACACGCTTGTAAAGCCGAAGGGCTATCCTCAGGTTTTTGTACGCGACCATAACATCTTCTACCAAACATCTGTTGGCAGTGAGCCTGTACAGATAACCACTGACGGCAACCGTCAGCTGACTTATGGCGAGTCTGTTCACAGGAACGAGTTTGGCATAGAGGGAGGTCTGTTCCTCTCTCCTGACAAGCAGGCAGTTGCTTTCTACCGAATGGACCAGCGCATGGTGACCGACTATCCTCAGGTGAACACCTTCAACCGTGTGGCAACCTATGAGCCAGACTCCTATCCAATGGCAGGAATGAAGAGTCATAAGGTAACCGTTGGCATCTATACCTTCTCCACGGGTAAGACTGTATGGCTGGACTTTGGCGATGTCACCGACCGCTATTTCACAAATATCTGCTGGTCGCCTGATAGCAAAGAGATATACCTCTTTGAGGTGAATAGAGACCAGACAGACACCTCGCTTGACGTTTATGACAGTGCAACGGGCAAGAAGCTCCGCACATTGTACACAGAGCATGACGATAAGTATACAGAGCCTCAGAATCCGGTGATGTTCCTCCCTTGGGACTCAAAGAAATTCCTGATGTTCAGTCAGAAGAGCGGATACATGCATCTCTACCTCATGACCACTGAAGGCAAGATGTTGAAGCAGCTCACTGATGGAAACTTTGTTGTTCAGGAAGTCCTTGGCTTCTGTGAGAAGACAAAGAGTGTCATAATAGCCACAAACGAGATACACCCCCTCCAGCGGAATCTCTATTCTGTTGATATAAAGAAAGGCACACGGACACTTCTCGACAACGGACGAGGTTACCATTACGGTATTCTCTCTGACGATGGAGAGAAGATGATCGACTCTTATTCCACTCCAGAAGAGCCAAGAGTATACGATATCATAGATGTTGTGAAGAAAAAGCGGAAGGAATTTTTTCGTTCTGAGGACCCTTGGAAAGGCTTTGCTGTGCCGACATTCAAGAGCGGAAGCATAAAGTCAGCCGATGGCGTCACCGACCTTTACTATCGCATGGTTCTTCCTCCCGACTTCGATGAGAAGAAGAAATACCCTACCGTGGTGTATGTCTATGGTGGTCCGCATGCCCGTAACGTGCAGGCACAATGGCATTGGGCATCACGTTCCTGGGAGACATACATGGCACAGAAAGGGTATATCCTTTTTATTCTCGATAATAGAGGCTCTTCTGAGCGAGGAAAGGAGTTTGAACAGGTAACATTCCGTCACCTTGGAGTGGAGGAGATGAAAGACCAGATGTGTGGTGTTGACTTTCTGAAGTCGTTGCCGTATGTTGATGCCGACCGCATGGGTGTTCATGGCTGGAGCTATGGTGGTTTCATGACCATCTCACTTATGGCAAACTATCCTGATGTCTTCAAGGTAGGCGTTGCAGGAGGCCCCGTAATAGATTGGAAGTGGTATGAGGTGATGTATGGTGAGAGATATATGGACACTCCGGAACAGAATCCAGAAGGCTATCAGGAAACCTCTCTTATCAACAAGGCTGGCAATATCAAGGGCAGACTGCAGGTTATTATCGGCATGAATGACCCTACCTGCGTTCCGCAGCATACGCTTCAGTTCCTTGACGCTTGTGTGAAGGCAGGTACACAACCAGACTGCTTCTTCTATCCAGGTGAAGGTCATAACATGGTAGGGCATGCCAGCGTTCATCTCCATGAGCGTATAACAAGATATTTTGACGATTTCTTGAAGTAAACTCAGGGAGAATTTTGCAATCAATCGCAATACATTCTCGCAAGTATAAGCCCTTGTCAGTAAGTCCTATTGCGAGGCATGAACTTTGACATTCATAAAACACATTAGTTGTATATAGAAAAAAAATATATTTAATCAGAAAAAATATCAAAGTAAAAAAGACATAAATCATGAATATATTACTCTTAGGAAGTGGCGGTCGTGAGCATGCTTTGGCATGGAAGATTGCCCAAAGTGAGAAGTGCGACAAACTCTTCATAGCCCCAGGAAATGCAGGCACAAATGGTGTTGGTGGCAAGGGCGAGAATGTGAATATGAAGGCCGATGATTTTGAGGCTGTGAAGGCATTCGTTGTGGAGAATGAGGTTGCTATGGTTGTGGTAGGTCCTGAGGACCCACTTGTGAAAGGTATCTATGACAACCTTCTTGCAGACGAAAGAACGAAGAACATCCCTGTTATTGGACCTTCAAAAGCAGGAGCAGTTCTTGAAGGCTCAAAAGATTTTGCCAAGGCTTTCATGCAGAGACATAACATCCCTACAGCAGCATATGCCACCTTCGATGGCGAGCATCTTGAAGAAGGCCTTGCATTCCTTGAGACCATGCAAGCACCTTACGTGTTGAAGGCTGACGGACTCTGTGCAGGTAAGGGCGTGCTCATTCTCCCAACCCTTGAAGAGGCTAAGAAGGAACTTCGCGAGATGCTTGGTGGAATGTTTGGAAATGCTTCCTCACGTGTTGTCGTAGAGCAGTTCCTCTCTGGCATTGAGTGTTCTGTCTTTGTGATCACAGATGGCAAGAACTATAAGATTCTTCCAGAGGCAAAGGATTATAAGCGCATTGGTGAGGGCGATACAGGTTTGAACACTGGTGGCATGGGCTCTGTTTCTCCTGTTCCGTTTGCTACAGAAGAGTGGATGAAGAAGGTGGAGGACCGCATTATTCGTCCGACTGTTGAAGGCCTTGCTTCAGAAGGAATCTGCTACAAAGGATTCATCTTCTTTGGATTGATAAACGTAGATGGAGAGCCAATGGTGATAGAGTACAACTGCCGAATGGGCGACCCAGAGACAGAGTCGGTTATGTTACGCTTGAAGACAGATATCGTGGAACTCTTTGAAGGCGTGGCCAATGGAAACCTTGACGCCTATACCATTGAGCACGACCCACGTGCCGCCGTTTGCGTAATGCTTGTTTCTGGTGGCTATCCACAGGAGTATAAGAAGGGCTACGAGATTACAGGCATAGAGAATGTGGAAGGTTCTATTGTTTTCCATGCCGGAACAGCGTTGAATGCTGAGGATCAGGTAGTTACCGCTGGTGGTCGTGTGATTGCAGTCTCCTCATATGGTGCAGACAAAGAAGAAGCTTTGAAGAAGTCGTTCTCTGAGGCTCAGAAGATCTGTTTCCAGGATAAGTATTTCCGCTCTGACATTGGAAAAGATCTCTAAGACATATCTCCAAGATCCAACTCTTTCACACACACAGATGTGAAATGCACATAAAGCAATGGGGAGCGCCTTGCAAAAGAGTTAGGCGTTCTCCCATATTTTTGTTTTGTCATAAATGCGAAAGAAATCAAATCGTATTATTGAAAGTCGGCTGACAATGCCGACGGTGTTCCTTTTGGCAGTAGCCACTTTCTTCATTCTCTTTTTAAAAGACCATTCCACATGGATAGAGATGCTTCTCTTTTGTGTGAATGTGTTTCTTTTAAGAGAACTGAACCACAGAAATACCCTCATACGTCAGAATTCAGGGATGATAATGGGCATGTTCGTAACGCTCATGCTTCTGATTCCGGGAATACTCTCTGAGGCAAAGATTTTGCTATTCCAGATGAGCATGCTTCTCTCCATGATGTTCTTCTTCCAGACATATCAGCAGCAGTACTCACAAGGGGTGAAGTACTATGCCTACCTGTTTTTAGGCATAGCAACAATGTTATGGCCACAGGCTTTCCTGCTCGTTCCGCTCTTGCTCCTTTCCGAGCAACTGCACATGTCGTCGTTCAATATCCGTTCGCTATGGGCATGCCTACTTGGCATTCTAACCCCATATTGGCTCGCATTGCCATTCGTGTATTTCTACGGCATGGAGTTCTTCTCAGGAGTATTGGACTCATATCAGGATACACTCACGTCACTTTGTGAAATATATCCCCAGCCATTCTATCACGATTTTCTCTCTCTCCTTCCATTTTCTCTCGCTCTTTCCGTTGTCATTCTATTGATGATGTTTCTTTTCAGTGCTGTTCATTATTTTCGATTCAGCTATACAGATAAGATTCAAGTGAGAATGAACTATAGCTATCTTTTGCTGCTATCTGTTGTGATGGTGGTTATGACAGTTGTTCCCGACTTTAAGACCTTGCTTTCAACAGACTCTGTGTTGTTTGCCTTCAGTGTGGTGATATGCTGTGCTACTCCCCTTCTCGTGCGTTGCTTGAACCATGTCACCTCACGTATTGGAAACGTGTTAGTATATCTCTTTGCGAGCGTAGTGACAGCTTGTGTTTTATATAATATTTTCTTGATATGGATGCATTGATACTTCTTCTTGAAAGTTACGGCAATTGGGGAATGTTCATTGCCGCTTTCATAGCCGGCAGCTTTCTCCCTTGGAGTAGTGAAGCTATAATGCTCGCAATGCTTGCCGCCGGACTTGACCCTCTCGGACTGTTTCTCTATGCTACGGCAGGGAATGTTCTTGGATCTATGTTCAATTATTGGGTAGGTACGCTTGGCAGGATAGACTGGATAGAACGCTATCTCCACGTGAAAAAGGAGAAGCTTGAGAGGGCGCAACGTTTTATGGCAGGTCACGGAGCATGGATAGGCTTTTTTACCTTCCTTCCCGTCATAGGCACTGCGATAGCTATTGGTCTTGGTCTTATGCGTGCAAATGTTTATATTTCTTTCATTGCCATCTTGCTTGGTAAGGCTGTGAGATATGCGTTCCTCGCCTTTGGCGTTGGTCTTCTGATGTAACTATGTGACCTCTCAGAATGTCCTTCTTGCGACGTTATAAGCGTAATAATGTCTGTAATATCCTCCGTTCAACTTAACTTTAGTTAAAAGAGCATGTCAATATTTTCCAGACTGTAGTTTTTTTATTATTTTTGTAGTCAATATTGTAAACAAAGCATTTGCGCATTGTTCTGTACAATCATAAACAAAGAATTTTCGCACACAGACGTATCACAGCAACATAAAAGAATAACGACATTATGAACACGGAGAATCCCCTCTTGTTGCCTTTTGGCACACCTCACGATACAGCCCCTTTCGACAAACTGTCCCTCGAACATTATGAAGAGGCGTTCCTTGAAGGTATTAGGAGATCAGAGGAACTGATAGACATTATCTGCAACGACCCTTCAGAGCCGACTTTCGACAATACCATCGTTCGTAAGACAGAGAAGAAGCACTACTACGACCTCCTCGACACGACAGAAACAATTTTCTTCAATCTTCTTTCAGCAGAGAAAAAAGAAGGCATGGACGAGCTTTCCGAGAAGATGATGCCACTTCTCACGAAACATGCCAATGACGTTTCCTTGAACGAAACGCTCTTTAAGCGTACAAAGGCGGTCTATGATGCCTACCACAGTGAGGAGAAGAGAGAAGCCCTCCGCCCTCTCACAAAAGAAGAGATGCTCCTCCTCGAAAAAAGCTATGAAGGCTTTGTGCGTTCTGGTGCGTTGCTATCAGAAGCCGACAAGGCTACCTTGCGTTCTCTGACAGAAGAGAGTAGCAAACTGTCGCTACAGTTCTCTCAGAACTACATCAAGGACACAAAGGCGTTTGTTCTGCATATTACAGATGAGAACCAGCTTAGTGGACTTCCAGAGTCGCAAAGAGAAGCGGCAGCAGTCACTGCCCGAGAGTTATGCGCGCCGAGAGCAGATGTTACAGGCAATGAAGGCTATGGCTGGGCAATCACCCTTGATGCCCCTTCAATGCGTCCGTTCATGATGTATTCTGATGTTCGTGAGCTCCGTAAGAAAGTTTACATGGCTTATAACACCCTCTGTACTCACGACAACGATGCAAACAACTTCTCTGTATGTCAGCGTCTTGTAAACCTCCGTCGCCAGATTGTTCAACTTCTTGGCTATAAGAACTATGCTTCTTTTGTTCTTGAGCACCGAATGGCGTCAAACGTAGAGAACGTCTATAAGATGTTCAATCAGCTTATCGAAGCCTACCGCCCAACGGCAGTGGAAGAGAGGGAACAATTAGAGGAATTTGCGAGAAAGACAGAGGGTGAGGATTTCCGCTTGGAGCCTTGGGACAGAGCATATTATTCCCATAAGCTGAAGAAAGAACTCTACGATATAGACCCAGAGATGCTTCGCCCTTACTTACAGTTAGAGAACGTCATAAAAGGCGTCTTCGGTCTCGCAACAACACTCTATGGCATAACGTTCAAGGAAAATGCAAAGATTCCAGTATACCACAGCGACGTGAAGGCATATGAGGTTTTTGACAACAACGGAGAATACCTTGCTGTGCTCTATGCCGATTTCCATCCTCGCAAGGGCAAGCAGTCTGGAGCATGGATGACGGAATTCCAAGATCAGTTTATCGATGATGATGGTGTAAACGTACGTCCACATATCTCCCTCGTGATGAACTTCACAAAGCCAACAGAAGAGAAGCCAGCACTGCTGACACTCGGAGAGGTCTGCACCTTCCTTCACGAATTTGGACACTCCCTTCACGGTATGTTCGCAAACACCCATTTCTCCTCCATGTCGGGAACAAGTGTATGGCGTGATTTCGTTGAACTGCCATCACAGTTCATGGAGAACTACGCATACGAAAAAGATTTTCTGAAGACATTCGCCTTCCATTATGAAACGGGAGAGCCGCTTCCAGAAGAACTCCTTGACCGTATTCAGAAATCAAAGAACTTCCATGTTGCAAATGCATGCCTACAGCAAGTGAAATACGGAATGCTCGACATGGCATATTACACCCTTGAAGATGAGTTCACAGAGGATATTATATCTTTTGAGAAGAAAGCTTGGGAGAAGGCATGCATAGAGCCACAGACCTTAGACACTTGCATGACAGTGCAGTTCTCACACATCATGGCAGGAGGTTATTCTGCTGGCTACTACGGCTATAAATGGTCAGAGATTTTGGATGCCGATGCCTTTGCCGTCTTCAAGAAAGAAGGCATCTTCAATCCCGACACAGCCCAGAGATTCCGAGACACCATACTCTCTAAGGGTGGTACTGCACATCCAATGACTCTCTACAAACGTTTCAAAGGCTCTGAGCCAACCATCGATGCTCTACTCTGTCGCGATGGAATCACCGTGCAGGAGAAGCCCCTTTCAGAGTTCTCTACTCTTGACAAGCAGCAGCAACTCGACAAACGCTATCTGCGCATGGCAAGCATTTGGTCAGAGAACTCCTACTGTGAGCGCAGGAAAGTGGGATGCCTTGTTGTAAAAGACAATCGCATCATCTCCGATGGCTATAATGGTACTCCTTCTGGCTTTGAGAATGTCTGCGAAGACGAAGGAAATGTCACGAAGCCTTATGTGCTCCATGCGGAAGCCAATGCCATCACGAAGTTAGCACGCTCTCACAATAATAGTGACGGTTCTACGCTATATGTTACTGATTCTCCATGTATTGAGTGTGCAAAACTCATTATTCAGGCAGGCATTAGGCGAATTGTCTACTCTCGTAATTACAGGCTCTCAGATGGCATAGACCTTCTGAAAAGGGCAGGTATAGAAATTGTGTTCCTTGGAGACGAACAGTCATCATGAGCTATGTAATAATAAGAGAGAGGATTTTTCCTCTTGAAAATGTAATAGATAAGCTGGTGTGAAGGTAGATGTGCACAATCATTATTGAGAAACAGAAATCGACACACCTTTATGGAGATGAATTTTATTAACAATCAACGATGAACAGCAAAAACAGATTCATGCCGTTGCTCATGGCGTTATGTACGGTGATCGGCATTTTGATAGGTATCTTCTATACAAACCATTTCTCTGGAAACAGGCTGAACATTATCAATACGGAGTCGAACCGTTTGAATAACCTCCTCCGAATCATTGACGATCAGTATGTGGACAGTGTAAATGTCAACGAGCTTGTTGAGAATGCTATTCCGATGATACTCTCTGAGCTCGACCCACACTCAGTGTATATCAGTGCAAAGGAAGTGGCAACAACAAACGACGATCTGAAAGGGTCGTTCTTCGGAATTGGAATACAGTTCACAATTCGTGAAGACACCATACATGTTGAAGATGTCATTGCCGATGGTCCTGCAGAACGTTCTGGAATTGTTGCTGGCGACAAGATTGTCGAGGTAGACGGAAAGAAATTTGTAGGAAAGGAAGTCACTAACAGTGAGGCTATGCTTCGCTTGAAAGGCGAGAAAGGCACAAAGGTCACCGTGGGTGTTATGAGTTATGGCAGTAAAAAGATCAAGCGCATCACTCTCACTCGCGACGAGATACGCACACAGAGTGTCACTGCTGCCTATATGCTCAATGAGACAACGGGATATATAAAGGTGAAGAGTTTCGGTGAGAACACCTATGCAGAACTTCTTGTCGCTCTCGCTACTCTTTCTCAGGAAGATCTCCAGAACCTTGTTATAGACCTTCGTGACAACGTTGGTGGATATATGCAGACGGCAATTCAGATGGCAAATGAATTCCTTCCTGCCAAGCGGCTTATTACATACATGGAGGGTCGCCGTTCTCCACGTAAGAACTTCTTTAGCGATGGTCGCGGAGCTTACCAGACCATCCCACTTGTTGTGCTTATCAATGAAGTGTCGGCAAGTTCCAGTGAAATCTTCGCTGGAGCCATGCAGGACAACGACCGTGCCACTATTATTGGTCGCCGTTCTTTCGGAAAAGGTCTTGTGCAGCAGCAGATTTCCTTCCCCGATGCCTCTATGATTCGCCTTACAATCGCCAGATACTACAGTCCGTCTGGTCGTTGTATTCAAAAGCCATACACGCTCGGTGACGGACAGAAATACGAGCAGGACCTCATTGACCGTTTCAAGAACGGCGAGTATTTCTCACAAGATAGTATCAAGCACGAAGGACCAGAATATCATACCACCATTGGTAGGAAGGTCTACGGCGGTGGCGGCATCACTCCAGATATCTTTGTTGCGGAAGATACCTCAAGCATGACTTCCTACTATAAGAAGGCAGTAATGACCGGTCTCATGCTGAAGTTCGCATACCAATATACCGATGAGAACCGTAAGAAGCTGAAGGAGTTTACAGACATGCAAAGCCTGTCTCAGTACCTTGTACGCCAGAACCTTGTAGAGCAGTTTGCAACATTTGGCGATAAGAACGGTTTGAAGCGAAGGAATCTTATGATCAATCGCTCTCGTGCCCTTTTGGAGCGTTTCATCAATGCGAGGATAATCTACAATATCCTCGACGAGAGTGCTCTAACAGAATACCTTAACCAGTTTGATCCAGTCATTGACAAGACCATAGGAGTATTCGAAAGAGGTGAAGCCTTCCCAAAGAAACCAGAGCCCGAGGCAAATGCTTCTGTTTCCTCAAAACAGAAAAAATCTTCTTCTCAGAGGAAGTAGTAAAAAGTTTTTTCGCCTAATCAAAGAACACCCCCTTCATTGAAATACCTATGGATAAAGCGGAAATAAGACGGCAGGTAAGAGCGGCAGCAAAAGAGTTCACCGAGAAAGAGCGTCTCTTAATATCCACAACCGTCTGTGAGACCCTCCTTCAGCATGCACGCATTGAAGAGGCAGAGACGGTGATAGCCTTCTCGCCATTGCCAGACGAGATAGATATTTTTCCAATGGTTCGAGACCTCTATTCTCGAGGGAAGGAAATACTCTTGCCGAGAGTGGTGTCTGACGAGGATATGGTGCTTTGCAGATATTCTGGAGAAGGTAGCCTTTCAACTGGACGCTATGGAATCTTAGAACCTTCTGGGGATGAGGTTTCTGTTTCTCAGTTTCTTTCTACCGATTCTTCTATGAGAGGTGTTGTGGCTATTGTCCCCGGAGTTGCGTTCGACAGTCTTGGACATAGGGTGGGGCGTGGTAAAGGCTATTATGACCGCTTCCTCTCTTCCCTACCTATATATACAATAGGTGTCTGTTTCCCTTATCAGCTCTTCGATTCAGTTCCTTTCGAGTCTCACGATAAGGTTCTTGACGAGGTTATACTCTGCTCTCAGAGATAAATCGGAAATCTGATAAAGGTAGTGCCAACGAGTGCAGAGCTGAGCTTGCTCAAGCTATGCCGAGTGCAGCCTACCTTATGAAAAGCTAATTTATAGAACCACCCTTAAATAGATTTCTTTCAAAAACAAAAAAGCAAAATGAAAAAGTTTAAAGTAATGATAGTTGAGGATGTTGCACTGGAACTGAAAGGAACAGAGAATATTATCCTTAACGAAATCCCAGAGGCAGAGATTGTTGGTACGGCACAGAATGAAGCTGAATACTGGCGGTTAATAAGGAATGTAGAGCCAGACCTTCTTCTCCTTGACCTTGGCTTGGGAGGCTCCACAACTGTTGGTGTTGAAATATGCCGGCAGACAAAGCAGTCGCGCCCGAAGGTGAAGATTCTGATTTTTACAGGCGAGATTCTTAATGAGAAGCTATGGGTTGACGTGCTTGACGCTGGTGCGGATGGCATAATCTTAAAGACAGGAGAACTGCTCACTCGCCGTGACGTTGTGTCTGTTATGAGCGGAAAGCAGTTGGTTTTCAATCAGCCTATTCTTGAGAGAATTGTGAATCGCTTCAAAGCATCTGTATCTTCAGAGTTGAAGCTTCAAGATGCTACAATACGCTATGAGATAGATGAATACGATGAACGCTTCTTGCGACATCTTGCTCTTGGCTACACAAAAGACCAGATCACAAAGTTGCGCGGAATGCCTTTTGGAGTGAAATCACTCGAAAAGCGTCAGGTGGAGCTTACACAGAAACTCTTTCCTGGGAAGTCTGGTATTAATGCTACTCGTCTTGTTACCAAGGCCATAGAGCTACACATCATCGATATAGAAAATCTTGTTCCAGATGAAGAATAGCGTTTGAGAAGTTCTCTCGCTCTTCTGAAACTGCCATGTGCGTTGCTCTTTGATTTTTAACGCTGTGTATTCTCTCATCTGCAAAAGTCATGTATTCCCGCATAATAAAAAATATTATCCCAATAACGGTCGTAATACTTTTTCTCCTCGAAGTGATCATCATCGTCGCCTCGTGGATTGTCTCTGTGTTATGGCAAGAATATGGGTTCAACCCATTGATATCATATCGCGGAATAAGATGGATGGTGGGAGAGTTGCCAGAAATAGTTGCTTCACACTGGCTTCTCACCATAATCCTTTTCGGCATGACCCTTGGAGTGTCTTCAGCTGCTTTTCGAAAGGGAATATCTTCTTCTCTTCCTCCCTCCACATCTTCTAAGACATCGAAATATGCAGAGCGCATAGCCATTCATGCCACTATTGTGGTGGCAGTTATTTTTCTCTCACTACTTACCTATTGGATTGCAGGACCTGGAACGCTTCTTCTGAGTGCCACCGGAACATTCCTTGGAAGCAGTCTGTCAAAAGGTATAATACCACTTTCGCTATTCTTTTGTTCATTGCTTTCTGTGACCTTTGGACTTTTCTCAGGACGTATTCCGAACCTCTCCGCACTTTTTTCTTCTATGGTTGGTGGGGTGGAGAAGACAGTTCCGTTCTTGATCTTATATATCTTTATTGCACTCTGCATCTCTTCCGTTCGTTTCGTGATATCATAATACGTACCGTACTCTCCTAATTCCTTTTGTGACACCAGAATATGTTCTTCCTGTCATAATTCAGTATGAAATTAAATGTTAAATCACACTAAATCTGGCAGAACGTTTAAAAAAAACTTTTTTTTCTTGCTTGAATAGGAAATTTTTAGTACTTTTGCAGAGCAACAGCGTGATATCTCTTTTTTGACCTATCGCAAGAAACGAAGAAAAAATAAACACTTAAATCTAAACGAAATATGACAGACCTTATGAAAAAACCGCTCAGCGGTATCGTACCCCCACTTGTAACACCACTCCTCGACAACGAAACAGTAGATATCGAAAGCCTTGAACGACTCATTGAACACCTTATTGCTGGTGGAGTGCATGGACTCTTCGTGCTCGGAACCACTGGAGAAGAGCAGTCACTCTCTTATAAAGTGCGTGAAACAATGATTCGTGAGTCGTGCAGGATAAATGCCGGCAGACTTCCAATCCTTGTCTGCATAACCGATACATCTATTGTTGAGTCTATAAAGCTCGCAAATGTAGCAAAGGAATGCGGAGCAGATGGACTTGTTTCCGCTCCCCCTTATTATTTTGCAACTGGTCAGCCAGAGTTAGCACAGTTCTATGAGGAACTTGTTCCGCAGCTGCCATTGCCAGTATTCCTCTACAATATGCCAAGCCACGTGAAGGTAAGCTTCGCTCCTGCAACTGTGGCACGCCTTGCAAAAATGCCGCAGGTAGTTGGTTTGAAAGACTCCAGCGCAAATGCTGTGTACTTCCAGAGTGTGATGTATGCCGTACGAAAGGTGAACCCGAACTTCGCTATGTTCTGTGGTCCGGAGGAGATTACTGGTGAGCTTGTTCTTATGGGTGCTGACGGTGGTGTCAATGGAGGTGCGAATATGTTCCCAGAACTCTATGTTGCCATGTACAATGCTGCCAAGGCTCACGATATCGATACTCTCGTTTCTCTCCAGCAGCGCATCATGCAGATTTCCTCAACAATATATACCGTAGGAAATCACGGCTCCAGCTATTTGAAGGGTTTGAAGTGCGCTTGCCAGCAGTTGGGAATCATCAATAACGACTTTGTTGCCTCTCCATTCTATAAGTTCGAGCAGCCAGAGCGCGACAAAATCACCCTTGCCCTTGCAAAACTGAAAATGGAATAGCCCCACTCTTGCCCTCAGAGAAAAAAGGAATCGTCTTTCTTCTCTCTGAGAGCAAGATATTCTGCTATTAATCGTCATAAAAAAAAATTTTTCTTCCTTTACCTAAAACTATACCCATTGCCGTTCTCTCGGCAGTGAGAAAAAGAACTATTTCATGAACATAATCGACATTATCGTTTTTCTGCTCTTCACGGGAGGAATAGTATTCTTCGGATGCTCCTTCTACAGCAAGAAATCGAGTGCCAAAGAGTTTACAAATGCAGGAAGGAGCATTCCAGGCTGGGTGATTGGCATGAGCATTTTCTCTACCTACGTATCGTCCATTTCTTACATAGGAAATCCAGGAAAAGCATTCGCCTCAGACTGGAATCCATTCGTCTTCGGACTTGGAATACCCATAGCCTCCTATTTCGCTGCAAAATACTTCGTGCCGTTTTATAGAAATAACGGCTCCGTGTCTGCCTACGCATTCTTAGAAGACCGTTTCGGACCATGGGCACGATACTATGCCAGCGCATGTTACCTGCTCACGCAGATGGCGCGCATGGGTTCTATACTCTATCTTCTCGCAATGCCAATGAACGTCCTAATGGGATGGGACCTTCAGACAGTCATTATCATCACCTCTATTGCCATTATCCTTTACTCCATGCTCGGAGGAATGAAAGCTGTGATATGGACAGAGGCAATTCAAGGATTCATACTCATTGGCGGAGCCCTTGTCTGTCTCTTCGTACTCCTCTTCTCCATGCCAGAAGGTCCAGCGCAGACATTCGAGATAGGCATGAACACACTCCTTGAGGGCACAGACCGCTGCAAGTTCTCCCTCGGCTCTTTCTCGCTGACAGAACTTGGTGAGGCAACCTTCTGGGTGACACTCATCTACGGTGTGTTCATAAACCTCCAGAACTATGGTATCGACCAGAACTACGTGCAGCGATATCATACTGCAAAGACAGAGAAAGAGGCAAGGAATGCCGCACTCTTCGGAGGCTGGCTCTTTATCCCTGTGAGTGCTGTGTTCTTCATGATAGGAACAGCACTCTATGCCTATTATCAGGTGATGCCAGACGCTCAGGTGGCGGAATATGTGGCAAACGGGAAGCCCGACTATGTATTCCCTTATTTCATTGTGAACTCACTCCCTGCAGGCCTCACTGGATTGCTCATTGCCTCTATTTTTGCTGCAGGAATGTCGACCGTGGCTACGTCTGTAACCTCATGTGCCACAATTATCTATACAGACTATTATCGCAAACTTCGTCATCAGCCAAGTGAAGCAGAATCGCTCTTCACCCTGAAAGCTTCTTCTGTTCTTGTTGGGGCAGTAGGTGTTATTGTAGCCATTGCGCTCACAAATGTGGAGTCTATTCTTGATGCATGGTGGATTCTCTCCAGTGTCTTCTCAGGCGGCATGTTAGGATTGTTCCTCTTAGGCTTCATATCTAAGAAAGTACAGAACGTGCATGCATTCCTCGGAGTGCTCTCAGGATTCATCGTCATTGCATGGATTTCTGCTGCAGAATGGCTTGGACTTCCTTCTTCTGGTCTCCACGGCTACCTTGCCATTGTTCTTGGCACGATGTCTATTTTCATCGTTGGCTTCGCACTCTCTGTGTGCTTACCGAAGAAAAAGTCGTTGAACGGTGAAGAGTAATAATAACATTTTCAATAAAAAAATTTTTTTCTAAAGACCAAACTCTAAGAAAATAACATAAAAAAAATAAAACTATGAGCAATTTCCCAAAAATCGGTATTCGTCCAACTATCGACGGTCGCCAAGGTGGCATCCGCGAAGGACTTGAAGAAAAAACCATGTGCTTGGCACAGGCAGTAGCAGACCTTATCAGTAGCAATGTACGTAATGCTGACGGCACCCCTGTAGAATGCGTGATTGCAGACACCACTATTGGTCGTGTTGCAGAAGCAGCAGCATGTGCTGAAAAGTTCGAACGTTGTGGCGTGGGCGCTACTATCACAGTAACCTCTTGCTGGTGCTACGGCTCAGAGACAATGGATATGAACCCTCACTGGCCAAAGGCTGTCTGGGGCTTCAATGGAACAGAACGCCCAGGAGCAGTATATCTTGCAGCCGTACTTGCTGGTCATGCGCAGAAAGGACTTCCTGCTTTTGGAATATACGGCCATGATGTTCAGGACCTCTCAGACAATTCTATCCCTGCCGATGTAGCAGAGAAAATACTTCGTTGGGCACGTGCCGCACAGGCTGTTGCCACTATGCGTGGAAAGTCATACCTTTCTGTCGGTAGCCAGTGTATGGGTATTGCTGGAAGTATTGTCGATCAGGATTTCTTCCAGAACTATCTTGGCATGCGTTGCGAGAGTGTTGATGAGGTAGAGATTCTCCGTCGTATGGACGAAGGCATCTACGACCAGGAGGAATATGCAAAGGCGATGGCATGGACAGAAAAATACTGCAAGCCAAACGAGGGTTGGGACAAGAACCGCCCAGAGAAGCAGAAAGATCGTGCTGGTAAGGATGCCGACTGGGAGTTCGTGGTGAAGATGACAATTATTATCCGTGATCTCATGCTTGGAAATGAACGTCTCAAAGATCTTGGGTTCAAAGAGGAAGCCATTGGTCACAATGCCATAGCTGCTGGATTCCAGGGACAGCGTCAGTGGACCGACTGGAAGCCGAATGGAGATTATTCTGAGGCTCTTCTCTGTAGCACCTTCGACTGGAACGGAATTCGTCAGGCTTACGTTCTTGCAACAGAGAACGATGCTTGCAACGGCGTAGCAATGCTCTTTGGAAAACTGCTCACTGGTTGCGGACAGATGTTCTCCGATGTGCGCACATATTGGAGCCCAGAGGCTGTTAAGCGCGTCACAGGAAAGGAACTCACTGGACTTGCAGCTGGTGGCATGATTCACCTCATCAACTCAGGAGCCACAACCCTCGATGCCACTGGTGCCAGCCATAACGCTGCTGGAGAGCCATGTATGAAGCCATCTTGGGAGATGACAGAAGAGGATGTTGAGGCTTGTCTGAAAAACACCAACTGGATGCCTGCCGACCGTGACTATTTCCGTGGTGGAGGCTTCTCTTCACAGTTCCTTACCAAGGGCGGCATGCCTGTCACCATGAGCCGATTGAATCTTATCAAGGGACTTGGACCTGTTCTTCAAATTGCCGAGGGATGGACAGCAGACGTAGATCCTGAGATTTTTGACACTTTGAACAAGCGTACAGACCCTACATGGCCTACAACATGGTTCGTGCCACGTCTCGACGCTTCAAAAGATGCCTTCAAGGATGTCTATTCTGTAATGAACAACTGGGGTGCAAACCACGGTGCTATCAGTTACGGACATATCGGTGCCGACCTCATTACTCTCGCTTCCATGCTCCGAATTCCTGTATGCATGCACAATGTCCCTGAAGAGAAAATCTTCCGTCCTGCGTGTTGGAATGCCTTTGGCATGGACAAGGAGGGTTCCGACTACCGTGCTTGTCAGAACTACGGTCCGATCTACAAATAATCGCACTTTTTTCGCATAAAGAAAATCAGGAGTAGCCTCCCTTACTTGGAGACTGCTCCTGTTACCCGTTTTTCATTGTTTTGTGTGTGACCATACAAAATCCTTATAAAAAATATGTGGAAGAATAATCTCGAAGAAACAAAGAAACACTATATAAACTGGTGGAACCATAAGGGAGTTGTCGTGAATATGTGGGAGCACTTTCAAGAAGGAGTAGCGCCACACGGTCCTTATTCCTCTGAAGCGCCCATAAGACTCACCGAAGCCCTGAGAAACGATTTTGGAACAGGAGCGTTCGGACTTCCCGGAGCACCAAAGGCTACTGATAACCATCAGAAATGGTTTGACCCTCAGTGGCGAGCAGAATACCTCGACTGGTATGTGGGACATTCGTGCCTAAAGGCAGACATGCTCCCAGTTGCAAATACTCAGCTGGGACCGGGCTCTTTAGCAGCCATTCTTGGAGCACGCTTCGAAGGTGGTGAAGACACTATCTGGATTCACCCCGACCCTGACTTCACCGACGACTTTGTCTTCAATCCCGACTCCGCGAATTACCGCATTCACAAGGAACTTCTGAAGGCGTGCAAGGCACGTGCAAACGGTAATTACTATGTAGGAATGCCTGATCTCATGGAAGGTCTTGATGTCCTTGCAGCCATGAAGGGAACCGATAAGGTGCTCCTTGACACTGTTATGCAACCAGAGGTTGTAGAGCGACAGTTGAAGTATATCAACGAGGTTTATTTCAAGGTCTTCGATGAACTCTACGAGATCATTCGTGAGGGAGACGAGATGGCATTCTGCTATTTCTCTTCTTGGGCTCCAGGAAAGATGACAAAGTTGCAGTGTGACATCTCTACGATGATTTCAGAAGACGACTACCGCCGATTCGTGCAGCCATTCCTTCGTGAGCAGTGCCAGAAAATCCCGTATACTCTATATCATCTTGATGGAGTAGGAGCTTTACATCATCTCCCTGCCATTCTCGAGATAGAGGAGTTGAAGGCAGTTCAGTGGACTCCAGGTGTTGGAGAACCGCAGGGCGGCGACCCGAAGTGGTATGACCTCTACCGAAAGATTCTTTCTGCGGGAAAGAGCATCATGGCTTGTTGGGTTACTCTTGATCAGCTTCGTCCTCTCCTCGACAATGTTGGTGGCGATGGCATACATCTTGAAATGGACTTTAAGAACGAGGATGAGGTAGAGCAGGCGCTCCGAATTGTAGAGGAGTATCAGTCTGCTGCTGTTGAGAAGACTGTTGATGAAGCTATTCATGTCTCTGATTCCCTCACTTTCTCTTCTAAAACTGCTCCAAGGTATAAGAACATCCGTGGTGTGAAGACAGCAGAGGAAGTGGTTTCTGAACGTTCAAAAGCAACTGGAAATGATTCTCAGAATACTGTCAACGGAGTCAGCATTCCATCTGTTCCAGTAACCATAACACCTTCACGACCTTCTCTTGAAGAGCTGTCAGAAAAGCGTGTGCTAATTCTTGATGGTGGAATGGGAACAATGGTTCAACAATACGGCATGAAGGGATGCAGCGATGAACTGAACATCACACGTCCAGAGGTAATCTCAGACATCCATCGCCGCTATCTCACTGCAGGTGCAGATATCATCACCACAAACACATTCTCTTCTCAGGCAGTCTCTTTGGCTGACTACGGATGGCAGGAGCGTGTGCGGGAGTTTAATCTCTCTGCTGCTCGCATTGCTCGTCAGGTGGCAGATGCCTTCACCTTTACAAATCCAGAGAAACCACGCTATGTTGCTGGCTCTGTGGGACCTACAAACAAATGCGTTTCCTTCGGAACAGCAGGATGTGCACCTCTCGGCACCGAGGTGTTGCAGAAAGCATATGCTGAGCAGATAGAAGCTCTTCTCGATGGTGGTGTTGACATTCTCCTCATAGAGACAATCTTCGACCTTGAGAATGCTTACTATGCCCTTCGTGCCGCTGAGGATGTGATGTCATCTCGTGGCGTTCGACTCCCCATCATGCTTTCCTTTGCGCAGGTGAATGTTTCTGGCATGAACATGAATGGGCAGGATGTTTTCACATTCATTGAAAAGAATACTCGCAAGTTTGAGATTTTCTCAGTAGGTGTAAACTGCACCTCAGAGCCTGCGGTAATAGCCGATGTCGTGATGGAAATGGCGCAACGCTTCTCATGCCGAATTTCCATTTACGGAAATGCCGGAATCCCTGATGCTCATGGCAGATATCTGCAAACTCCAGAAAGCTTCGCACGCCAGAACTGGCGTCTCATCGATGCTCATGCCGTGAATGTCGTTGGTGGTTGTTGTGGCACAACAGACAGTCATATTGCAGCCCTGACGTCTCTTGTTGAGCCTTTCGAAAACTGCTTTGTGACTCCGAAAAAAGGTGCATGTAATGGAGATATATCTTCTGTAAATGCGAAAAAAACAGTTGCTTCCCAGACTGATTCTGCGAAAGCGAACGATGTTAATACAGATGCATCTGCTGAAGTTAGTGTTTCTGACACTGCAGCCTCTGCAACGACAACTTCTAAGACTCCAGCCACTTCTGAGCCGTCTATCCTCGATGCCATCGTTGCTGGAAAGGAGGCTGATGCCATAAAGGCTACAGAGGCTGCCGTGGCTATTGGTGCTGACCCTTCTGAGCTTATCAACACACAGATGATTCAGGCAATGTCTGTTGTTGGACAACGCTTCCAGGAAGGAAAAGCGTTTGTTCCTCAGCTGCTCATGGCTGGTAGGGCTATGAAGGCTGCCCTTGGCATTCTGAAGCCAATCATGGAGGCAAACGGTGGTGGTATAGAGTCTGCTGGAAAGATAGTAATTGGAACGGTTAAGGGTGACCTCCACGATATCGGTAAGAACCTCGTTGCTTCAATGCTCGAGGGTTCTGGCTTTGAGGTTGTGAACATAGGCATTGATGTTGATGCACAGGCATTTGTTGATGCTGTGAAAGAAAACAATGCTGACATTCTCTGTCTCTCTGCCCTTCTTACCACCACCATGACCTATATGTCTGATGTTCTTGAGGCTCTGAAGGTTGCAGGACTGAGAGACAAGGTAAAGGTGATGGTTGGCGGTGCGCCTGTCAGCAAGGAATTTGCCGTAGAGATAGGTGCCGATGGCTATAGCTCTAATGCTAACGAAGCAGTAGCACTTGCAAAGAGTCTGATGGAGAAGAAATAACCTTTTTAAGGTGGGTTCTTACAATTCCCACCTTATTTTTCTTTCTCATAAAAGAAATAACCCACTAAAAAAAATCATACTTGATATGAACATGATAAAATGGCGTCAGGACATCATCACTCGTCCTGATAGAGTGGCGATTCCAGTGATGACACATCCGGGAATAGAACAGTTGGGGTATACTGTACGGCAGGCTGTTGAGAACGGTGATATCCATGCTAAGGCGGTGAAATGGCTGGCAGAACGTTACCCTTCTCATGCGGCTTCAGTGATTATGGATCTCACCGTGGAGGCAGAGGCGTTTGGTGCTGATGTGCTCTTCCCAGACGATGAGATTCCAACCGTTACGGGGCACATGCTCAACAACTCTGACGATATTCGCCGCCTTGAGGTTCCTTCCCTTAACAGTGGAAGGATTCGTGAATATCTGAAGGCGAATGCAATCCTCCATCGCGATATCACCGACCGTCCTGTCTTCGCTGGTTGCATAGGACCTTTTTCGCTTGCTGGTCGTCTCTATGACATGTCGGAGATCATGATACTTATCTATAGCGACCCAGAGGCGGCACATACCCTTTTAGAGAAATGCTCACTGTTCATTCTTAGATACATAGCGGCACTAAAAGCCACTGGCATACAGGGCGTTCTGATGGCAGAGCCTGCTGCTGGACTGATGTCAAACGATGATTGCTGGACGTTCTCCTCACAGTACGTAAAACGAATCATTGACCAACTGCAAGATGAGGAGTTCATGATTGTTCTCCACAACTGCGGAAACACAGGCCACTGCACCGATGCTATGGTGCGCACGGGAGCACATGCTTTGCATCTTGGAAACAAATGTTCGTTGGCGGAAGTGGCAGAGGAAACTCCTCGCGATATCCTCGTAATGGGAAACCTCGACCCTGTATCCATCTTTAAGATGGCATCGCCACAGGAAACATACAATGCTACAGCAGCATTGCTCTCTGAAACGGCAGACCATCCGCATGTTGTTATCTCTACAGGTTGCGACACTCCTCCGCACGCTCCTCTCGAGAATGCCGATGCGTTCTTTGCTGCCATTGCCGACTATAACAGACGTTCCTAACCTGCATTACTCATTTTTTTCTTCTTCCTAAAAAAGGCTATGAATAATGCAGGCAACATGGAGGGCTTATAGCGTTCCTTCATAACGCACCATTAAACTCTCCGCCCCCGCGCCCCTCATTTGCTAACCTTTCTTACCATTAATCGGGTGTGCATAATCTTGTTCCTTACAGTTGTGCACATCTGTTTGTTAAACCTAAAAACTATGCTAACATCGTCTCTTCACACCCTTGATTGGATTATCCTCATCGGATATTTTATCGTACTCATTGCCATTGGACTCTGGGCAAGCAGAAAAACCTCAGAAGGCAAGAGTAAGTTCCTTGCCGCACGCTCATTGCGATGGCATCATATAGGATTCTCCATGTGGGGAACAAACGTCGGACCGAGTATGCTCATTGCTTCTGCATCAGCAGGATTCACCACTGGTATCGTCTCTGGAAACTACGCATGGTATGCCTTTATCTTCATTGCGCTCCTCGCATTTGTCTTCGCACCACGATACCTCGGAGAGAAAATTCACACCCTTCCAGAGTTCATGGGAAAGCGGTTCGGACAGTCCACACGAGGTATACTCGCTTGGTATACCATCGTCACGGTGCTCATCTCCTGGCTCGCATTAACCCTCTTCGCAGGAGGAGTTCTCATCAGGCAGATTTTTGGCATTCCGATGTGGATGTCTGCATGTCTCCTCCTTGCCATCTCTGCATTCTTTACTATTCTCGGCGGATTAAAAGCGGTGGCGTATACCAATGTCTATCAGATGGTTCTGCTCATCATCGTCTCCGCAACACTCACCATCGTGGGAATCGTGACTCTTGGCGATGGCTCTTTCTTCGGGGGCATAGGGAAACTGGCTGACCCAGACATCGTGCCAGAGAACTATTGGCATCTCTTCCGTTCAAAAGAAGAACTGCCAGGATACTACTGGCTTCCAATACTCCTTGGTTACCCTATCTCTGGTCTTTGGTTTTGGTGTACCGATCAGAGCATGGTGCAACCCGTTCTTGCGGCAAAAGACCTTAACGAGGGACAGAAGGGAACGTGTCTTACAGGATGGTTGAAGATTCTCGATGTGGCGATATATATCATTCCAGGAATTGTTTGCTTTGCATTGGCACGCACCGGATTTTTTGGAACAGTGGAGATAGACCCTGACAATGCGTATATGACACTCGTTATGCGACTCTTCCCAATTGGTATGGTAGGTCTTGTGATGGCTGTTCTCACCGCAGCTCTCGTCTCTACCATCGGTAGTGCGCTAAATGCGTTATCAACCGTCTTCACTATGGATATCTACGTGAAGAATGTCAATCCGAACGCTTCTCCTCGAGAGATTTCACGCACTGGACATATCGTCACCATCATTGGTGCTGTAGTCTCTGTCATTATCACCATTGCTGTTGACAATATCAAGGGCATGGACCTCTTCAATGTCTTCCAGTCTGTGCTTTCATTCATAGCGCCACCAATGGCAGCGGTATTTGTTATGGGCGTTTTCTGGAAGAAGTGTACAACCCTTGCTGCAAATATGGTGCTCTCACTTGGCACGATTGCCAGCATCTCCACTGGTATCTGCTACCTCTGGATAATCCCAAATGCAGCAGAGAACATGCACTTCATGATGCTTTCGTTTATAATCTTCTGCGCACTCATATTGATGATGATTCTCGTAAGCCTCTTTGATAAGCAGAAAGAGGAGAGAAAGCCGATGGCTGTTGTTCACGAGCATACATCCCTCTCTGTAAAGCTCGCATGGATTCTCCTTGCCCTCGTAATGATTTTTATGTATATATTCTTTAACTAAGAGGCTTTATTCACCTGCAGAGCTGATTCAAATAGCAAGTGTAAATTGCCTAAAACTTCACGAAGACAAAAGGTCTATACACTACAAAAGGCTTGTGTATAGACCTTTTGTTTTCGCAATTCCTTGCTTCCTTCTTTATTCTTTTTCCCGCTCATCCTCGTGTACTTCTACGAAGTTTTCTTGCCTCATATGTTAGTCATATGTAACTCATAATATTTTCCGCAAAAATATATGTTTCACATATCCTCAGCATATGGTTAGCATATAACCTACGTATGCGTAAACGTGCGGAAGGAATTGCGAGAACAATCTGACGTTTCAGAATTGTGAGTGCAAACTTGTCCGTAGGACTCGCACGAAGGAAAAAGGGCTTGTCGTTTTTGTCCGAAGCTCTTCGGACGGGAACGGTGCCCGTCTCCTGATTTCCGAGTGCAAAGGTACTACATTAATCTCGTTTCTCCAAAAAAAGACGCAAAAAATTAATGGTGAATCATATTTCGAAACGATAACCCATTGAAACAAAGCGTTTTATCGTGTTTATGTTGCAACTTTTTTGTAAGACTCTATCCTCCATTGCCAGAACAAGTATATCTGATTTACGTCTTAACCACAACTGATTCCGTACAAGATCAACTTTTTTAGGCAAAGAGTCAACCAAGTCAGGAAAGACAGTCAATCTTTTTAGAGGTCATAGTCAACGATTTTAGTACGTAAACATATTTAAAGTTAAATTCCGCTCTGAGAGAGTCAACCTTATTCAGGAAAAGACAGAAAATACATTTTACATTTTACATTTTACACGATAATGGATAAATGAGGTAGATCGAGAAAGAGAACCACTCTAATATAAATATCATATTATAATATATTATTATATTATAATATGATATTTAAAATTTATAGTTACAGATTATAACTGTTCCTTCTCCTAAAAATTTATCTCAAAACACAGTGTTTGCAAGAGTAATATTATCATTATCGTGTAAAATGTAAAATGTATTTTTCTCAATATATCTTGATTTTTTTGTCTTTTCTCTTTGCCATTTCAAGTTTTTTTCTTAATTTTGCAGCAATAAATATCGTCTCTATGAAAAAGTTGGCTTTGCCGACCTTTTCTCGCCATGGCAGAGTTTTCAAACAAGTTTGAACTCTGCTCATTTGGCTTAACGAAAACGTTCTTTTTTTAACGCGAATTATCGCGAATTATCCGTGAATTTCCGAAAATTATTATTTCCTTTAATTTACGGCTAATTTACGGCAATTATACGTTCTTTTTTTAACGCGAATTATCGAGAATTATCCGTGAATTTCCGAAAATTATTATTTCCTTTAATTTACGGCTAATTTGCGGCAATTAAACGTTCTTTTTTAAACGCGAATTATCGAGAATTATCCGTGACTGTGAAACTGATGAGCACCAAAGAAAATATGAGATGAGCGAATAATTTCTGAAAATTATTATAGACCGCAATATGAATATTGTTCCACGATGATGATGTTTAGAACGCAAATTCCCGCAAATGCCCGCAAATTAATGACAAAATATTATTTTTACGATAATTCACGGCTAATTCACGAAAATTCGCGTTCTTAAAGAACTGTCAACTCGTTTAGGAATGATGGATTCGCTGTCAACCGTTTCAGGAATATCTTTTCAAGCTGGTGTCAACCAGTTTAGGAATATGATTTTGGCATGACAACTGCTTTAGGAATACAACAAAAAGTGTAAACCAAAACAGGTATAAACCCCTATTCTGACAACCAGTTTAGGAATAACGTAACAAGTGTGTAAGTAGGTGTGCAAAATTATTTTTATAATGATTGTATTGATTGGTGATGCAGAATCAGTATGTGACATAAAGGAGTGTAGTGACTCCTACTCGACTGTTGTCACTTGCTGATAATGCGCAGTAGGCGGTGCAAGGATT
>SAMEA3663036__coassemble_209_pt1 | contig 29032 bp, 26 predicted proteins | sample SAMEA3663036__metabat2_high_PE_014 | metagenome-assembled genome bin SAMEA3663036 (sample SAMEA3663036) | pig gut metagenome | biome: pig gut; feature: pig-associated habitat; material: faeces | place: France | collected 2012
GAATCTAACAAACACTCTGGATGTATAGGGTCTGAAATGCGGAATTCTTTAATAAAATTAATTTTGAACAGTTACTTAAAAAAATAATAAACAGTATATAAAGACACCCCAAAACTTTTTCATTTCATTCTTTTTACTAAAAATACCTAATGAAAAAAAACATTCTCTTATCTGCAACGTTTGCAGCTATGTGCTGCTCGCTGCACGCACAGGAGTCGGCTAAGCTGAACATGCCAATCATCCAAACAAAATTCACTGCCGACCCAGCTCCGTATGTACACGGAGACACCGTCTATCTCTACACAACACACGATGAGGAAAATGCAGAGGGTTTCCTCATGAAAGACTGGCTGCTATACACCTCCACCGACATGGTGAACTGGCAAGACCATGGCATTGTGGCTTCTCTCCGTGACTTCAAATGGTACAAGGGGGACAATGGCGCATGGGCGGAGCAGGTCATAGAGCGTAACGGGAAATGGTATATGTATTGCCCTATTCACGGTAACGGAATAGGCGTACTCGTGTCAGACTCTCCTTTCGGACCGTTCAAAGATCCTCTCGGAAAGCCACTCGTTTGGCGTTCAGAACATTGGTATGACATCGACCCTACGGTATGGATTGACGACGACGGACAGGCTTATATGTACTGGGGAAATCCTCACACCTATTGCGTGAAGCTCAACGAAGATATGATCTCTACTTCTGGGGAAATAATGACCATGGACCCAATCGGCGACTATCAGGAAGGACCGTGGCTCTGGTCAAGGAAGAACGCAAAGGGTGAGAAATGGTATTACCTCGCTTATGCCTCTACATGCTGTCCAGAGGGTATTGGATATGCCATGAGTAAGAGTCCTACGGGACCTTGGGAGCATAAAGGTCATATCATGGACCACACTCCGCAGACACGTGGCAACCACCCAGGAATCTGTGAGTTCCGTGGCAAATGGTATTGCTTCGGCTTGAACTACGACATCTATCGTCTCTCTACTTCTCGACATGCAGAGCGTCGCTCGGTTTCTGTTGGTGAGATGACCTATAACGCTGATGGAACCATTCAAGAAATGCCGTATTTTACTGAATGTAAGCTTGAACAGCGAGAACATTTCAATCCTTTCAGAAGGGTAGAGGCGGAGACCATGGCATGGGGTTACGGACTAAAGACAACTCGTGAGAATCCTTCTGGACCATGGAATCCTACACTCTTTGTAACCGATATCGATGATGGTAAGTATATCCTCGTGAAGGGTGTTGACTTTGGCAAGGGGGCAAAGTCGTTCACTGCCTCTTGCTCTTCTAAGTTATGGGGAGGAAAGATAGAGGTGCGCCTCGATGCCCCTGACGGTCGTCTGGCTGGTGCTGTAGAGATTCCATACACAGGATTTAAGTATAAGGAGTTCTCTTCCTCTCTCACCGACTGCTGTGGTGTACACGATCTCTACCTCGTATTTCGTGGCACAGCTCATCAGAAGCAGAACCTGTTCAATTTCGACTGGTGGAAGATGGAGAAATAACCTTCATTCTTACCCAAAGATATCGTGGAATGAGCTTCCAGAAGAATACAAGGATAGCATATTTCCAATCAATAACAGCAATGGATTTCTTCCTTTCTAAAGCATGGACGATTTCCATTGCTGTTTCTTTTGCTGTAAGCTGCATAGGGTAACTGCCACCAGCAATAAGGTTGGTGGCTACAAATCCAGGGCGAATGTCGGTGAACCGTACCTTTACACCGCGCATCCTTGCGTTCTGCTCAAGACATTCGAGATAGTGGTTCTGGAATCGTTTTGTAGCGGAATAAGCGGGAGCGGCACCCAGTCCTTTCGTACCAGCTATAGAGCTTATGCAGGCGATATGCCCCTTTCTGCTGCTCTCTTCGAAGTATCGATATGCAGCGGTAACCATTCTTGTAAACCCGGTGGCATTGGTCTCCACGGTCAGCAGTTCTTTCTCGCTATTCATATCAGGGTTCTGCCAACCAATACCACTGCTATGGAAGTAAAGGTCCATGCCGCCCGTCTCCTCTACAAACTCACGGAGAAGGGTAGGGGCATCGTCTTTCGTAACGTCCAGCTCTTTATATCCAATTATATTCTCTGTCTCCTCTGCAATGCTCTTCAGTAGGGTAGTACGCCGCCCACAGATACCAACTTGCCAGCCTCGCTCTGCAAGCACCAATGCCACCTCCTTCCCGATGCCAGAGGTAGCACCAACAACAATCGCCTTCTGCATATTAGTTAATTATGCACACTTATTATTATTTCCCTATATAATCAAGAATCTGCTCAGCGTGCATTTTCGTTTTAATCTCTTTTGGCTGGAAGATTTTCTCTATCACGCCATCCTCGTTCACGAGGTATGTAGTGCGGAGAATACCTATTGTCCTGCGACCGCATGCCACCTTCTCGCCCCAGCAGCCTAAAGTCTGTAGCAGAGTAGTCTCCGTGTCTGCGATGAGTGGGAACTGTAGTCCTTGTGCATCAGCGAATTTCTTCTGCAACTCCTTACGGTCTTTGCTCACACCGATAATCTCGTATCCTGCAGCTGCTAACTCCTCCTTGTGTGCCTGCAGTGAGCATGCCTCTGCGGTGCATCCGCTCGTGTTTGCCTTTGGGTAGCTATAGAGAATGATTTTCTTTCCCTTATAGTCACTTGCCTTAATCTCGCGTCCGTCCTGGTCGATGCCTAAGATCTCTGGAATCTTGTCTCCGATTGTCATAGTAATAATGATTTAAATAATGTTATTATTTCGTTTATCCACCTCCTTCCGTTTGCAAAATTAATACATTTCCACATAATTCCAAAGAAAAATTCCCATTTTTTTAGATGAAGCACGAGGAATCTTTTCCATTTAGTGTTTTTTTTCTTTCGTTTTTTTAAATAAACACCCTTTTGCAATCAATACTACTTAAATGTATTACGTTTGTAATACAATGATAATTATCTCAGCATTAATGAACACTGTTGTTAAACTCAGAATATAAACATGAATTTAGAATGTACACAATGTATAAAGTCTTGATAATTAAGGTTTTAAAATTGCAAATCGCTGATTTGTAAGCACAAAAAAACAGAGAACCAATTTGATTCTCTGTTGTATTCTGCGGAGAGAGAGGGATTCGAACCCCCGGTACCTCTCGGTACGGCGGTTTTCAAGACCGCTGTAATCGACCACTCTACCATCTCTCCATTGCAATGTTTCATGCCTTTTGAAATGAGTGATTTCCCAAATGCGTTGCAAAGTTACTATTTTTTTCTGAACCCTGCAAATCTTTATGCTATTTTTTTCGTTTTTTCTGAAAAAATACGACTTTTATGGACTTCTCTACGTTTACACATATTTTATATACATATCCATATTATATATCGTTATATCTCCATAATGATATTCCCATTGTCAGAAATTCTTATTTTTACAACATACGAAGTATAGGAATTTGGTGTACATATCAGAGCAGAGCATTCCACCTCTCCCTCTTTCGCACCATCAACCGTTATGTCGCTAAGTATAGACTGCTGGAGATATTCGAGAGGAACGTATTTTTTGAAGTCCTGCTTTTTGAAGTCTTTTGAGAACAGTCGTTTCCCTCCGTCGTAGATACAGAGGTTTATGATGTTGTCGTAGTAAACGCTTTCTGTAGGCAGTCCGTCTGATGAGATGGTTGTGTTCACCACCTTATAAGATGAAGGGTTTATCTGAACATAGGCATGATACTTGTTTTTCTCTGTCGACATAATGGTATCACGCTTGATAAGCGTACATTGGTTGATGTTCTGCACTTTTGAGTGCTCAAAGAGGTTCTCATCTGCCTTTGTGTTACTTTTTGTGTAAGAGAAAAGGTCGCCATCATTGTTCTTGAAAGAGAAGAGATCGTTAGAACAATCTTCTATAGCGTATCTGCTCTCATTGTTGTTACTGTTTTTTATAATGAGAGAGTCGTTTATTACGCAGAAGGAAACAGGTATCATCGTGCTGTCAGAATAAAAGATAGAGTCTCCCTTTATCTTCAGATTTGTTGTTCCTGACTCAGAGAGCCATATTCCCTGCAACTGTCTTTTCGCCTCTATATCTTCTTCCGCCACTTCAGCTTTCCTTTCCGTAGTGGCACATGAAGCGAGCAAGAGAATTGCTGCTGTTGTAATTGTGATATAATGCATATAGATAAGTGCGTGTTTGTTTTGATTATGCAAAGAGAATGCAAATCGAATGAAAAGATAATTCTTGGAGTGTTATTCTTTTTTCGAGAGCTCTGTCCATATCTGATTAAAATGATTTCTGATCATTGCAGGGTTTGAGATTATTTCCCTTAGCTCCTTCAGCTTCTCCTCGTTTTCTGATCCTGGAATCCAGAGCCTGATATACCCTGCAGCAGAATATTTCTCCTGCAGGTGGTTCACGACACGCTTGAAGTGTTCTTCTGTGTCGAGTTCTGGATAACGGTCAATACCGAACTGTATGGTTCTCGTGATAACAGTGATAGGGTCGAGCTGGCGGTCGGCTTCAGCAACTATCTTCCCGTATATCGAGCGGGGCGACTTCGATGCAGAAGCACGATGGTCTTCCACCGCCTCCTTCATGATTTTTATCTGCATTGGCGAGAACCATTTCTTTAGCTTGCTATCGGCAAGGAGAATTTTCCCGCTTGTGATATGATGTACGGCACGAGGACCTTCCATTCCTAAATCGTGGTATGCTGCAATGACATACGCCATATTCTCGTCAGCACCAATTTTCTTTGCCAGTTTCAATGAGCTGCGGATAACGGCAAGAGCATGAGGAATACGGTGTGCACTGTCGAAGGCATTATATCTCGGCAGAATTTCCTGCTCGATATATTCCATTATTTCGAGGTTTACCATAGGTCGAAGCGATTAGTTATAGAAATTCCAGTTTAGTCCGATTCTCAACACGCTGGCATTCATCGGATGATGAGGAGTGAAGAAATAGTTTCCTTTTCCAGAACCGTTCACATGACTCATCATGATATAGAATCGGCATGTCTTTAATTCGAAGTTTGCATAGACGTTGCAGATAGGGTAGTTTCCCACTTCCGTTCTTCTATCCTTGTTCTCCTGAATGGCATAGGAGAGCATCTGCGGAGAATACTCTGGAGCGTAGTATTTTGTGAAGTATCTTACGTCTGCTCCGAAGTCTGTTGCCAATACTCCTGCTATCTTAAACCGTATGAAAAGGTTTGAGTAGAGGTTCATTCTTGGTAGAGGCAGTGCCCATTCGTCTGTTGACTTTTGGTAGGTCACGATATTGTTCCAATGGAATATTCCGAGTTTGAAATTCTGATATAGCTGAGCTGTCACCACCTGTACGTCGGAAGCCTGACGAGGTTTAATGTCAAGTCCAGAGACATTGTATTCGTCGTCTACATTGTATGTTGTTCCGAAGTACGTGTAGTTTGTGATATTATCAACTGCAACACGGAGTTTCGACTTCGTCTTTTCGAAAGAAAGATTTCCTTCAAGGTGTAGACGAGTCTCGTTGTCTATTTCGTTTTCCAGATTCCATTGGAAGTGACGAGAACTGTATTTTGAGAAATATTCCGACGGATTGGAAACAGAGAATCCACCCTTTAGATCAACTACGGCAGTATCTCCGAACAGTGGGATATTGATGTCTGCCGCTCCGTTAATGTCTAAAGTGCCAGCATGGTCGCCAAGGAGGAAGAACTCCCCACGAGCATTGAAATGAAAAGCCTTTCCTTCTTTCTTTGTTATACCGCCTCCCACACTGAACTTCTTCTCTGTCCAAGAGGTGAAGGAGCCATCGATCTCTGGGAGAGAGAAACGCCCTATTTCATTTGCTGCAAAGACATGTATGCCTGCCTTCGCCCATTTGTTGAATCCTTCGAGCAGAGAGACTCCCAGCGTGTTTTTGACATGCGTATGCTTTGTCTGGTCGTTGATAGAATCAGACTGCAGAGCGTAGTAGTCGTTGAGGTAAAGGTTCTCTGGTGAGAGATATGCTATGTATGCCCTTTGATAATGGTCGAGCTGCAGGGTATGGAAGAAACTGGTCACCGGAACATACTCATCTTTCATGAACTCATTCTCCTCTGCCTTTTTCTTCTCAGCCATAAGACTATCGTTAGCTTCTGGAGAACCCTCTTTTATTCTTCCAGCATCCTTCTTCTCGGGAGCAGGTTCATCGCCCATAATTTTTGCGTCAGACGGTCTACCGAGAGTCAGCGAAGAAGATTCGTCACCATCTTCAGGTACCCCATTCTTCTCTCTTGCCTCCTTTGCTTCCTTCTCCTTTTTCGAAGCATCAGCAAACTTCTTTGCCTCAATCTCCTTTTCCGTCATTGGCACCTTTCTGTTGAATCCCACGCTGTAGCTATGAGTAAGGAAGAAGCGTTGGTTGTCTTGCTTGTTCCAGTTTGACTTCAGCACAGTAGGTATTTCGTTTGACGCAAAGTTTTCGGAGAAAGACTCTGGATGAGTGATGTATTCATCATTCGTGATGCCACCATTCTCTGATTGCTTGTGATGGTTCAGAGACAGCCAGGCGTGCATCTTGTACCGATTTCCGATGTAGCTTCCCCACATGGTGTACCCGAAGTGTGCAAGGTTCTGGTTGGCATAGTATCCTCGTGCATAGAGATAGTTGAACTTGAAGCCGAATCCGAGGCGTTTTGATGCATTTACTGCAAAGGTTGCCTTGAGATGGTCTTCTCCATTCATCTTGTTTCCGCAGGAGTTATAGACGAGGTTTGTTATTGGCGAGAACGTGTTTGTGAAATGAAATTCCCCAGGTTTCTCCATCACCTGCGAGTATGTGTTTACGAAAATGAAGTCATTGTCTTCATCTCTGTTTATGAATATTCTTGAGATACGTGGAGAACCATTGTTTCCCAAGTTTTGGTATTCACCGTAGAGTCCAGTTCCAAGCACGTGATTCATGCGCATGAACGATGTGGTATCAGGTTCTGCCTCTGAGCGTTCCCCTGTTACCTCATCAACCGTCCACACCGTTATTCCCCTTGGAATTTTCTTATGACTGGTGCTATCGCTGCCGTGTGAGTTTCTGTTTCCTCCAAAGGAATTGTCGTCACCCCCAAATTGGTTGTTTGACGTTGGCAGATTGTTTGCTCCACCATATTGCTGCAGTGTTTGTGCATATGATATAGCCGAATCGAGAACCAGCAGGAATGAGATTATTAGAGTTTGTATGTTATTTCTTTTCTTGAAAAATGTCATGATAAGCAGTTATAGAGAATACATTTCTTTTCCTTGTAAAGCGTTCTATTTTCTGAATCTCAGTACGCATTCAGCCATTTTGAAGAACATTGAAGTCATGATGATCAAGATTCCCAATGTTTCGTCTGGCTGAGTCCAATAGACAATGGCTCCAGCAATTGCTCCAATTATGAAGATAATGTTCAGAATCTGTCTGATGTAGAATACTCGGCTGCGACCTTTCTTCTCTTTATCTTCTCCTTCAATATTTTGAATCATAGTACTTTCTTCTTTTGTTTTTTAGACAGGATATTCGTTGTGTGTAGGGGGTGTGAGACAGAGGCGTTTTTTTCTTTTTCCCAAAAAGCAGTTAAAGGACAAGCGCATAAAAACACAGTTTTCTGAGATTGCTATGTTTCATGCACCTGTCCTCGTAAGGGCTATCGTTTAATCCATTGTGGCAAGCCGGAAGAGATTCACGATTTCTTCCTTTCTGTCTATCGTCTTCTTCCGGAATTTCCCATGGGTTTTATAGAATTTCGTCTTTGTCTTGTTCATGCATTCCTCATCGGTGATCAGTTCCTCTGCAGGCGTTACTTCCTCCTCTGGTCTGCCTATATTATATCTGTATGACAATCTGCAAAGAGTGATCTCCTCTTCACCATCCTTGCATCTTACGATCAATGTATATCGAAAGTCTGCAAAGTCTTTGGCGAAGGTAGAGTTAGAGAACACCATCTCCTCATCGAAGTGTGCGGCAATGATAAACTCCTTTCTGTTCACAGCAGTAATTCTGCTCTGCTTGCTCTGCCCCGGAGCCTTGGTGGCGTTGTTCATGGCAGTGAGAGCCTTGTCAAAGAGTTCCTGCCCACTACGACCCTGAGCTGGAATTTTCACCGTCCATTCCACACGTCCATCAACCATAGGAACCATTCCCACCCCGTATTGAGGTTCTATAGAAGACTTTTTCTTCTCTTTTTCCGTTTTTTCCTTTACCACCTCTTTCTCAGGCTTTTTCTCAAATTCTGGAACTTCCCACTCTGACTGTGCCATGGCAGAGAAGGGTAAGGAAGCAAATAACAGGAACAACACACTTTTTATCATACGAAATAGAATTTATTTTAATAGCTTATTCACTGAGCAGGAATGCCTTGAAAGACTCGAAGTCCTTTCCCATTTCCACGCTCTTCTTCTCACCCTTCATAAACTCCTGCAAACGAGCAGGAATCTCTATGTCAGAAGAAAGAATCTCATCAACCGTGCTCTTGAACTTTGCTGGATGAGCTGTTTCACAGAATACGCCCATTTCGCCCTCCTTGAGACCGTCTTTCAAAGCCTGATAGCCACATGCTCCGTGAGGGTCGAGAACATATCCAGTATTGCTGTAGCATTCCTGCATAATAGTTCTGATTTCCTGGTCTTTATAAGTAGCACCAGAGATATCATTGCAGATAGCCTTATGGTTGCCCTTGTAAAGGTTATAGATGCGTGCGAAATTTGAAGGGTCACCAACGTCCATAGCGTTTGCTATTGTCTGCACAGAAGCCTTTGGATGATACTCTCCCGTCTGCAGATAGTTGAAGAAGATGTCGTTGGCATTGTTAGCAGCAATGAATCTCTTTACAGGAAGTCCCATGCGCTTTCCGAAGAGAGCAGAGCAGATATTTCCGAAGTTTCCAGATGGCACACACATCACGAGTTTCTCTGCCAGACCACGCTCCTTCATTCTTGCGTATGCGTTAAAATAATAGAATGCCTGCGGGAGGAATCGTGCCACATTGATGGAATTAGCAGAAGTGAGCATCATGTTCTTGTTCAATTCTTCATCCATGAAAGCCGACTTCACCAGAGCCTGACAGTCATCAAAGACACCGTCAATCTCTATTGCCGTGATGTTCTTTCCAAGCGTGGTGAACTGGCATTCCTGAATTGGTGACACCTTTCCTTTTGGATAGAGCACATATACGTGAATGCCCTCCACTCCGAGGAAGCCGTTTGCAACGGCAGAGCCAGTATCACCAGAGGTAGCCACAAGCACGTTCACCTCATTGTTCTTTCTCTCTGCTCCGTTGCTTCTGATATATTCCCCACCTTTCTTCAAGAAATACTGCAGGAGTCTTGCCATGAATCTTGCGCCCACGTCTTTGAATGCGAGAGTCGGGCCATGGAAGAGCTCAAGTGTATAGATATTCTCCGCCACCTTCTCCACAGGGCAGTCGAACTTCAGTGTGTCGTAGACAATGTTTTTCAGCGATTCACAGTCCACATCCTCTCCGAAGAAACACTCCGCCACCTTATAGGCAATCTCCTGAAAGCTCATTTTCTCGATGTGTTCGAAGAACTCCTTCGGCAGCGGCTTTATTCTTTCTGGCATGTAAAGACCTTTGTCTTCTGCAAGACCTTTTATAACCGCTTTTTCAAGTGTAGCAATAGGGGCTTTATCGTTTGTTGAATAGTAATTCATATTGTTTAGAAGTTTATTGTGCGAGTATGTGTTGATTTTTGTGTTTGTTGTTCTGAAACTATAATGAATTCAATTTTTTAGAATCCGTAAATTTCTTAGTTTAAGAATGATATCAACGAGCGTTAAGGAAAGCCTTTATGAATTCATCCTTCTCTAATGTGCCGTAGAAACCATTCTTACAAGAGTCTTCGTCGAAGGTCTCCACACTGTCAGCCTCCATACCTGGAGCGTAAATCAAGAATGGGATAGGCTCCGCAGTGTGTGTACGGTGATGAACAGGAGTAGGGTGGTCGGGAAGCACAGCAATCGCCACTGGTTCGTCATTGTCTTTCAGTGCCTCATATACTGGACCGATTATTCTTCTGTCTAAATCTTCAATCGTTTGAAGCTTCAAAGTAAGGTTTCCATCGTGTCCTGCTTCATCGCTCGCCTCTACATGGAGGTAGATAAAATCGTAGTCGCCCTGCAGAGCTTTTATGGCAGCCTCCGCCTTACCCTCGTAGTTAGTGTTATAGAGACCAGTAGCTCCTGGAACGTCTATACAGTCCAATCCAGCATAATGCCCGATGCCGCGGATAAGGTCAACAGCCGTGATCACAGCACCCTTTCTCACCTCGTTGTATTGCTCTGGCAGAGTCTTCATGTGTGGGCGATAACCGCCTGCCCATGGCCATATGCTGTTTGCCTTGTCTTTTCCCTGTGCAGTGCGTTGTTTGTTCAACGGATGTTCAGCAAGAAGTTTCTGAGACTTCACGATAAGCATGTTTATGAGTTCTGCAGTCTCTTCTGCCGACAGTTCTGTGGTTCCCTTGCCTTCCTCCCCAGGCTTTACGAGTAGTGGCTGCCACTCCTGTCCAGGTACATCGTGAGGAGGCGTACAGAGAATATTCTTGTTTCCGCCGTGAACAACGAGCAGATGGCGGTATTGAATACCAGTATAGAAGTCCACCCGATGCTCTCCAAAGCGTTCCACAATCTCTTTATCGGTGGCAAGATTCTCCTGAAGGAATTTTATCAATACATCAGCCTCCTCTGTATCAAGATGTCCGCAGGAATGGTTTTTTATCTTTCCCTCCTCGATACATATTATGTTGCAACGAATAGCCATATCGGTAGGCTTCAGCTCAATACCGATAGAAGCAGCCTCAAGAGGTCCACGCCCCTCATAGACCTCTTCCTGGTTGTAACCGAGAATGGCAGAGTTTGCCACCTCGGAGCCTGGGTGGAAACCGTCTTGTACGGTTTTCATCATTCCCGTTCTTCCATTCTTTGCGAGAAGGTCCATATATGGTGTTTTTGCATATTGCAGCAGAGTCATTCCGTTTATTTCATCGTTATGCCAATCTGCCATTCCATCGCCTAATATTATAATGTGTTTCATTGTTCCTTTTCTCCTGAAAAAATCTTTCATTCAATGATTTATGATAGAATCATTGAAGAAATTGTTAAACATTCAAATTTCTAACACATTAAATATTAGCAATAGACATGATGTTTGCAAACACACCAGCTGCTGTTACAGAAGCGCCAGCTCCGTAGCCCTGAATGAGCATAGGGTATTCCTTATATCGCTCCGTGTTTAGCATCACGATATTGTTTGAGCCCTCAAGGTTATAGAACGGATGACTTCTGTCAACCTCCTGAAGAGAGACAGACGTTTTTCCGTTTTCCAAGGTAGCCACAAAGCGCCACTTCTTTCCCTCGCGTTCAAGAATCTCTCGGCGAGCCTCAAAGTCTGCATCAAGCTCTGGAAGGCGATTCCAGAAGTCGTCTACTGAGCCCTCGAAGTATTCCTCTGGAATAAAAAGCTTCTTCTCAACATCACTCTGCTCAACCTGATATCCTGCCTCACGTGCAAGGATCACAAGCTTTCTGATTACGTCAATTCCTGAGAGGTCTATGCGTGGGTCTGGCTCTGAATATCCCTGCTCCTTTGCATGGCGTACGGTCAGTGAGAACGGCACATCTTTTGCTATATCGTTGAAAATGAAGTTCAGCGTTCCAGAGAGCACAGCCTGAATCTTTGTGATGCGGTCTCCAGAGTGCACAAGGTCGTTTATGGTACCAATAATTGGCAGTCCAGCACCCACGTTTGTCTCGAAACGGAAGATGACACCGTGTGTTAGTGCCGTCTCCTTAAGCTTGTGGTAGCTCTGATAGTCGGAAGAGGCTGCTATCTTGTTGCAAGCAACCACAGAGACGTTATGTTCGAGAAGCTGCTGATAGAGAGCGGCAACGTCTGCCGAGGCAGTACAGTCCACGAAGACGCTGTTGAAGATGTTCATGTTCAAGATTCCCTCCAGGAGCTTCTGAGAATTGCTCTCCTCAGAGTTTTCGAGAAGAGACTTATAGTTGTCGAGGTCTATACCCTCACGTGAGAAGATTGCTTTTTTTGAAGATGCTATCCCCACTACGTTCAGGTTCAAACGGTTTTCCTTTTTCAATACCTCCTGCTGGTTTCTAATCTGCTCTATGAGCATACCTCCCACAGTACCTATTCCGCAGATGAAGATATTCAGCACCTTGTATTCTGAGAGGAAGAAAGAGTCGTGTATGACGTTCAGTGACTTCCGCAGGTATTTCTCCTGCACAACGAAAGAGATATTTGTCTCAGAGGCTCCCTGTGCACAAGCAATGATGGAGATACCAGAGCGCCCCAGAGTGCCAAACAACTTTCCTGCAATACCTGGAGTGTGCTTCATGTTCTCACCAACGATAGCCACCGTAGCCAGTCCTGATTCGGCAGACATAGGGTACATGGCTCCCGTTTCAATTTCCTTCTGGAACTCGTTGTCTAACACCTTTATAGCGGCATCAGCATCACTGTCTTTCACACCGATAGAGGTGGAGTTCTCAGAAGATGCCTGAGAAACGAGGAATACAGAGATTCCATTCTCTGCCAAGGCGGTGAAGATTCGTCTGTTCACACCAATCACCCCCACCATAGAGAGTCCAGTAACGGTAATGAGCGTAGTGCCCTTGATGCTGGAGATACCCTTGATAGGTTTGTTGTCGTCGTCTATTTTCTCTTTTATGAGAGTTCCCGGATGTTCGGGATTGAATGTGTTCTTTACCTTGATAGGTATGTTCTTCACGCAGACCGGATAGATGGTAGGAGGGTAAATAACCTTTGCACCGAAGTTGCAAAGCTCCATAGCCTCTATGAACGATAGCTGGTTGATGGTATAGGCAGCTGGAATCACACGAGGGTCGGCAGTCATAAAGCCGTCTACGTCTGTCCAAATCTCAAGAATCTCTGCATTCAAGGCAGCTGCAATGATGGCTGCTGTGTAGTCAGAACCGCCACGACCGAGGTTTGTTGTCTCACCGTTGTTCTTGTCTTTGGAGATAAAACCTGGCAGGAGGGAGATTTTCGGAAGGTCTGCAAATGTTTTCTTTACTAGCTGTGTCGTTAGTTCTGCATCGAGTGTATGCTTGTTGTTTTTGAATTCGGTCTTGATAAATTCCCTTGAGTCGAACCATTTAGCACCCTCTATGAGTGTTGCCACGATCTGTGACGAGAGTCTTTCTCCGTAGCTTACGATAGCGTCCTGAGTTTTTGGAGAAAGGTCGTGAACGAGGAAGACACCAAAATAAATTGATTTCAGCTGTTCGAAGAGGGCATCGACGCTATGGAACAGTTTCTCACGCTTTTTTGTTTCGGTAATGATTGTGTCAATCATTTTATGGTGTCTGTCCACCATGTTTTCAAATTCCTGTCTCCATTCCTCTTTCCCTTCGAGTGCCAGATGTGATGTGTTGATGAGTTTGTCTGTGATTCCTCCTAAAGCGCTCACCACTACTACTACGTTCTGTTCACGTGCCTCCTTTTCAACAATCTTCTTTAGGCTAAGGATACTCTCAACGGAACCTACACTGGTTCCACCGAATTTTAAAACTTTCATTGTGTTATAGTTGTTTGAATTTTATTTAATGTCTCCCAACCGTCCACCGATACGTAAGGGGAGTGGGGAGAGAAGTTAAACATCAGACTTTTCCAGCCTGTTGCGCTTTGGAAAATCCCCATCCCTACAACGGTGGCGGAGCCCCTGAAAAGCATCAACGAGAATGAATTGTCCGTTCTCGGTGCAAATTTACGAAAAAAAATTGACTATTGTAGTCATTTTTTCTATATTTTTGTGTAATTTTGCAGAATAAAGCAGATTTTGTTGTCTTTTTGCCCATTTCCCTTTGTTCTTGTGCAATGAAAATGCCTACAAGGACGTTTTTTTTCATTGCAAAAAGGAAATTCTGAAGGCGAAGAAAACCAGAACTGTTTAGTTAAAAGAAAATCAGAAAGAAAAAGAAGAACGAAAACAACGTTAAGAAAGAAGCGCTATGATAGAAGAATATCAGATAAGGGTGTTGCCGAACATTGCTGGCAATGAGTCTCACCTGAAGAAATACCTTCAAAAGGAGAAAGGAGTCGATATGAAGCAGATAACACATATCCGCATTCTGAAGCGTTCGATAGACGCTCGCCAGAGGCAGATTTTTGTGAACCTCACCGTAAGGGTTTATATCAATGAAGAGCCAACCGATGAAGTCTTTGAGCACGTTGACTATCAAGAAGTCTCTGGTAAGCCGTCTGTGGTTGTGGTGGGTGCAGGTCCTGGCGGTTTGTTTGCCGCCCTGCGCCTTATCGAGCTTGGTTTGCGCCCTATAGTCCTTGAGCGAGGAAAAGATGTTCATGAGCGCAAGAAAGATCTTGCGAGAATAAAGAGTGAGCAGAAGGTTGACACGGAGTCAAACTATTGCTTTGGAGAAGGTGGCGCAGGTGCTTATTCTGACGGGAAACTGTATACTCGCTCAAAGAAGCGAGGCTCGGTAGAGAAGATTCTAAGGGTTTTCTGCCAACATGGTGCCCCTCTCTCAATTCTTTCCGATGCCCATCCTCATATTGGTACCGACAAGCTTCCGGGTGTCATAGAAGCCATGCGAAACACCATCCTCCGCAGTGGTGGGGAGGTGCATTTCCAAACGAAGATGACTGAGTTGCTTATTAAAGAAGGTAAGGTGATTGGTGTGATTGCTGGAGGGAAAGAGTTCTTCGGACCAGTTATTCTCGCCACGGGCCACAGTGCAAGAGATGTCTACCGTTACCTCTCTTCTGCAAAAATCGCCATGGAGGCAAAGGGAATTGCTGTTGGTGTTCGTCTTGAACATCCTTCTCGTCTCATCGACCAGATACAGTATCATTCCAAGGATGGTCGTGGCAAATGGCTTCCAGCGGCAGAATATAGCTTCGTTACTCAGGTGAATGGCAGAGGAGTATATTCCTTCTGCATGTGCCCAGGTGGTTATGTCATCCCAGCAGCCACTGACAGTGAGCAAATTGTTGTCAACGGAATGTCTCCAAGTTCCAGAGGTGGAAAATGGTCGAACAGTGGAATGGTTGTAGAGATCCGACCAGAGGATATTCCTTCCGACCCTATATATATAAATAGGTATATCGACAAATCACTTTCTGTAATGGCATTTCAGGAGTCTCTTGAGAAAACCTGCTGGCAGGAAGGAAACATGAAACAGACTGCTCCTGCACAGAGAATGGCAGACTTTGTAAACGGTAAGCTAAGTGGTTCTCTTCCCGACTCCTCCTATACTCCAGGACTCCTTTCCTCTCCACTGCATTTCTGGATGCCAGAAATCATCAGCAGCAGGCTTCGAGAAAGTTTCAAGGTGTTTGGGAACCGTTCAAAGGGATTTTTAACAAACGAGGCTTGTCTCATTGCTGTGGAGACACGCACCTCAGCACCAGTTCGCATTCTTCGCGATAACGACACATTGCAGCATGTCACCATCTCTGGCCTCTTCCCATGCGGTGAGGGTGCTGGCTATGCTGGAGGAATTGTTTCAGCCGGTGTTGATGGAGAGCGTTGTGCTGAGATGGTAAAAAAGTCTCTCTGACCATTTCTCGCCATAGTGTGAGGGCATATATAAATAGGTGTGCAAGGATATTAAAAAATATTCTTTGCACACCTTTTTAACAATAGATAAGCATTCTCTTTTATCGGTTGCGCCATTTTACCCGAACAATTCACGTAAGGCTTGTTCAACACGCTTCACTGGATGAATGCGAATATTGAACCGTGAGGAGTTGATGCCAGAGGTGTTGTTGTAAGGAATCACGATATCTGTGAATCCGAGCTTCTCAGCTTCTGAGATGCGCTGCTCGATGCGGTTTACTGGTCTCACCTCTCCCGACAGTCCAACCTCTCCACACAAACACCATCCGTTTTCTATCGGAGTGTCTGTATTGCTGGAGATAACAGCAGCAACGATGCTTAAGTCCATCGCCATATCTGTAACACGAAGTCCGCCAGCAATATTCACAAAGACATCTTTCTGCGCCAGACGGAATCCAACCCTTTTCTCCAAGACGGCAAGGAGCATGTTCAAACGACGCTGGTCGAATCCAGTGGCAGAACGTTGTGGAGTGCCATAAGCGGCTGTCGATACCAATGCCTGTGTCTCCACAAGGAATGGTCTGACACCTTCAATCGCAGCAGAGATAGCAAGTCCAGAGATACCGTCATGGTCTTGTGAGAGGAGGAGTTCAGAGGGATTGCTCACCTCTCTGAGTCCCGTTTGCTGCATTTCGTAAATTCCCAGTTCCGATGTTGAGCCGAATCGGTTTTTTATTGAACGCAGAATACGGTAGATATGGTGTTGGTCGCCTTCAAACTGTATCACCGTATCTACTATATGCTCCAGAATCTTTGGTCCTGCAATGGAACCGTCTTTTGTGATATGTCCAATGAGTATAACTGGAACACCACTAACCTTTGCAAAGCGCAGCAGTGCAGCAGCACATTCCCTTACCTGCGTGAGAGAACCTGGAGAGGAGTCCACCTCTTCTGTTGCTATGGTCTGTATGGAGTCAATAACAATCATCTGAGGCTGCAGTTCTTTCACACAGTCGAAAATGCTCTCCAAGGAGTTCTCGCAGAGAATAGAGACATTGTCGCTATTGGCAGCATTTGCTGAAGAGAGACGTTCGGCACGCATTTTTATCTGATGTGCACTCTCCTCTCCACTGACATATAGAATGTCTATGTCCTTGATGTTCAGAATGGTTTGAAGAGTGAGCGTAGACTTTCCTATTCCTGGCTCGCCACCCAACAAGACAATAGACCCTTTCACGAGTCCTCCACCAAGAACCCTGTTCAGCTCCTTGTCGTGCATGTCGATACGAGGCTCATCTTTTGCCGTGATAGAACGGAGCTTCTGGAGATGTCCCTTCCCAGTTCCAGAACTGAAACCAGTATTCTCTGAGATACGAGAACGGCTTGCCATGCCTGCAGATGCAGCTGCCTTCTGACCAGTGTTGCTGCTTATGCGTATTTCCCGGAATGTGTTCCACTGTCCGCAGCTTGGGCATCGTCCCATCCATTTCACTGATTCTTGACCGCAGTTAGTACATACATATGCTATTTTGTCTTTTGCCATAAATAAGGAGAGAGTTTTAGGTTATTTAGAGGGGGGTGTTAAAGAATGTGCACTCTGTGGTTTTATCGGCTTGTTATTGCTCGTACTTCTTTGCGGAAGGACAGTAGGCTGCTATTTCACACTTTTCGCAATGCGCCTTGCGTGAGGTACAAACATAACGACCATGGAGAAGGAGCCAATGGTGGGCACGAGAGAGAAGCGCTGATGGAATAAGCTTCACGAGATACCTCTCAACCTTTTCTGGAGTGTCTGCACTTTTCGGAACGAGCTGCAGACGATGACTGACACGGAAGACATGAGTGTCGACCGGCATTGCCGCCTTTCCGAAAGCGACTGCCAGCATCACGTTTGCTGTCTTCCTGCCCACTCCAGGTAGCGAGGTCATCTCATCGAGCGTCTCTGGCACCTCTCCATTGAAATCGTCCACGATTTTCCTTGCCAGTCGTGCGAGATGGTCTGCCTTTGCGTTCGGGTAGCTAACAGAAGAGATAATCTCCCGAATATCCTCTGCCTCTGCCTGTGCCATGAGCTGTGGGGTGGGGTATATCTTGAAGAGTTCTGGTGTAACCATGTTCACCCTCTTGTCTGTACATTGCGCACTTAAAACAACAGCGCACAACAACTGGAATACTGATCCAAACTCCAGTTCGGTAGTAATCTCTGGTTGTTGTGCGTGGAAATAGTCAAGAATGCGCTGAGTGCGTTCTTTCTTCGTCATTTTTTTTTACTTCTTCTCTTCCTTTTTCTCTTCCTTCTTAGCTGGAGCAGGTTTGTAAGCCTTGTTAAGACCAGCTATTATCTCTTCAGTGATATCGTATGCCTTGTCGGCATAGAGAAGATTGTCGCCAGACTTAGAGAAGATGATAGAGTATTTCTTGTCTTTGTTGTAGCGAGCGAGATAGTTCTGGATTGAGTCGTGTAGAGCCTCGTTGTATTTTGCCTGCTCGTTTTGGAACTCTGATCCGAGACGCTGCTGGAGGTTCTGAAGGTCCATGTTCTGCTTCTGGAGACTTGCCTGAATAGACTCTGCCTGCTCGCGAGTGTATGCGTTCTGCTGAATCTTTGCCTGAAAATTGTTTGCGGCAGCCTGTAGAGCCTGTGCCTTCTTCTGAATGGTTGCCTCGATGTTCTGACCCTTCTTGGTTAGAATCTGTGTGTAGTCCTTGCAGAACTGATACTGTGTCATGATGGAGTCCACCTCCACGTAAGCGATTTTCAGCTCAGCAGGAACTGCAGGAGCTTTTCCGTTTGACTGGTCGTCAGAATTCTGTGCTTTGTTGCAAGAAGTCATTGCAGCAAGTGTCATTGCTGCAACGAGTGCAGCAGAGAGAATGTTTTTCTTCATTTTTCTTGTTTGGTTATTTATTGTTTTCTTTGTTTTCTTTATTTTCTTCTGTTTTTTTGTTTAGTTTCTCACTAACTCGTCGTTGGCGAGCACGCTCCTCCTTGTCTTGATCCATAACGCAATGTATTCCTCTGTCTTTCATTGCCTGACTATCGTGAATATGCATAGAAGACATTGTCCCGTTCTTCCGTATAATGACCTTTATTGCCAAAAAAGCTATTCCGATAGCAATTATTAACACCGAATAGGTTAGATTTTCAATCATTTTTTATTACCTTTGCATGGATAAAACATCTTTTTCGCTGCAAAGGTAGTAAAAAAGTTTTGTAAAACCATATAAATTACATAAATAATGACTAAAAAAGAATTAAAACCTGCAATTGTCTTTGAAGAGTTCGCAAAAATCAACCAGATACCACGCCCTTCAAAACATGAAGAGAAGATTATTGAGTATTTGAAAAGTGTTGGAGAAGAGCTCGGACTCCCCACCACAGTCGACGAGACAGGTAACGTGATCATCCGCAAGCCAGCAACGCCAGGAATGGAGAATAAACCATGTGTTATTTTGCAGTCACACTCAGACATGGTTTGCGAGAGTCTTGCAGGAAAAGAGATTGATTTCCACAACGACCCTATCGAAACCTATGTCGATGGAGAATGGTTATGTGCCGATCGCACCACTCTGGGTGCTGACGATGGCATTGGCTGTGCTATGGAGCTTGCCTTGCTTCGTTCAAACGATATTGAGCATGGTCCGATAGAATGTGTCTTCACCCGCGATGAGGAAACTGGACTCACAGGAGCTATGGGCATGAAGGCAGGCTTTATGACGGGAGAATATCTCATAAACCTCGACTCAGAAGACGAGGGGCAATTCTTCATCTCTTGTGCAGGTGGCGTAAACACCACCGCAACATTCCGCTATGAACGTGAAGAGGCACCACAGGGCTTCTTCTTTATGAAGGCAGAGGTAAAGGGATTGAAAGGCGGACATTCTGGTGACGATATCAACAAGAAGCGAGCAAATGCCCTGAAGCTTCTCGCCCGATTCCTCTATCAGGAGTCTCAGAAGATGCCACTCCGTCTTGCAGTCATCGACTGCGGTAAGGCTCACAATGCCATTCCTCGTGAGGGTGTTGCTGTCTTTGCCGTTCCAGTCTCAGAGAAGGAGCAGGTGCGCATCGACTGGAACGTCTTCTTGTCTGATGTTCAAGAAGAGTATCATGTCACAGAAGGTCAGCAGGAACTTCTTCTCGGCTCTACAGAGGCACAGAAGGTGATCGAGAATGCTGTTGCACAGCGCATCATCATGGCACTGCAGGCTATCGACAACGGCGTGTTCAACATGTGTCAGTCAGAGGAGTTAGCATGGCTCGTAGAGACTTCAAGTAATCTTGCAAGCATTCATACTCATGACACTGAGGCTGTTGTTGTTACCTCGCAGCGTTCATGCGTCATGAGCCAGCGTGCAAACATGGCAGCAACAGTGAAGGCATGCTTCCAACTGGCAGGTGCTGAGGTGGAGCAGGGCGACGGCTATCCTGCTTGGCAGCCGAGAGCAAATAGCCATCTCGTTGATGTTACTGTTCAGACATACCGCAAGCTCTTCAACAAGGAGCCAAAGGTGATTGGAATTCATGCCGGACTGGAATGCGGACTCTTTGCCGAGCGATATCCAAACCTCGATATGGTGAGCATGGGTCCTACACTTCGTGGTGTGCATACTCCAGAAGAGCGTCTCCATATCCCTTCCGTACAACTCGTCTGGGACCATCTCCTTGAAATTCTGAAGAATATCTAATCCTTCTAATAATTCCTCCTCGGGAAAATGCCTTCCGGGGAGGAATCGTTTGTGAAAAAGCCTTTTATTACAGAAAAAAATGCAGAAAAAACTCTTTCTTCTTTCTTCCCTTTTACTATTCTCCTTTTTCAGCGCCTTTGCTTTCGATTCTCCAAAGCATGAGGTGCGTGCTGTTTGGCTCACCACACTCAGTCGTCTTGACTGGCCTACAACAGTTATTCGTGGAAAGCATGATGTGGGACGACAGAAGGAAGAGCTCATAAAGATTCTCGATCAATACCAAAAGGCGAATATAAACACCGTGTTCTTCCAGACAAGGGTGAGGGCAACGACCGTATTCCCTTCAGACGCTATGACAGGCAACGAGCCATGGGACAGAGCGTTCACAGATGTGGAGGGAAAGGCTCCTGGCTACGACCCTCTTGCCTTTGCCATAGAGGAATGCCATCGCCGAGGTATGGAGCTCCACGCATGGATCGTAACCATCCCTGTTGGGAAATGGAATGCCAACGGCTGCCGCACCTTACGCAAGCGATTCCCGAAGATGGTCATGAAGATTGGCGACGAGGGATATATGAACCCTACCGACCCTCAGACATCGAAATATCTTGCAAGCTATTGCTCTGGCATTGCTCGCAGATATGATATTGATGGCATACACCTTGACTATATTCGTTATCCCGAGACCATGAAACGGTTACCAGAGGCTAACAGTGGCAGAGAGAATATCTCTGCAATCGTGAAAGCTATTCATGATGCAGTCAGGAGAGAGAAAGGGTGGGTGAGAATCAGTTGCTCACCGATTGGAAAGCACGACGATACAAAGCGGTTCAGCAGTAGGGGATGGAATGCTCGTTCAAGGGTTTTGCAGGATGCAAAGGCATGGTTGGAGAGGGGATGGATGGATGCTCTCTTCCCAATGATGTATTTCAAGGGAGATCATTTCTATCCTTTCCTCGTAGACTGGAGCGAAGGGCGTTTCGGCACCTGCGTGACACCGGGCTTGGGAATCTATTTCCTTCACCCTCGACAGAAGAACTGGGAATTGGAAGACATCACTCGCCAGATGTATGTATCTCGCTCTTTTGGTATGGGCTTCTGCTTCTTCCGCTCGAAGTTCTTCACAGAGAACACAAAGGGACTTTACGACTTCGTCTCAAACCTCTTCTGCACCTCCCCAGCTCTCCTCCCCCCTATGAACAACAGAACAAATGCCATACCGCCCAAGCAGCCTTCAGTGCTGAACATCTATTCCTATGATGGAAGAACATATCTCGCATGGAGTGGGGCAGCGGATAATAGTGACGGTGATTACCTCATGTATAATGTCTACTCCTCAGACCGTTTCCCCGTAGACACCGCCAACCCAAGAAACCTTCTCGTTGCTCACCTCCATGCCACAACGTTCTCTTTCGAAGGAAACACCAGCTCTTACTTTGCCGTTACAGCTGTCGACCGTTATGGCGAAGAAAGCACACCATGCCAGTTGTCGCAAGATGGCTCTTTGCCGTATTACATAATTCGTAATGGAGTTGCAAAAGACTTCATGGAACAGTTAAAGAAAAAACAGTAAACTGTTTAAGGCGTAAGGTGTTAAGAAATTGTTACTCCATTCTGCCGTATTTCATCTCATCACCATTGGCATCATACTGCTTCCGCTTCCCCGTAGGTGGTTCAGAAATGGTGATGCGGACAATGGCTGTTCTCGCCATGCTCCTCTCCACAGCAGCTTCGAAGGCATCCATGTGGTTGGGAAGGAAGCGGGAGCAAATGGCATGCAATGCCTTTCGCTTCTCCTCATCATCGGTCACTTCCTCTGCCTTTCCAAACGCAATAGCCGATTGAAATTCTAAGGTGAAGCTGCCGTCCTTCGGACCAACCGTAGGCTTACATTTGCTAACGGCAGAAAGGCACACCAGAGAATTCTGCTTGAGAATATCGAGTTTCTTTCCCTCCACTGCGCAATGAAAGTAAAAAGTCTTCTCGTCTGTGCGTGCTAACGACAAAGGGACAGCATACGGCATTCCCTCGCTATCTGTCATGCTGACAGTGATATATGGAGCTTTATCCATAACCTCCAATGCCCATGCGGCATTCATTTCTCTGCTTTTCTTTCTCATAATCTGTTTTTTTCTCTTCACCTCCATAGCTTCGATGCAATGGCAGAAAACTCCACCTTCCCATCGATATAATCGGCAAAAGTGTCTATGGCTGACTTGCCGTTAGGCATTCTGCAACTTCCGCAGCCACCACATGCTGGTGCCTTGCACTTGAACCGCTCGACAACAAATTCGAGCCGTTCGTCTCTGTCTGAATAGGCTATTTGAGGTGCAATCATATTCTTTCTAATGGGTATGTTCAGACTGTTATATTCTGGTTTATTTTATCTCACGAATCACATGCTTAATGGCAGCAAAAGGGTGATGGAGCATCATCCTTGGGCCCGACCACCGCATCACCTCTCTGACCCTCTCCTTCATCTCTGGTCGATAGCAATGAATGGGGCATTTCTTGCAGGTGGGCTTCTTCTCACCAAAACGGCATCGGTCAAGTCGGCAGTGGGCATATTCCAAAAGCTCCTGGCAGCTGGGGCACAGCTCTGCGTTTCCCTCTTTCTTGCGGCAGTAAAGACGTATCATCTTTTCCACCACCTCCTTCTCTTCCTTTATGCGTTTGCTTGTCGCAGTGTTATTTTTTTGTGCAGATAATGTCTTCATATTCTTCATTCGTTGTGTTCAAGACAAAAAGTTCTGTAATTGAACTATCTTCTTTTCTTGCTTCGATAGTGATTGTTATTTTTTTATGCAAAAATACGAATAATTACTAAAACGAAAGTGACAATCAATCTTAAAAATGTTTAAACATTATGTCCACGCCCATAGAAAAAAGCAGGAATAAAGCTCTCTTATCATTAATCCACCGTTAAATGATAAGGCTTCATTCCTGCATAATATTAATGTTTCGACCTCTTCCACTTAGAACATCTTCAGAAAGAATTCGTGGAAATGAGTGTCTGTGTTCAGTTCTGGATGGAACGAGCAAACCAATTGGTTCTCTTCGCGGGCGGCAACGATGTTCCCGTCTACTACGGCAAGCACTTCAACACCTTCTGAAACCTCAGTGATGTAAGGGGCACGAATAAACGTCATTGGAACAACAACGCTTTCGCCACCAAGCTTCACTGCCGACTCTGTATAGAAACTTCCCAACTGTCTGCCATAGGCATTGCGCAGAACCTTTATGTTCATCGTGGCAAGACGCTCACGGCTGTCGTTGACAACCTCTTTGGCAAGGAGAATCATTCCTGCACATGTGCCGAAGGCGGGAAGCCCATCTTTTACAGCCTCACGAATTGCGAGAAGGATGTTCTGATCGCGCATGATTCTGAGCATGGCGGTGCTCTCGCCCCCTGGAATCACCATGCCCACACGCTCTCCCTCTCTGAATCGCTTTTCAAAAGTCTTCCAGTCTTCCGAACTGCGGATAAGGAGGCTTTCTGCACCAAGGCTGTTGAGCATCTGGCAGTGCTCTTCAAAGGCGCCCTGCAGTGCCAATACTGCTACTGTCTGTTTCATTTCTCTTTTTTCTACATCACAGCAATTACCGAAATGCTTTTTTTTTCTACATCACAGCAATTACCGAAATGTTTTTCTTTACTTTCCACGCTCTGCCATGAGAAGCTGAATCTCACTCTCGTTAATGCCAACCATAGCCTCTCCAAGGTCTTCGCTAAGCTCAGCAAGTATGGCAGGGTTATTATAGTTTGTGACAGCCTTCACAATAGCCTGCGCACGGCGCACAGGGTCGCCACTCTTGAAGATTCCGCTACCAACAAACACTCCTTCTGCACCAAGCTGCATCATCAAGGCTGCATCGGCTGGAGTAGCCACACCACCAGCAGCAAAGTTCACAACCGGAAGCTTACCGTTCTGATGGACATATTCCACAATGTCATAAGGAACGCGCAACTGCTTTGCTGCCTCGTAAAGCTCGTCTTCAGCCATAGAGACAAGGCGGCGAATCTCACTCTGCATCATTCGCATGTGGCGCACTGCCTGAATAATATCTCCCGTTCCAGGCTCGCCCTTTGTGCGAATCATTGTGGCACCTTCGTTAATTCTTCTCAGAGCCTCGCCAAGGTCTTTCGCTCCACAAACAAAAGGCACCTTGAACTTACGCTTGTCGATATGGTAGATATCATCTGCTGGAGAGAGCACTTCGCTCTCGTCGATATAGTCAATCTCTATTGCCTCAAGAATCTGTGCTTCAGCAAAATGTCCAATTCTGCACTTTGCCATCACTGGGATAGAAACAGCCTCCTGAATGCCACGAATCATCTTAGGGTCGCTCATACGGCTCACACCTCCTGCAGCACGGATGTCAGCAGGAATTCTTTCCAATGCCATCACGGCGCATGCTCCTGCCTCTTCTGCTATACGTGCCTGTTCTGGTGTTGTTACGTCCATAATCACTCCGCCCTTCAGCATCTGTGCGAGGTTGCGGTTCAATGTCTGTTGTGTTTCCATTTTCTTTCTACTTTTGTTTTGATTTTTCTTTTACCTTAAAAAAATTTTTGCAAAGGTCTATAAAAATCAGAGAATCAACAAATGTTAGATTCAAAAATGAATATCATTGTTTCAAAAACGACAATATTCTATCTTGACAACAGACCATTTTTATTGCAAACAGGAAGCGTTGTTGTTTCTAAACTCTATTGGGGAAAGTGTGGTCTCAGAGCGGAAGAAACGAGAGAAGGCTGCCTGTGACGAGAATCCGAGATGTTGTGAAATCTCCTGAACAGTAAGTCGGGAGGTTTGAAGCATCACAGTAGCCTGATGAAGCAGATACTCTGAAAGAACCTCCTTGGGTGTCTTCTGCACGGTTTTTGCAGTTACCCGGGAGAGGTATTGCTGAGTTATGGAGAGTCGCTGGCAATAGTACGACACATCGTGATGCTTTGCATGCTCCTGAACAACAAGAGACATAAAAGCATTGTAAAGGTCAGCAGGGCGATGTCCGCCCTCGTGGTTCTCCACTTGGTAGACAACCTGACTGTGCATATAGGTATGTGCATGACTAATGGCTTCTTGCAGACTGTCGCCCATTGCCATACATGTTGCGATGGCAGACGATATGGCACCGCTGATTCCATGCTGCTGCCAGCCGTCGATATTGTGAGAGGAGAAGAATGTGGACTCCTTGCCATCGAAGAAAAGTGTTGTGATGCAGTCTTCAACAACATTTCCTCCACGAAGGAGAACATTCTCTGCTCCCATCTCGCAGATTCTCTCTGCCGCAAACACCATGTCTTCTTGAGTGACGATTCTGCAGTCAAGCAATATCTCTGCCTCAGAACATCTCACAATGCATAGAGTCGCTTCGGGAATAAGGAAAGTCTTTATGGCAGACAAGGTGTCGTTTGAAACCATTCGCTCTCCACGAGATGAAAGAATGCCTGGCACGATGATACGTTTCCGGCACCCGATAATCTCATTGCGCAAGAGGCGCACAGTCTCGTAGCCTTCAACAATGCCAACCTTCACAACCTCTGGGTGGTAAGAACAGATGGCGGCACACACCTGACTAACCACAACATCTGAGGGTAGGGGATAGCAAGTGTGAATGCCTTCTGGCGTCTGCACAACAACAGAGGAGACCACTGTGAGCGGATAGCCTCCCAAGGCACTTATGGTGCGAACGTCTGCCTGCACTCCTGTTATTCCACAACAGTCAGAGCCGTTTATGCTCAAGATGGAAGAAATTGTCTTTATGCTCATTGCTAATTGTTCTTTTTCTTATTGTCTCTGTATTATATATAAATATGTGTAACATCCTCCCCATTAATGGTTATTGCTTTCTGCTGCAAAAATACTTTATAATACTGAAATAAACAAGAACCCGCAGCAGATATTAACAATTATTATGCCAATAATAAGTACCCGTGCAGAATAATTATTTGTAATGATTGTATTGTTTTCTGATGGCTTTTTCTATAGCATTCAGCCATGAAAGTACTAATATGTTTTAAAATCTATCGAAATCTTTTGGTGGTTCGAGAAATAATGATTAATTTTACCAACGAAAATCTAACTCATCACAAGAATACACAAAAAATAACACAACAATAACACAACAATAAGCCTGTTTCAGAATGCCATCTGAACGGCGGCAACGACAAAAACCAAACACAAGTTTTGTCAATGTAAAAACCTAAAAAAATTATACAACTATGAAAGTTTATCAATCTAACGAAATCAAGAACATTGCATTGCTCGGCAATGACGGTTCAGGTAAGACAACCCTCACGGAATCCTTGCTCTACGAGGCAGGAATCATTCAGCGCCGCGGACGTGTCAGTCAGGGCACCACAGTGAGTGACTACTTCCCTGTAGAGCAAGACTACGGATATAGCGTATTCTCAACTGTCTATCATGTAGAATACAACAATAAGAAACTGAATATTATCGACTGCCCGGGTTCTGACGACTTCGTGGGTGCTGCTATCACCGCACTCAACGTAACAGACACGGCAGTACTCCTTCTCAACGGACAGTATGGTCCAGAGGTGGGCACACAGAACCACTTCAGATATACAGAGAAACTAAAGAAGCCTGTTATCTTCCTCGTAAACCAACTTGACTCAGAAAAGTGCGACTATGCCAACGTGCTTGAGCGCCTTCAGGAGATTTACGGTTCTAAGGTAGTGCCAGTGCAGTATCCTATCAATGAAGGTCCGAACTTCAACGCACTCATTGACGTGCTCCTTATGAAGAAATACTCTTGGAAACCAGAGGGTGGTGCGCCAATCATTGAGGAAATCCCTGCTGAGGAGATGGACAAGGCTATGGAGATGCACAAAGCGCTTGTAGAGGCAGCTGCCGAGAACGACGACACTCTCATGGAGAAATTCTTTGAGACAGAGCACCTCACTGAAGACGAGATGCGTGAGGGCATCCGCAAAGGACTTGTGACTCGTTCTATCTTCCCTGTTTTCTGCGTATGTGCCGGAAAAGATATGGGTGTTCGCCGTCTTATGGAGTTCCTTGGGAACGTTGTTCCTTTCGTAGACGAGATGCCAAAGGTACATAACACACGCGGTGAGGAGATTCCTGTCACTACAGATGGTCCTACCAGTGCTTATTTCTTTAAGACAGGCATTGAGCCACACATCGGTGAGGTTGCTTACTTCAAGGTTATGTCTGGAAGTGTAAAGGCAGGCGATGAGCTTACAAATGCCGACCGTGGTTCAAAGGAGCGCATCGGCCAGATCTATGTCTGTGCTGGAGCAAACCGTCAGCCTGTTGACCAACTCAATGCAGGTGATATCGGTTGTGCAGTGAAGCTTAAGGATGTAAAGACAGGAAACACTCTCAACGGAAAAGAATGCGACAACCGCTTCGATTTCATTAAATTCCCTAACTCAAAATATTCTCGTGCCATCAAGGCTGTCAATGAGGCAGAGACAGAGAAGATGATGGTTGCCCTCATTCGCATGCGTCAGGAAGACCCAACATGGATTATAGAACAGAGCAAGGAGCTTCGTCAGATTATTGTTCACGGACAGGGAGAGTTCCACCTCCGTACCCTCAAATGGCGTCTTGAAAACAACGAGAAGATTCAGGTGAAGTTTGAAGAGGCAAGAATACCATACCGTGAGACCATCACAAAGGCAGCTCGTGCTGACTATCGTCACAAGAAGCAGTCTGGTGGCGCTGGACAGTTCGGTGAGGTTCACCTTATTGTTGAGCCTTATGCAGAGGGAATGCCAGACCCTACCGTTTATAACTTCAACGGTCAGGAGTTCCGCATGAATATCAAGAGCCGTGAGGAAGTTGATCTCCCATGGGGCGGAAAGCTTGTCTTCCTCAACTCTGTTGTTGGTGGTGCTATCGATGCTCGCTTCATGCCTGCTATTCTCAAGGGTGTTATGGAGTGCATAGAGAGAGGACCTCTCACTGGTTCTTACGCTCGTGACGTGCGCGTTGTTGTATATGATGGAAAGATGCACCCAGTAGATTCTAACGAGCTCTCCTTCATGCTTGCAGCACGTCAGGCGTTTGCTGCAGCATTCCGTGAGGCGGGTCCGAAGATTCTGGAGCCTATCTACGATCTCGAGGTTTATGTTCCTGCTGACTACATGGGTGACGTTATGTCAGACCTTCAGGGACGCCGTGCGCTTATTATGGGTATGGACTCTGAGAACGGATATCAGAAGCTTCAGGCGAAGATTCCACAGAAGGAATTGGCAAGCTACTCAATTGCTCTCAGCTCACTCACTGGTGGTCGTGCTTCCTTCACCACAAAGTTCGCAAGCTACGAACTTGTGCCAGCCGACATTCAGCAGCAGCTCATTGCTGCACATGCTGCAGAGGCTCAGGATGATTAATACATTTCCCTTCCCTTTTTAACAACACTTAGCCCCCGATAGCTTCTTTACACTATCGGGGGCTGTTTCTATTATATTTTCCTTTATTGCCCTGTCACTGCTTTGAAGCCTTCGAGGGTTCCCGTCTGTGAAGAGAAGTTGATACCGAGACAGATAACCGTGCGAGGGTCAGCGGCATACGGTTTTGTGTAGCCTTTCTCCTCTATCAGCTGGAGGGCTGCCTCTGCAGAGCCGTTCATTAATTTACGGCTAATTTGCGGCAATTATACGTTCTTTTTTAAACGCGAATTATCGCGAATTATCCGTGAATTTCCGAAAATTATTATTTCCTTTAATTTACTGAGGTGTACTGAATTTGGTTGACAGTTTGATTTGTTAAAACTAAATTGATTT
>SAMEA3663036__coassemble_212_pt1 | contig 28960 bp, 23 predicted proteins | sample SAMEA3663036__metabat2_high_PE_014 | metagenome-assembled genome bin SAMEA3663036 (sample SAMEA3663036) | pig gut metagenome | biome: pig gut; feature: pig-associated habitat; material: faeces | place: France | collected 2012
GGAGTGTGAGCGTTATTTCCAATACACGTTCTACCTCATCATGCAGATGCTTGGGCGGTATAACACATACGTTGAAAAGGAAACCAGTCAAGGGCGCATAGATTGTGTTCTTGAATGTCCAGAATATGTCTATATCTTTGAGTTTAAGCTAAATGCCACCGCAGAAGTTGCCTTAAAGCAGATAGAAGAAAAGGGATATGCTCTGCCTTATGCTACTGACAGTCGTAAGCTCTTCAAGGTGGGCATCAGCTTCTCCTCAGAGACAGGTACGGTGAACGACTTCGATTATCTACCGAAGAGTTAGAAAAAGTTGCTTGGAAATAAAACAAGTACACCTCAATAGTCCGCAAAGAAGTGAACTGAGGGTGATTGAAAACGACGGCAAGGAGTGGTTCTGTCTCTTTGACGTTTGCAGGACGTTGGGTATCAACAATTCAAGGGATGTTAAGAAACGACTCGATTCTAGAGGCGTCATTTCAAATGACGTATCTACAAACAGCAAAAATCGACATTTTGAGTTCACTTGTTATCGCCCTGCTACCTTCATAGATGAAGCTAATCTCTACCGCTGCATCTTCGAGAGCAAGAAGGAAGGAGGTCATCAACTTCTACCCTTAGCACAGAACATTAAACGACTGGAACTTAGCGGAAAATAAATGACTGTAAATCATGAAAAAGCATATTTCTAAAACCTCATTGTTTGAAGCAAGAATAAAGGCTGATTCCCAAATGCTTGGAACCAGCCTTTATTGTTTTCATTCACTATCAACGATAGCGAGGGTTTCTTGTTTTTTAATTCTCAACAGCGAAGCAAACAGCGTTCTTGCCCTGAGGAGCGTCTTTGTAGGAAGTCTTGATGGTGACAACAGTGATCTTGCTGCCAACAACCATTCCGTTTGTTGAGAGGAAGTTCTGCTTGTTTTCACCAGACCAGTCGCCATAGACACCGTAGAGGTATACACGCTCACCTGTTTCGTCTGTGATGTATACGTTTCCGTACTTGTCGTTTGCAATCTCGTCGATAGTACCAGTGAGAACGTAATACTTGTCGTTGTCGTCAGCAGCTGCGTTGAACTCAGCGAGAGAGACTGGCTGTGCAGAGACATGAACCTCTTCCAGACTACCGCTGCCCACCTGTGCAACACCCTTGTATTCAGCACGCTTTCCAACGATTGTAACCACGTCGTTGAGAGCAACAGTGCCAGAAGCTTTGTAGACATAGAGCTCGCCAGAGTAGTCGCTGATATAGTACTTTCCAGAAGCAGCATCGTCAACCTTTGTTACGAGACCCGTAAGGCGGAACTGTGCATCACCAACAGGCTGTGCCACAAACTCAGCAACAGTTGCAGGAAGAATAGAGCCCTTCTGCACAATGTCAGTAGTGGCAGAATACTCCTTGTTGTTCTTTGTGGTCTTGAAGGTGATGGTTGCAGAACGCTCGCCACCAGCATTAGGAGCAACAGAGAACGTAACCTCAGCAGTCTGACCAGCAGTCTTTATAGACTTCACTGCAAGCCAGTCAACAGGAGCCTCTACGCTAATGCCATCGCCCTTGCAGGTGAGAATGGCGGTGAACTCGCCACCCTCTTTCTCGATCTCAGAAACAGAAAGCTCATCGACCTTCACGAGAGACTTCTCGATAGAGAGCACTGTGACGTTCACAAGCTCAACGATGTTGTTATAGGTTGTCTTTGGACCCTGAACGGTTACGATGTCGCCAGCCTCGAGACCAAGGCTGAGGAAGTTCTTCTCAGCACCATTGGCATCAAGAGTGCCATAGATATAGACCTCGCCAGTCTGGTCGACGATATACCAGTTTCCGTAAGTGGTGTTCGTGATGCGAGTGACAGTACCCTTTACCTTATAGGTATCGCCATCAGCACCAGCAATAACCTCCTTACATGTAGAGAGCGGAAGCTCCACCTTCTCTGTCTGCTGGAGAACGTTTATGAGCTGCTTCTCGTCGTTGCAGAGGAGTGCTACAGTAGCACTGTTAGTAGATGTTGTGGCACCAGCAGAGAAAGTAACATCTGTTTCTCCAGCACCTCCCTTTACAGGAGTAACGGTGAGCCATTTTGGGATATCGGTGAACTCCCAGTCGCTATTTGCTTTTACAGTCATGGTTACAGAGCTACCAGCGGCCTGCAGAGAGATATATGACTGAGATACCTGCACAGAGTCGAGAGTAGCCATATCCTCATCGCTGCTACAGCTTGTGAAAAGCATAAGGGCTGCAGCTAGAGCTGTGAATAAATATTTTATTTTCATAAGATTTTTTCTTTAGAAATTGATTTACAAGCCTTTGCTTAGTTGAAGAAATACTTTATGCCGATAGAAGCATACCAGCACTGACCAATAGCGTGGTTAGGCACAAAAGTCTTAGTATTTCCGTTGATAGACTTCGGAGTAGAGAAGGTTGCATAGCCCTCAGCGTCTACACCCTCGTACTTCAAAATACGTGGGTCGGAACCGATTGCAGGATTCAGATACTTGCTTACACCCCATGAAGAGTTGAAGAAGTTGAGAACGTTCTTCATATCGAAGCTGAGCTGGAGCTTATGGCTTGTCTTGGCAATGTCGAGCTTGAAGTCGTGCTTATAGCTAAAGTCAACACGGTGTACCCATGGTGAATAGAGACTGTAAGCCTCAGCATACTTGCCCTGACGATTCTTGAGGTAGCTATTTGCATGTACGTAGTCCATGAAGCGAGTCTTGTCGTCCTCAGAAACGAAGCGGAACTCACCGTTAGCCACCTCTGCGTCAGTAGGCACATAGATAGCGTCGTAGTTATATCCGTCGTTGTTCATGTCGTTTACGGTCATGTAAGAATAGTTGTAGCCACCGCGCCATGTCTCATAGATGAAGCTGAAGTGGTTTCCGCTCTTGTCGTGAGTTGTGAGCGAAGCAACGAAACGGTCTGGAGTTACGTTCACACCGTTGTGGAGGGCAATATTGTTAGGACCCTGTGATGTAGGAACGTATGTGAATGCAGACTCTGCGTTAGAGCCAGGGAGAGAGGTAACCTCCTTTGAAACAGTGTGTGTGTATGCAGCCATGAGGCTCATCCACTTCACTGGCTCTGCGAAGAGCTGGAGGCTTGCAGACCATCCGTATCCGCGGCTGGTGTTGTCGAGCACGAATGCCTTGAGGTTCTGGCGGTAACCCTTTGGATAAAGAGGACGTGCGTCAGCTCCGTTGAAGTGTGCGAATCCACCTACGTTAGGAATAGACCAGTCGTAGATGGTTGCTGCATTTATGGTCTTATTGAAGATTCCCTCTGCTGTGATAGACAATGGGAAAGAAACAGGCACCTGATAGTCGATAGCGATAGAAGACTTCCACACCTGTGGCATCTTGAAGTCAGGGTTTACCGCAGAGATAGAAGAAGGGAGAGCGCCCTCCTCTGGAGTGATTGTCTGTGGGAATCCCATCGCCATGAGCTTGTCGAGGAGTGCCTGTGTGGTTGCCTTTCCCTCGCTGTTTGTCACGAGACCGCCCTTGAAAGCGCCAAGTATTTCGCTCATGCTTCCGTAGTTTCCTTTTACAGCGTCAGGAAGCTTGTCATATACGGTGCTTGGACCAAGCTGTGCCTGATACTGCACCATACCAGAGTTTGAAGGCATGTTTGTGAAGAACACGAGTGGGAGACGGCCTGTGAAGAGTCCTGTACCTCCACGAACCTTTAGGCTCTTGTCTTTGAACACGTCCCAAGTGAAACCAACACGAGGAGAGAAGTTCAGAGAGTTTGAAGGCCACTTGGCAGTATCGATATGGCGTCCGTTATAGTCGAGGTCGTAGATCTTCTGGTTTCTCATAAGGTCAGAGTTGTTGAACACGAAGCCATCTACGCGGAGACCGTAAGTCAGTTTGAAGTTGTCGAGTATGTTCCACTCGTCTTGACCATAGAAGCCGAACTTATTGAACTGCACGCGAGCAGCAGGGTTCTTCTCGCCATCGTAGCCGTAGGTGAGACAAACAACCTGTGGTGTAGCACCATTGAGGAAGTCTGACACGCTATTGTAGCGATAGTAGCCAGTACCGTTACGCATGTATGCGTTGTCTGCCATCTGATGCTCGAAGCTGAGTCCGGCAGTGATCTTATGGTTGTTGAGATAGTAGGTCACGTCGTCACGAACGTTCCAGATGGTGTTGTGAACGGCGTTGTTCCATGTGAAGAGCTCGTAGCCGAGAGCGATATAGTTGTCTGTACCGTCAGCATCGGCAGTGCCATCAACAGTCTTCTGACCGCCATCGAGGATATCGATGAATGGGAACTCAGCAGAGTCTGTGTAGCGCACGTCGTCGAGCTTTGAGTAAGTAGCGAGGAGCTGGTTAGAGAGATTCTCTGTCAGACGGCTGTTGAGGTCGAAAGAGAAAGAATGCACGAGGTTGTCAATGGCATACATTGCGTTTGAGTATGACATTGAGTAGGCTGAAGTACGATAGTTTGCAGCACGTGTGCCACCGTCCATAGAAGTTCCGTTTGGAGAGCTCCAGCTACGGTTCTTTGTGTAGTTGTAGCGGAGAGCGAGACGATGGTTGTTTGTGATGTTCCAGTCGATACGAGCAAGGAGCTTATTGTTTGTCTCGTCGGCAGGGAAACTGGTGTAAGAACCAGTGTCGTAGCCATACTTGTTTTTTACGTAGTCAGAAACAGCCTTAAGGTCAGAGAGTTTTGTGCGTGAGAGATAGTTGTCGGCATCGCCAATACCATCTTCTGAGCCACGCCAGCGGTTTGCGATTGTTGGAGTCTTCACAATCTCTCCGTTCACGAAGAAGAAGAGTTTGTCTTTGATGATTGGACCACCGAGTGTGAAGCCGTAGGTTGTCTGCTGATCTTTTGCACGAGCACCAGAGATTTGCTCACGCTCAATGGCATCACCACGCATGTTCTCGTTCTTATGGTAGATATATGCTGTGCCACGGAAGGTGTTTGTACCAGACTTTGTGATGGCGTTGATGCCACCTCCGATGAAGTTTGTCTGACGAACGTCGTAAGGAGAGATCACCACCTGGAGTTCCTCGATAGCATCGATAGAAATTGGTGAGCCACCTCCAGGGAGCTTCTCGTTAAGACCGAAGTTATTGTTGAAGTTTGCACCGTCAACGGTGAAGTTTGAGGTACGTCCGTCTGCACCTGCAAAGCTCATGCCGTTACCTCCGTAAGGAGAGAGTCGAGTGAAGTCGGTGATGCCACGTGTGATGGTTGGAGTGTTGAGAATCTGTGCGTTAGAAATGTTTGTAGACGCACCAGTCTTCTCGGTAGTGAACTTTGTGTTTCTTCCCACTACCACCACCTCTCCAAGGAGTTCAGAGTCTTCAGAGAGATTGACATTGAGGTTGAAAGTCTCACCGAGCTGGAGTGTTGCTCCCTTTACGGTGTGAGTCTTGTAACCGATGTAAGAAACAGAAATTTCGTATGGACCACCAACACGCATACCGTTGATAGTATACATACCCTTTGCGTTTGACACTGCGTTGTAGCGTGTACCAGAAGGTGTATGGACAGCTTCGATGGTAGCACCCAGAACGTCCTGGCCATCAGCAGATACCTTGCCCGCCATACTTGATGTCGTGATCTGCGCCATTGCTGCGTTGACCACAATCATCATCATAGCCACAAGAAAAGAAATCTTTTTCTGCATAACTTTTTTGATTGTGTTAATAATATAAATGTAAAATAATATAATTGTCTTATATGTATAAAAATAACGTATCTTTTTGTATGTATCTATCTGTTTTGAATTCTGCTTGGAATCTGATTCTTATAACGCTAATCGCAGCGAACAAGACAGAGAGCCTGAGAGATTGTTGGGGGGTGGAATGAGGGGTAAATAATTGGTAATGAACAGATAATTACCCCTTTCAAAATGCAAAATTATACATTTTTTTTTAATTAAACGTTACGAAATTGTTAAATCGCAAAATAATATTGATATATATCAACAAAAACGAATAAAAATTTCTAATTATCAGAGCAAAAGAGTTTTAATAACACTTAATTTTGCAACAAACGTTTCATTCCACATCACAGTTTTTTGTGGTGTGGAATGTTTCTTGCGAGACGTAAGATTGGTAGGCGTTAGATAGGTAGACGTAAGATTGGTAGGCATTAGAATGGTAGGCCAACAGCGAAATGGAAGGCGAAATCTCGTGAGAGGTCTGGATGGAAAATGGGGTAATGCTCCCGACTGTTGTTATAAACAGGGTTGACGGCTTTCATTCCGGCATCGAAGCGAAGGATGAAATAATTGAAATTAAGGCGTATGCCGAGTCCGTAGGCAGCTGCTAACTGCTTATAGAACTGGTTGAAGCGGAACTGTCCGCCAGGTTGGTTTTCGTAATCTCGGATTGTCCAGATGTTTCCTGCATCGAGGAAGGCAGCTCCGTAGAATTTCCAGAAGAGGTAAGTGCGATACTCCATGTTAAGGTCGAGCTTTATGTCTCCCGTTTGATTGATGAAGTCGATGCGACCGTCGGTGCCTTTATAAGAGCCTGGTCCGAGTCCTCTCACACTCCATCCCCTCACACTGTTTGCACCTCCAGAAAAATAGCGTTTTTCGAACGGTAGCACCTCACTGTTACCGTATGGGTATGCCACGCCGAGACTTCCATGGAGCACGAGTTCTGAGTTGCGTCCAGTTTTGAAGACATGTGTAGCGTCAATGTCTCCCTTCACGTATTGAGCGAAGGCGATGTTAAAGAGCGTGTGCTGGTTGTTAGAGTTCTTTGGCAGCGAAGCGATGCGAGAGAAGGCAGAGAGAAGGTTTCCAGCAGTTTCCACGTTGAATTTCAGAGCGTTAATGCCGTTGTTGTAGGTTCCTCCGATACCTATCTTCATGATGAAGAGGTCTTCGTAGTTGTAGCGAAGAATGGCGTTGGAGTTTGTGAGCGAGTCGAGGTAATCACGTTTGAAGGTCTCTGAAATCCATGGCATGTAGATATAGTTTAGGTCGAGAACATCAAAGGTGTATTTGCTATGATGTCGAGGTTCCGCCCATTTATAACTCCATTTTGCAGAGAACATTCGGCGATGGAACTCTGGTCGGTTTTGAAGATTGTAGGCAACGCTCAACTCACTTGTTGACTGTATGTTACGTCTAAATGTGCGAGACACGAAAGGAAGAATGAACCTCGGAAATTCAAGGCGTGACTCTATTCCGTATTCTATATAGTCTTGGTTGTTATAGCCCTCAAGACCTGTTATTGCCTCATAGGCACCACGCAGTTCGAGCGAGAAGGTTTCTGAGCCACGGAAGATGTTTCTGTTTTCGTAGACAACAGAGAGGGCAGCACCAAGGTTTCCCGCTGTGTTTGTTCCCTCTGGCTGGAAGGAAATGGAGTTTGGCTTCTTTGGTGAGAGTTGAATGAGACAGTCAAGGTTTCGGTCTAAGGAGTCTGTTTCTAACTCCTTCATCTGAATGTTTGTGTAGGCAAGAGCGTTCAAACGAGAGAATCGCTGGTAGGTGCGTTGTAGAGCACTGCCATCGTAGGTTTTTCCTGCCTGCAGCATGGTGTTCTCATCGAGCACACCAGGGCGCAGGTTCACATTCAACCCTTCTGTCCCAGAGGTGTATTCAATGTTTCTAATGAAATAGCAAGGATGCTGCTGCTCTGCGGAACGAATGTTTGCACGATAGAGTAGAAGCTGCATAGAGATGTTTACGAGGTTTCCCTTGTTGATTGTGTCTGCCACAAAGCGTATGAAATCTCTGTTGAACTTATAGAACCCTCTGCTCTGCAGGAAAGCTGTTATTCGAGAGCGTTCTTCGTTGAGTGCAGAGACAGAGAACTGCATTCCTTTCTTCAGCGACATCTCATAGTCGTTAGATAAGATGGAGTCTATTCTACGATCTGGAATGTCGCACGTGATGCTATCTATATAATAAGGTGTAGAGGGATGCAGGAAGTAAACCACCTCACATTTGGGGTTTCTTTTCTTGCGAGTGTGCTTCTTGACATGACACAACGAGCGTACTGTGGCTTTTAGGAAACCATCGTTTGATAGCGCCTTCGCAATGTCTTCACACGACTGTGCGGTTTTTAGGGAGTCGTAGGCAACACGAATTTTCTTTCCTTCCCTAAGTCCTGGCTGCTGGATGACGTAAGAGCGGTAGCGGTCGGTATTCAAACTGCTGTTCTCTGACACCACCACAACCTTCTTTATCTCCAAGGCTCCCTCTGGCAGTTTCTCGTTCGTGGAGCAGGAGGCGAGAAGGAGAAGAAGGATTGGTTGTAGGAGAGAAAACGATACGTATTCCCCTGCCGTCCAGATTCTCTGGAAGGAAAAAGGAATACGTATTATGGTTTTCGTTTTTTTCAAGCAGAAAAGATGTTTTGTATTTAGGGAAGAGGGGGCTTCAATTTTTTGAGGATTGATATTGTTTGAGGATTGGTATCTTTGACGCCTTGCTATGCTTGAAAGCTTTTCGATTCTTGAACGCTTTTCGATTTTTGAAAGCTTTTCGATTTTTGAGGGATGTTCTATTTTTGAAGGATGTTCTATTTAGAAAGCTTTGCAGAAGAGCGAACCTCGTAGCGAATGTTCTTTGTTGTCTGAGGTTTTGTGAATTCACCGTCGAGAATGAGGATTGTTGCTTTCGTGTTTTCAGGAACAGCAGCAACAGCTTCGTCGAGGGAAAGGAAGTTTCCTCTGCCTCGCTTTGAGACAACATAGTCGTAGTGACGGACGTATTTCTTCAATGCCGGTACCTTCTCGCCAATAGCCTCTACGAGCAGACTGCTGACAGTGCGGGCACCATAGACACTGTAGTGGGTGTTGTCGCGACGACCCTTCGGTATGCTTGCCACCTCTCCTGGCTTCAGCCACACATGGAGCTTTCGCGAGCCAACAACACCATGGTCTTGCTCCATGATCTTTGTGATGTAGTTTGCGTCGATGAAGGGAACGTTCAGCTTCTTTGCAACAAGGCGAGGAGCTACGGTGTAGTCGCCATGGATGGTAAAGTGGGTTGGCACGAGGTATTGTGTGTTCACTTCTTCATCGCCATATTCCGTGTCGCGGAGTGTTTCGTCGTCTGCCTTTGCGTTTGTTGTTGCAAGAGGCTGAGACTTGTTCTTGTCGAAGAAGAGCCTGCGTTCTACGCAATTGAAGAGGACTGGGATGCCACCCTTTGCGCGAGTCTCTTCAACGTATTTCGTGAGGATGGCATCGAAGGTGGAGCCTGGGTCGGTGTGACGCTTGCTGTTCGGCTTGTCTTCCTTTTCGTCGTTATGGCCAAACTGTATAAAAACATAATCTCCTGGCTTTATGCGGTTTAAGACAACGTCCCAGAGTCCTTCGTCGATGAAGGAGCGTGAGGAGCGCCCGTTTTTTGCGTGGTTTTCAACAACGATGTCTTCTGAGAAGAAACCTTGCAAGACCATTCCCCACCCTCTTTCTGGAGAGCCTTTGGAAATGTCTTTGTCTGCCATGGTGGAGTCTCCGATCGTGAAGATCGTGGTCTGCTTCTTGGCAGAGGTGAAGAGAGTTAACAATCCGAGCAGGGCAAGAACAATGGCTCCTGCGGAGATTACGTTTTTGAAGTTTGTCATAGAGATAAAAGGTGTTTAAGTGTTTTCTTTTGGGGGCAGGGGTGTTTGAAGGGGAATGAGTGCTTGGGAAGAAGTGCCAGAGATGAGATGGGCTGGATGCTAGAGATGAGATGAGCTGGACACCGGGCATTAGATGCCCGGATTATTAACGGCATGGCAGCACATGAGTTAAGGACAAGCCTTAGACAAACGAAAGCGAGACAAAGACTGGCAGCCTGCGAAAGGCAAAGACTGGCAGCTGGAACAGAACTGAAAACTGCAGAAGCAGAACTGACAAAAGGAGCACACTGGCAAGAGGGGCACACTGGCAAGAGGGGCAGGGAAAGGGGCTTTCCCTGCTATTTCCCTGCTATTTCCCTGCTATTTAATTGTCTCGAGCAGTTCTTGAGGAGTGACGAGCTTCTGCTCTCCGGTGAGCATGTTCTTCAGAGTGACCTTACCCTCTGCCATCTCGTTGTCTCCAGCAAGAGCGACGAAAGGAATTGACTTGGCGTTTGCGTAAGACATCTGCTTCTTCATCTTTACAGAGTCTGGGTAAACCTCGGTGCGAATGCCTTGCTTGCGGGCAGCAACTGCAATAGGTAGGCAATAGGCAGTTTCTTTCTCTCCGAAGTTTATGAAGAGCAGCTGTGTTGCATTGACAGCCTCCTTCGGATAGAGGTCAAGCTGGTTGAGAACATCGTAGATGCGGTCGGCACCAAAGGAGATGCCCACACCAGAGAGATCAGGGAGACCGAAGATACCAGTAAGGTTGTCGTATCTTCCACCACCAGTAATAGAACCGATCTGCACATCAAGTGCTTTCACCTCGAAGATTGCTCCAGTGTAATAGTTCAAACCACGAGCAAGAGTGAGGTCGAGCTGAATTTCGTTGTTTAGTGAGCCTTCGAGTGATGAGAGAATAAATTTGCATTCCTCAATTCCCTTCATGCCAGTCTCACTATTTGCGAGAACAGTGGCTATGGTGTTTAGTTTCTCCTCGTTCGTGCCTTCAAGCATGATGATTGGTTGAAGCTTTCCAATGGCTTCTTCAGAGATGCCGACAGAGCGCAACTCTTCATTGACAGCATCAAGGCCTATCTTGTCGAGTTTGTCGATAGCCACCGTGATGTCTACGATCTTATCTGGTTCACCAATCACCTCTGCAATGCCAGTAAGAATCTTCCGGTTATTTATTTTTATTTGCACTCGGATTCCGAACTTCGTGAAAACGGTATCAACAATCTGCATCAGCTCCACCTCGTTGAGAAGAGAATAGGAACCAACAACATCTGCATCACACTGGTAGAACTCACGATAGCGACCTTTCTGTGGACGGTCGGCACGCCAGACAGGCTGTATCTGATAGCGTTTAAAAGGCATCTGAAGCTCTTCACGATGCTGCACAACATAGCGAGCGAAAGGAACGGTAAGGTCGTAGCGAAGACCTTTCTCACAGATATGTGCGGCAAGGCGTGCAATAGATGTGTTTGCCACCTCTTCGGCAGTCATTCCATGAAGGAAGTCTCCAGAGTTCAGAATTTTAAAGAGTAGCTTATCGCCTTCCTCACCGTATTTTCCCATCAGAGTAGAAAGGTTCTCCATGGCAGGAGTCTCTATCTGCTGAAATCCGTAGAGTGCATAGACATCTTTTATTGTGTTGAAGATATAATTTCTTTTTGCCATCTCAACAGGGCCGAAGTCTCGTGTGCCCTTAGGTATTCCTGGTTTTTGTGCCATTGTGTATGTGTAAGAAAAAAAATTCGAGGGAAGAAGATTCCCCACAATATAATAAATGAAGGTGTTCAAAACACGTAGGGTTAGGGTACGGAATTTTGAACACCTGTACTTTTATTCTTTTGAAAGGAAGAGAGAGAACTATCCCCTTACGATGGTCTGCTCACGGTCAGGACCAATAGAGATAATCGTAATAGGGGTCTCAAGTTCTGCCTCGAGGAACTTGATATAGTCTTTGAACTGCTGTGGGAACTCAGCCTCAGACGTGTATTTCGTCATGTCTGTCTGCCATCCTGGAAGTTCTACGTAGACAGGCTCAATGCCCTTCTCTATGTCGTAAGGGAAGTCGCGAGTCTCCACACCGTTCACCTTATAAGCAGTACATGCCTTGATTGTTGGGAAGGTATCGAGCACGTCTGACTTCATCATAATGAGCTGAGTGACACCGTTCACCATGATTGAGTAGCGCAATGCCACGAGGTCTATCCATCCGCAGCGACGCTCACGTCCTGTCACGGCTCCATACTCATGACCGATGTCGCGCATCTTCTGTCCAGTCTCGTCGAAGAGTTCTGTTGGGAATGGTCCTGCTCCAACACGAGTACAGTAAGCCTTCATGATTCCGAACACCTCACCAATTTTGTTTGGACCAATACCGAGACCGGTGCAAGCACCAGCGCAGATGGTGTTGCTTGAAGTTACGAAAGGATAAGAGCCGAAGTCCACGTCCAGCATAGTGCCCTGTGCTCCCTCAGCAAGTATTGTTTTTCCAGCCTTTAGGATACCGCCTATCTCATGTTCCGAGTCAACGATATGGAAACTCTTGAGGTATTCAATGCCTTCCATCCATACCTTTTCGGTCTCTGCAAAAGCGGCCTCGTCGTATTCAAAACCAATTGAGCGGAGAATGCTGAGATGGCGTTCCTTTCGTGCTGTATATTTCTCTTCAAAGCCATCGAGTATATCTCCTACACGAAGTCCGTTTCTGGAAGTCTTGTCGGTATAAGTAGGTCCAATTCCCTTTCCTGTTGTTCCGACCTTGTTCTTTCCCTTCAGTGACTCGTAGGCAGCATCGAGAATACGGTGGGTAGGCATGATAAGATGCGCCTTCTTTGAGATATGGAGACGCTCACGAAGGTCGTGCCCACTCTTCTCTAAGTCTTTTGCCTCTCCCATGAAAAGGTCTGGGGCAAGCACCACACCATTACCTATGATGTTCACCTTTCCTCCCTGGAAGATTCCAGAAGGGATGGAACGGAGCACGTATTTCTGTCCCTCAAATTCCAGTGTGTGTCCTGCATTAGGACCTCCCTGGAATCGTGCTACAACATCATATTTCGGAGTCAAGACATCGACTACCTTTCCTTTTCCTTCATCGCCCCACTGAAGTCCCAGCAGAACGTCTACTTTTCCTGTATTCATTGTGTAATTTTTAGTGATAATCTGATTTTTTGCACATTAACGCTACAAAGTTAGAAAAAAAAACTCTGATATGGTTAAAAAGGCATGTATTTTTTAATATTTTTATAATAATAAGGTGTTATGAGAGGTATTATGAGAGATATTATGTCAACCTCATCACCACTCATCACAAGCCACCTTAACGCCTTTACACGTTTATCTGAAGACCGTCATAAGCAAATTCAAAACCCTGCGGAAGGCGGTCGTTGGCATCGTGGTGCAAGCCGATTTCATGGGTCACATGGGTGAAGAAGACACGCCTTGCCCCTACCCTCTTTGAGAAAGCGATAGCCTCATCGACAAGCATGTGGGAGAGATGAGACTTTTCAAAGCGTAACGCATTGACAACCAAGGTGTCTACACCTTTTACAACAGCCTCATCTTCAGGGCTGATGGTTTTCATATCTGTGATATAAGCAAAATTCCCGAATCGGTAAGCAAAGATGGGCAGCTTTGCATGGTTTACAACAAAAGGCATCACGGGAATATCTCCTATCCAGAACACCTTATACGGCTCTTTCGCCTCAAGGTTTATCTTTGGAACTCCAGGATAGAGATGTTTTGCAAAGACGTAAGGCATGGTTTGGTGGAGCATGTCTGCTGTTTTACTGTTTGCCATGACGTGAATATCTCCAAAGACACAGAATGGGCGAAGGTCGTCAAGGCCTCCGACATGGTCGTAATGGATATGTGTCAGCAAGATGCCATCAATCTTTCGAAAAGGGACCTTCAACATCTGCGTTCTGAAGTCTGGTCCACAGTCAATGATGACACGTGTTTTCTGTGTCTCTATCATTAAGGAACTTCTCGTTCTCGTTTCTATGACATTTCGCGACCTACACACCTCACAGTTGCATCCCACCACTGGAACTCCAGACGATGTGCCAGTTCCTAAGAAAGTTACCTTCATCTATTTCTTTTTTTACATTAATGAAAAGCCAAATCTGCAGAACTCTTGCAGGCTACAAGATATTTACCTCTGGAGAGATGTCTATTCCGAACTTCTTCTTCACGTCTTTTCTGACAGCATCAGAGAGAGAGAGTATTTCTTCGCCTGTTGCGCCACCCTTGTTTATGAGAACGAGCGCCTGACGGTCATGAACAGCAGCACGACCGAGGGCACGACCTTTCCAACCGCATTGGTCGATAAGCCACCCAGCAGGAATCTTCTCAAATTGCTCAGAGACAGGATAATGCGGCATGGAAGGGTATTCCTGTTGTAGCGCCTTAAACATCTCTATTTTTACAACAGGATTCATGAAGAAACTACCTGCATTACCAAAGACTTTTGGGTCGGGAAGCTTTGCGTTGCGAATGTCGATGACGACCTCTCGAACTTGCGAGGCCGTTGGATGTGAGATGCCTCTTTTCTCCAGTTCTCCAAGAATATTTCCATATTCAATGAATGGAGTGAAGGTCTTTTGAAGACGGTAGGTGACATGAGTGATTACAAACCGATTCTTCCACTCCGCCTTGAACCTGCTATGGCGATAACCGTAGTCACATTCACTGGCTTTGAAGACATGCTTCTCGAAGGTCTTAACATCAACAGCTTCAACTGTTTCAAGAATATCTTTCACCTCTCTACCGTAAGCACCAATGTTCTGAACGGCAGAAGCACCTACTTCGCCAGGAATTAGCGAGAGATTCTCTGCGCCATAGTAGCCATGGGAAACAGCATAATCAACAACCTCGTCCCAGCATTCTCCACTTCCGCATCTGAGCAACACACTCTCGCCCTCATCTTTTACCTCTATACCACGTATTGCAGAATGCAAAACGGTGCCCTCAAATTTCTTTGTCAAAAGGAGGTTACTTCCCCCTCCGAGAATCAGGAATGGGAGGTCGGAAGGCTGGAGAGCCTGAAGCACCTGCAGCAGTTCTTCCTCTGTATCAAAAGAGACATAACGTCTGCATTCTTCATTGATTCCGAACGTGTTATGTTCTAAGAGGTTATAATTAATTTTATCTATCATCTATAGTGTTCTTTTACAGTAAAAAAATTGTGTGAAGGAGTGCTACTATGTGTTCAAAGCCGTGAGAATGAACCTCCCGTTCTGTTTCGTGAAGATCATCTCTATTTCAAAACCGTTTGAGACACCACGAAGAACGAGGATTCGCTGATTGCCCATGGAAGGCAACGTGCCGTAGACAATATTGTAGATTGTGCCACGAGGAATCTCTGGCACGAACATTGAGAACTGCTCTGCCATTATGGTGCCCTCTATGCGTGAGAAATCATCGTCTGGATCAGGGCCAGAGAACTCCACATTCTCTGCTAAGGCGTTCTGTCGGAAGAGCGAATCTCGCATGAACTTATTATAAAAGGCATAAAACTCACCGTTCACATTCTCTTCAAGACGCTGTTTCCGCATCTCTTTCAAGAGCCACTGCCCTTCTGTGCGCTGAAAGATATACTGCATGACCGAGTGTTCTGGCATCAGCACTTTCTCTACGGTGGCAACAGTGATGTTTCTGTTCTTGTTACTTTCAAGGTCATCATAGCTTCCAGCCACCTGTGTGTAGAATCCCTGTCGCATGAAGAAATGCTCTGGTTTCCATTGTTCCTTGCTGATCGTTGACTGAGTTCCGAACGTGTTCAGTGGAAGTGGAAAGACGATTCTCGACAACTGCAGTTTTCTGTTCGCAGCGAAATTGAAGAAGAAATCGTCAAAGAGTCCGTCGGCAGATTTCGGAACTGCCGTTTCTTCAAGGAGGGTCTCAAGGGTATCTGTTCCGAGAGTATCCTGATAGATGGAATCGCAAATGCTGTCGCTTTTGTTTCCTGTCTTTTCCGTGCATCCTGTCGTGGAGAATAATGTGGCGAAAATCAGCACAATAACTCCGTAAAAAAACCTTTTCATAAAAACATTTCCATAAATTCGTCAATAATTTGGGTGCAAAATTACAACTTTATTTTTATTTATTCCCTTTTTTGAAAAAAAATTACTAATTTTGTGCCCAAAATATAAATAAAAAGAATTATGATACTCGAAAAAATCGAAACATTAAGCCAAGAGATTCAGAATCTCACAGCAAAGAACGCATCGGAAGCAGACGCACTATACGTAAAATATCTTAGTAAGAAGGGAGCCATTTCTCTTCTCATGAATGAGTTCCGCAACGTACCTGCGGAAATGAAAAAAGAAGTGGGCATGAAGATTAATGTTCTCAAACAGCAGGCAATAGAGAAAATCAACTCGCTGAAGGAGAACAATGCCGTTGCTGAGGGAGGAAATGATGCCATAGACCTCACAAGAACAGCATATCCCGTGGAGCTCGGCTCTCGACATCCGCTGACAATTGTTAAGAACGAGATCATTGACATCTTCCAGCGCATGGGATTCACTCTCGCAGACGGTCCAGAGGTAGAAGACGACCTTCATGTGTTCACAAAGATGAACTTCTCTGCCGACCATCCAGCTCGTGACATGCAAGACACCTTCTTCGTGGAGCAGACAAAGACAGACGATGTGACAAAGAATATTCTCCTTCGCTCACACACCTCCAGCGTACAGGCACGTGTCATGGAGACAACACAGCCTCCTATTCGTGTCATCTGTCCAGGACGTGTATACCGCAATGAGGCTATCACTGCTCGAGCACACTGTTTCTTCCATCAGATAGAAGGTCTCTACATCGACAAGAACGTTTCATTCACAGACCTCAAGCAGGTTATGCTCACCTTCGCACAAGAGATGTTCGGACCAGAGACGAAAATCCGTCTTCGCCCTTCTTATTTCCCATTCACAGAACCTTCTGCCGAAATGGATATCTCTTGCCACATCTGCGGTGGTGTTGGCTGCGGATTCTGCAAGCATACTGGCTGGGTGGAGATTCTCGGTTGCGGAATGGTAGACCCTAACGTTCTGGAGCTCTGCGGAATAGACAGCTCTGTATATAGCGGCTATGCCTTCGGTCTCGGCGTTGAACGCATCACAAACCTTAAATATCAGGTTTCTGACCTCCGCATGTTCTCAGAGAACTACACTCCGTTCTTGAAGGAATTTGAAAACGCATACTAATTCTCATTACCCCTAAAGGGATTTTTCATAATACCCCCCAAAAAAACAAAAGCATACAGAACAGATAATGATTACAGTAACAAACTTAGCGATACAGTTCGGAAAAAGAATCCTTTACAAGGATGTCAACATAAAGTTCACAAATGGTAACATCTACGGTGTGATAGGTGCTAACGGTGCCGGAAAGTCTACACTCCTTAGAGCAATCTCTGGAGAGTTAGAGCCCAACAAGGGCACTGTAGAGATGGGACCTGGAGAGCGTCTCTCCGTTCTTGAGCAGGACCACTTCAAATACGACCAGTACACCGTTATGAACACCGTGCTCATGGGTCACCAGCCACTCTGGGAGAATATGCAGGCGAAGGAGGCACTCTATATGAAAGCCGACTTCAGTGATGAGGACGGTGTGAAGGTTGCTGAGCTGGAGGAGAAGTTTGCAGAACTCGGAGGATGGACAGCAGAGAGCGATGCTGCTCAGCTGCTGCAGAACCTTGGAATCCCAGAGACTCTACACCAAAAGCAGGTCGCTGAGCTTTCAAACAACGAGAAGGTGCGCGTGATGCTGGCAAAGGCATTGTTTGGAAATCCAGACAACCTTCTCCTCGATGAGCCTACGAACGACCTCGACCTCGACACCGTACAGTGGTTAGAGGAATATCTCTCAAACGTAGAGCAAACCGTTCTCGTGGTTTCTCACGACCGTCACTTCCTTGATGCAGTATCTACACAGACGGTGGATATCGACTTCGGCAAGGTTACTGTCTTCTCTGGAAACTATTCGTTCTGGTATGAGTCCAGCCAGTTGGCTCTCCGTCAGGCCCAGAACCAAAAGGCAAAGGCAGAGGAGAAACGTAAGGAACTTGAAGAGTTCATTCGTCGCTTCTCAGCAAACGTGGCAAAGTCTAAGCAGACAACTTCCAGAAAGAAGATGCTCGAGAAACTTAACGTTGATGAGATTCAGCCTTCTACACGTAAATACCCTGGCATTATCTTCACCATGGAGCGTGAGGCAGGAAACCAGATTCTTGAGGTTGAGGGACTGAAGGCTGTTGAGGAAGATGGAACAGTGCTCTTCGACAACGTTAGCTTCAACATAGAGAAAGGTCAGAAGACGGTATTCCTCTCACACAACCCAAAGGCAATGACTGCTCTCTTTGAGATTATCAACGGAAACAGAGAATCGCAGGCGGGCACTTACAAATGGGGTGTTACCATCACAACGGCATACCTCCCTCTCGACAATACGAAGTTCTTTCAGAGCGACCTGAATCTCGTTGACTGGCTGAGCCAGTTTGGACCGGGCAACGAGGTGGCTATGAAGGCTTTCCTCGGACGCATGCTCTTCAAGCAGGAGGAGGTAGAGAAGAAGGTGAACGTTCTCTCTGGAGGTGAGAAGATGAGATGTATGATTGCTCGCATGCAGATGAAGAACGCGAACTGCCTCATTCTCGACACTCCAACCAACCACCTCGACCTTGAGTCTATTCAGGCTTTCAACAACAACCTCGTCTCTTTCAAGGGAAACATTCTTTTCTCTTCTCACGACCATGAGTTCATAAACACCGTGGCAGACCGTATCATTGAGCTGACACCAAATGGAACGATCGATAAGCTCATGACCTACGACGAGTATATTTACGACGAACAGATAAAGGAACAAAAGGCAAAACTATATGGCAAATAAATTTTGGCACAAACTTTGTAGGAAGACAAAGGGAAACCAAAATATTAAAGATATGACAGAACAGAAAATAACAAACGAGGAGCTCCAGAAAAACAATGGAGCTTCGATGAATCAAGAAACAGTGAAGAATATGGCGGAAGAAACTGCCGCTGAAGGCAACAAGAACGCTGAGAACAAAGAAAACACAGAGATGGAGAATAACACTGAGGAAACAGTCGATAAGGCTGACTCTCAAGCTAACGGTTCTGAAACTGCAGATTCTGAGACTAACGGTTCTGAGACCAACGGTTCTGAGACTGCAGGAAATAGTGAAGCAACAGAACAGGAGGTTGACCCTCTTACAAAAGCGTTAGCAGAGATTGAGGAACTGAAGACGCAGATGCTTTATAAGCAGGCGGAGTTCGACAATTTCAGAAAGCGCACCATGAAAGAGAAGGCAGAACTGATTCTCAACGGCGGAGAGAAAACCGTGAAGGCTATACTCCCTATTCTTGACGATTTTGAACGTGCCATCGCACAGGCAGAAAAGTCTGACGATGTTGCTGCTCTCCGTGAAGGCATGCAGCTTATCTTCAAGAAATTCATGAAGACTCTCGAAGGTCAGGGTGTACAGAAGATGAACACTCTTGGCAAGGAGTTTAACACCGACTTCCACGAGGCTGTTGCTCTCGTTCCTGGCATGGGCGAAGACAACAAGGGCAAGGTGATTGACTGCGTGCAGACGGGATATACGCTGAACGATAAGGTCATTCGCCATGCGAAAGTGGCAGTAGGTCAGTAATTATATATTTTTTATTAAGGTATGGCAAAGCGTGATTACTATGAAGTGCTTGGCGTCCAAAAAGGTGCCACGGCTGATGAAATAAAGAAGGCCTACAAAAAAATGGCCATCAAATACCACCCTGACCGACAAAGCGGAAAGAGTGAGGAGGAGAAGAAAGACGCTGAGGAAAAGTTCAAAGAGGCTGCAGAGGCTTATAGCGTGCTCTCTGACGATAAGAAACGCCAGCAATACGATCAGTTCGGATTTGACGGTCCGAAGATGGGCGGAGGCTTCGGAGGCGGTGGCGGCTTCGACGGCTTTGACATCAACGATATTCTGAACACAGTCTTTGGCGGAGGCTTCAACTTCAGCGGAGGAAACGGTGGCGGAGGCTTCGAGGATATGTTCGGAGGCGGTTTCAACAGTGGCGGTGGTCGTCGCAAGCCTGCTGTTCATCGAGGTTCAGACCTTCGTCTGAAGGTCAACCTTACTCTTCAGGAGGTTGCTACTGGTGTTACGAAGAAATTCAAGGTGCGCAAGGACATAAAGTGTTCTCACTGTAACGGAACAGGTGCTGAGGGCTCTACACAACCAGAGCCGTGTAAGACTTGTCATGGTACGGGTTACACATACCGCACTCAGCGTTCTCTCTTCGGAACGATGCAGTCAACGGTTCCATGTCCCGATTGTGGCGGTGAGGGAACTGTAATAAAGAATAAGTGCCACCACTGTCACGGAACGGGAATTGTGAAAGGTGAGGAGGTTATTGAGGTGCAGATTCCTGCTGGTGTTCAAGACGGAATGGTTCTCACCGTTTCTGGAAAGGGAAATGCTGGCGCAAGGAATGGCGTAAACGGTGATATTCAAGTGTTTATAACAGAAGTGCCTAACGATACCTTCGTGCGCGATGGAAACGATTTGCGCTATAACCTCCTGCTCGACTTCCCTACAGCAGCTCTTGGCGGAAAGGTGGAAGTGCCTACTATCGACGGAAAGAAACTGGCGGTCACCATTGAGCCGGGAACACAACCAGGAAAGACTCTGCGCCTAAGAGGAAAGGGTCTCCCTTCTGTGCAAGGCTATGGCTACGGTACTGGCGATATGGTTCTGAACATCTCTGTCTATGTGCCTAAGACTCTCTCCAAGGAAGAGAAGAAGACACTCGAAACTCTGCAGAAATCAGACAATTTCAAGGGCGATAACGCTACAAAACGCACGATATTCGAGAAGTTCCGCAGCTACTTCAACTAATAACAGTCGTTTCGAGGGAATGGCAAGGCAAGAATGATTGCTTCTGAGAAAAGACAAGGCAATTAACTGCAATTTTTTAGAAAATGCAAGAATGATTGATTTTGCGAGAACTTTTTAAACAAGAAAAAATCGTAGAAAAGGTGACATACAAAGAAACCATAGATTATCTCTACAACGCAGCCCCTGCCTTCACAAAGGTTGGGGCTGTTGCTTATAAGGAGGGACTGTACAACACAGAGGAACTCGACCGCCATGCTGGGCGTCCTCACCGTTCTTTCCTTACTGTTCACGTGGCGGGAACAAATGGAAAAGGTTCCTGCTCGCACTCTCTTGCTGCTATTCTACAGGCAGCAGGAATGAAGGTTGGACTGTATACCTCTCCTCACTTGGTGACGTTTCGAGAGCGTGTGAGAGTGAATGGAGAAATGATGCCAGAAGAATATGTTGTTGACTGGGTGGAGCGAAACCGCAGTTTCTTCGAACCTCTCTCTCCTTCGTTCTTCGAGCTTACCACAGCAATGGCATTCGAGTATTTCCGCGACCAGAAGGTGGATATCGCTATTGTGGAAGTGGGATTGGGCGGAAGACTCGACTGCACGAACATCATCACTCCTGTGCTCTCCGTGATCACGAACATCTCCTTCGACCACACTCAGTTCTTAGGCTCTACACTACATGATATAGCACGCGAGAAAGCGGGAATAATAAAGAAAGGTGTGCCCGTTGTTGTGGGAGAGACAGTCGCAGAGACTAGAGAGGTGTTCCAAGAGGTGGCTGAGAGACTTTGTGCTCCTCTCTCCTTTGCAGAAGATAGTAAGATTCCTCTTGACGTTGATTTCCAACTAAAGGGTTCCTACCAAAAGAACAACCTAAACACGATTCTCCATTGCCTCCTTCCTTTGGCAAGAGAATTAAAAAAACGTGGTGTAAGAATTCCTAATGCCACAAAGACCGTACGCTACGCATTGGAACACGTCTGTGACCTTACAGGACTCAGAGGAAGATGGCAGACAGTCGGGGAGAAACCGCTCGTGATCTGTGACACTGGGCACAATGTTGCGGGATGGGAGTTCCTCGCAAAGCAGATCACAGAGACGTGGAAGCAAAGAGCATTGCAATTCAAAAAACAAGGAATGGACTCCCGACTTCGAATGGTTTTCGGAATGGTAGACGACAAGGATCTTGACACCGTTTTAGGATTGTTGCCAAAGAATGCGGAGATGTATTTCACACAAGCTGACACACATCGTGCCATTTTGGCAGACGTTGTCAGAGAGAAGTCTGCCACTCTCGGACTTTTTGGCAGACCCTACCCTACTGTTGCCAAGGCATTTGAAGCTGCTCTTGCTGATTCTTCTCCAGCCGACTTCATTTTCGTTGGAGGCTCAAGCTACGTTGTTGCTGATTTCCTAAGTAGCAGGAAGTGAGGCACTGAATTTTGAGATGCTATTCATCGCAAATGCGCCTGATTTCCTGTACCTTTTCCTCCATAGGCAAGAGAGCGTTGACCCAATGAATCTTTATGCCTCGGCGTTCCATTCCTCTGAACCATGTCATCTGGCGCTTAGCAAACTGATGAATGTGTATTTCTAACTGCCGAAGCATGTCGTCGTATGACGTGCGCCCAATGACATATTCTGTAACGAACTTATATTCAAGTCCGTAATAAATAAGGTCTTCTGGGTTGATACCATTGGCAATAAGAGATTTTATCTCGTCGATCATACCTTCATCAACACGAGCCTTAAGGCGAGAAGAGATTTTTTGGCGACGCTCATCACGAGGGATGTCCACACCAATAACCGTTGTGTCAATAGCAGGGAAAGGGCGGTCGGAAGTAGGATGCGTGTAGTTATACTGCTCTATCTCTATAGCACGAATGGCACGCTGTGGAGAGTCTACATCTGTTTTGTTGTGCATGTCAGAATGGTTCTTCTCCTTCAAGTCAAGGAGAATGGCAGTGAGCTCTTCCATGCTCTTCGTGGAGAGTTCCTCACGGAGTGCTTCGTTCTTTGGGACGGGAGAGAGGCTATAGTTTCTGATTACAGACTCTACATAAAGTCCAGAGCCACCACAAAGAATCGGGAGTACACCACGGCTGCGAACATCTTCATAAGCCTTCAGAAAGTCTTCCTGATACTCGTAGATATTATACTTTGTGCCAGGGTCGCAGATGTCTATGAGGTGATAAGGAACAGAAAGGCGAGTGCCGTTCCAACAAAGGGTGTAGTCGCAGAGGTCCTTGCCAGTGCCGATGTCCATGCCACGGTATACCTGCCGTGAGTCTCCAGAAAGAATTTCTGCTGGAATACCTTCTGTGAAATAACTTGCAGCAAGATGAGCGGCAAGGGTTGTCTTCCCCGAGGCGGTTGGTCCTATTATCGTGATCATCTTCTTCTCCATATTCTTATCGTTGTTCTTCTCCATGTTTTCTATGTTGTTCTCTTTTGAATTCTTTATGCAAAGATAATAATTTTCTCTGTGTTTCACACACTTTGTTCATCTTTTTTCACTCTCTAAAGAAAAAAATGTGCAAGAAGTGTGTGAAATAGAGAAAAAAATTGTAACTTTGCCAAAAGTTTTTCAAATTGAATAAGCAAAAGATGCTGAGATACTGTTTACTATATGTGTTTCTTCTACTGTGCTGGTGTACAGAGTGTTTCGGACAGAGTTACATATACCCTGTTGCGACTGGTGCGTCATGGTCAAAAAATATCTATATGCAGGTAGAAAGAGAAGACAGCATAAGACTCCAAAAGGCATTGAAGGGAAAGGGGGCACCAGATGTAAGAAGATTCTTCAATATTTTCGAAAAGAACTACAACACCTACAATTCGTATATCGATAGCGTATATGTTGAAAAGAGCAATCGGGAATGGATTGCGCTCTTCCTTCGCCGAGCACACTGCTTCTCCAATTTATATGAGGAAAACAACAATAATCTTAACAACCTTCGGGAATGGCTTGGAGAAGGTGGCATGTCTGATGAGACATACGAGATGTTATTCATTGGACTAAGGCATATTTACCATGAAACCATAATAGATCTCTATATTGCTGACACATTATTAAAAGCACTCATTCCTTACTACGAGAAAAGAAACGACCGAGAGCATCTCATGTTCCTATATGTCTGTGCCGGATTCTACAAGCATCAGATTTCAAGCATGGGACTTCGCGAGGAGCGACAGAACTCGAAAAAATACTACGAGAAGGCGATGGCATTGGGAAAGGAGTTCCACACCTTCCAGAATCCTCTGAACAGATACTACTATTTAGCGGCTTTCGTGAATCTCACGGTATTGCTGACAGAAGAGGGATATGTATCTTTTGAAGAAAGCAGAAATCTGAGAGAAAGGGAGAAGGCATATCTCGAGAAGCCAGAAAACGAGGAAGTGCTGAAGAAAGACAGCAGATTATTGGAGTTCCGCGATTGGGCTATGTGCATTTCCAACGCACGAGGACTTATGACGTATATCGGTCACGGACTGGAGGACTTCTCAGCCTTTACGCAACTCTATGCCGCTTACACAGACCAAAGGGAGGCTTTCGGTGGAGACCTTAGAAATCTTAAGCATAGATACTATGCAAAGTTAGAATACGACGACCTTATTATAGACGCCACAGCAGGACGAATAAGCTGGGACAATGCCTTCACAAAATTCTTGGAGCTCCTGAGAACAGATAAGGAGATGCAGTCAATGAAGGATATTCCAGGCTACAGGCTTAACTATATCTGTAACCTCTTCACCAGTTTTGTGTTCTTGATAGATCAGACATCACTTGACGAAGAGACAAAAAGGGTAAGGGTGAACAAGGCACTCCGAGATTTATTGGAGACAATAAGTCATTTCGAGCATATACAATTTCCAATTGAAAGGGGACAGTTCCTCTCTGCTCTTGTCACGAACCATAAGATTCTGAAATTCTTGAACAACGAGGAGAGAAGTCAGTTGCTTCACCAGGTGCTCGTTGTCGACCAGCCAACAACATACGTTCACGTTACTATGGTTGCTCAGTTGGCAAGAATCATGACCGAGAAGATTATTGAGAAGAAGCCAGAATATTTCGTTGGAGTGCCAGGATTCAAGACTGTTGAAGAGGTGGTTGCAAAAAAAGACTCGCTCATAAACTTCGCTGGCGAGGCTGCAACATACCACGATCTTGGAAAGATCTACATGCCCACAGTCATAAACAACAGCTGCAGGAAGCTGTCGAGCATAGAATACAAAATAATTTCAAAACATCCAGACCATTCAAAGAAGTTCTTTGACACATTCCCATTCATCAGGAAATACAGAGATGTAGCCCTCGGGCATCATAAATGGTATGACGGAAATGGAGGATATCCCGTCTCTTTCAGCAATAGAAATTCACCTCTCTTTCCTCTCATAAACATCGTTACGCTTTGCGACTGCATGGATGCAGCAACAGAGAATATCGGGCGAAACTATCATACGCCAAAGACGTTTGAGAATGTTATGTCGGAATTTGAGGCTGATAGCGGCATGCGTTACGATCAATTCCTTATTAATTTCATAAATAGCAATACAGACCTCTACCGTCAGCTGAAGCAAAAAGTTCAGCTTGGAAGAATAGACCATTACTTCCAGCTCTTCTCTGCCATTAGAAAGAATTAACGATTTTCTTTAATAGAAAAAGCCACTCGGCTGCTTTTGCAACCAAGTGGCTTTATTTATGTGTGGTTCTATAAAAACCACCCTTATGTCTTTTCTGACGGAAAAGGATTAACCGTTAACCTTCTTCATGTGTGCGATGAGCTCGAGAACCTTGTTAGAGTAACCGATCTCATTGTCATACCAAGATACAACCTTTACGAATGTATCTGTAAGAGCGATACCTGCCTTTGCGTCGAAGATAGAAGTACGTGTGTCGCCAAGGAAGTCAGAAGAAACAACAGCATCCTCTGTGTAACCGAGAACACCTGCGAGCTCACCCTCTGAAGCAGCCTTCATGGCAGCGCAAATCTCCTCATACTTAGCTGGCTTTGCGAGGTTTACTGTAAGGTCAACAACAGATACGTCGAGAGTAGGAACACGCATAGACATACCAGTGAGCTTACCGTTGAGCTCTGGAATAACCTTACCAACAGCCTTTGCTGCACCTGTAGAAGAAGGAATGATGTTGCCTGCAGCAGCACGACCACCACGCCAGTCCTTCATAGATGGACCGTCAACAGTCTTCTGAGTAGCTGTTGTAGAGTGAACTGTTGTCATGAGACCGTCTGTGATTCCCCAGTTGTCGTTAAGAACCTTAGCGATAGGAGCGAGACAGTTTGTTGTGCAAGAAGCGTTAGAAACGAACTGTGTACCCTTCTCATACTTGTCGAAGTTCACACCGCAAACGAACATTGGAGTAGCGTCCTTAGAAGGAGCTGACATTACAACGTACTTTGCACCAGCCTCGATGTGAGCCTGAGCCTTCTCCTGTGTAAGGAAGAGACCAGTAGACTCTACAACGTACTCAGCCTCAACCTCGTTCCACTTCAGATCAGCTGGGTTGCGCTCTGCAGTTACACGAATCTCCTGACCGTTAACGATGAGCTTAGAGTTTTCTACGTCAGCCTCGATAGTACCCTCGAACTGTCCGTGCATTGTGTCATACTTGAGCATGTATGCAAGGTAGTCTACTGGGCAGAGGTCGTTGATACCTACAACCTGAATGTCATCGCGGTTCATTGAAGCGCGGAATACGAAACGGCCGATACGACCGAAACCGTTAATACCAATTTTTGTCATTTTTTTTTTCTATTATTTAATAAGGTAATACCTATGTTTAAAAAATTCGTTTTCTCGTAGATTTGTTTATCCTTAAATATTGAATATTTGTTTAGGTGTTGAAAACCTATGCTAAAAAGGGGTGAAAAAGACCTGAAAAGTCGTCCTTTCTCCCTTTTGCTCTGCAAAATTATAAAAATATTTTGATATAACATAGGAAATGATATTTTTTTTTCAAAAAAGATTAAATAATTGACATAAAATTACTACCTTTGCACCAGAATTTAGAATCAAATAAAAGATATTTATCATTATTAACATTATCTTATGGGAAATTTTCTTCAAGAATTCAAGAGTTTTGCCGTTAAGGGCAATGCTGTTGACATGGCAGTAGGTGTTATCATCGGTGGCGCTTTCGGAAAGATTGTTACATCGATTGTCAATGATCTTATCATGCCTCCAATAGGTTGGATTATTGGCGGTGTGGACTTCAAGGATTTGAAGTGTGAGTTGCCTGTGAACCCGCTGAGCGTTCAGGAGGGTGTGGAAATAGAGCCTGTTACCATCAACTACGGAAACTTCATCCAGACAACCCTCGATTTTCTCATAGTTGCCTTCTGCGTCTTCCTTCTTGTGAAGTTCATTGCTCGCCTTTCAAGGATAAAGAAGGAGGAAAAGCCAGCAGAACCTGCTCCTGCTCCAGAACCATCTGCAGAGGAGAAGTTACTCTCTGAAATCCGTGACTTGCTCAAGGAGAAGAAATAATTCTATTTCTTAGAGAAACCAGAAAAAAAACAGAACATAAGAAAGCGAAAACTGAAAAACACACAATTCACTTTATTCTCCTTTTTCAAAGGGAATAGGAGAGAGAGCCGTTTGTGCTTTTCGGTTTTTGCTTTTTTACACCATAATTATATATTTATTTATTTTCAGGATATGTATAAACCAAAACTTCTTTCTTGTCTGAAAGGCTACGACAAGAAAACATTCTCCGCTGACCTTATGGCGGGCGTGATTGTGGGAATTGTGGCACTGCCGTTAGCGATCGCCTTTGGTATTGCCTCGGGAGTCTCTCCAGAGAAGGGTATCATCACGGCAATCGTTGCTGGCTTGCTGATTTCTGTGTTCGGAGGCTCAAAAGTGCAGATTGGTGGTCCAACAGGTGCTTTCATCATCATTATCTACGGAATCATAGAGCAATACGGACTTTCTGGACTGTCTATAGCAACTCTTATGGCAGGTGTGTTCTTGATTCTGTTCGGTGTCTTACGACTTGGAACCATCATTCAATATATTCCATACCCCATCGTGGTAGGATTCACCTCGGGAATTGCTGTTACCATCTTCAGCACGCAGATGAAGGATTTCTTCGGCTTGCAGATAGACAAGGTGCCAAGCGACTTCATAGAGAAATGGATTTGCTATATCCAGAACATCTCTTCGCTCGACTCATGGACAGTCGTAATAGGTGTTGTCAGCCTACTCATCATCGTTCTGCTACCAAAGCTCAGCAAAAAGATTCCTGGTTCGCTGATTGCTATTATCGTGACAACAATCCTCGCTCTTCTTCTCAAGGAATATGCAGGCGTACAAACCATTGAGACCATTGGCGACAGATTCTCTATCAGTTCAGAAATGCCTGGCGCAGAAGTGCCAGCACTCTCTTGGACCACCCTGAAAGGGCTCGTGCAGCCTGCTCTCACCATTGCTATGCTTGGTGCCATAGAGTCTTTGCTCTCAGCTGCTGTTGCCGATGGTGTGATTGGCGACCGCCACAATTCAAATAACGAGCTGATTGGCCAGGGCATTGCAAACCTTGTCACTCCACTCTTTGGAGGTATTCCTGCTACTGGAGCCATCGCTCGTACAATGACAAACATCAACAACGGAGGAAAGACTCCTGTGGCAGGTATTATCCATGCCATAGTGCTATTGCTTATCTTCCTCTTCCTCATGCCGCTGGCGCAGTACATCCCTATGGCTTGTCTGGCTGGTGTCCTCGTGGTTGTGAGCTATAACATGTGTGGAATACCTTCATTCCTCGGCATTCTGAGAAATCCGAAGTCAGACGTAACGGTCCTTCTCGTTACTTTCTTCCTCACCATCATCTTCGACCTTACCATCGCCATCGAGGTGGGAGTAGTGATTGCTTGTCTCTTGTTCATGAGACGTATGGCAGAAACAAGTGATGTGACGGTTATGAAGGAGATTGACATTGAGGAGGAGTCTGACCTTCAGTCTCAGCACGATGAGCATATCGATGTTCCAGATGATATTGAGGTTTACGAGATCAACGGACCGTTCTTCTTCGGTGCTGGCAATAAAGCAGAGGAAGTGATGACACGATTCATGAAGAAGCCTGCAGTGCGCATCATCCGCATGCGTCACGTTCCGTTTATTGACTCTACAGGCATCCACAACCTTTCTAATATCTGCATAGCATCTAAGCAGCAGGGAATAGACGTTGTGCTCTCTGGTGTAAACCCGAAGGTACATGCTGTTCTGGAAAAAGCGCATTTCTATGCTCTTATCGGTGAAGACCATATCTGTCCTCACATCGACATTGCTCTTGAAAAGGCAAAAGCACTTGCTGCAGAAAAGAAATAAAAAAAATATTTTTAGAAGACAAACAAAGGTGTGCAAAAGTCATTTCTGAACTTGGCACACCTCTTTTTTCTGTAAAGGACATAAGTAGGTGTGCAAAATTATTTTTATAAGTAGGTGTGCAAAATTATTTTTATAATGATTGTATTGATTGGTGATGTAG
>SAMEA3663036__coassemble_221_pt1 | contig 28241 bp, 20 predicted proteins | sample SAMEA3663036__metabat2_high_PE_014 | metagenome-assembled genome bin SAMEA3663036 (sample SAMEA3663036) | pig gut metagenome | biome: pig gut; feature: pig-associated habitat; material: faeces | place: France | collected 2012
CGGGAGTTTCTTGCTAAATGGTGTTTTGACCTGTAGTGAACCGATGCTTGTTGTCGCAACAGAGAGGTGGTTTACGTTAATATAGAAGGTAGGGGCGGCATAACTCATGAAAGTCCTTACTTTTAGCTCACGCCGTAAGTATGATACTTAGCACTTGTAAGTATGATACTTATTTCAACCTGCTGAAATAAGTAATAATCTCTTCCCAAGTCTTGAACTGGTCGGAGCCGAATTCAATCGCTGTTGCCATTGTGTTCTTTGGCGGATTTGGTGCGATATAGAAATCACCATAAAGAAGTTCTGGACTATTTGTAAAGACAGAATGATTGAATGCCGGAACACCAACATATTCTTTCAGCCATGTTATGGTATCAAAAATACATTGAGGATTGTTCGTCGGGGAGGTAGAAACGAAGAAAAGATTATAGGTATCGAGGAGTGACTCTACCGCCTTAAGCATTGAAGGAGCCGCCTCGTTCTTCCTATTTCGCAAACACTCTGTGTCGATATAAATTGTTTCTCTCTGCCTTCCTTCCTGAATATCGTCTATCCAACGCACTACAGGCACAAGGCTATGATGAACGATACTGTCTACAAGGCGGTGCTCTCCATGGAAATCAATCCCTTGCGTGTAATGAGAAAGGAAAAGTTCACGAGTGTGTACTAAAGGGTCACGGTCGCCAAAGAGTGCAAAAACCTTTTGGTCTTCGCAAGCAGGAATTCCTGAGATGCTTTCTTTTCCATCATCAGTAGGAATATCTTCTTCATTCTTGTAGCAGAAACAGTTTTCTGTCAATAGTCGGTATTCCTTTACAGTAGCTTTTGTGACAATCATCTCTTGAACACCGTCCTTTCGAGGATTTTGGAAGGTAAGCTTCCCAATCATGCCGTGACTTCCCATCGTATCACCCATCTGAAATGCAGGATTCACGAGAATGCGGTAATAGCCGTGAAGCTGTTCTGCCATCATGCCACCCATCGAACTACCAATAATTAGATCGGGGTTTTCACTACGGCATACCTCATGTAAGAGTTCAATAGCTTCGAAGGGGGGAAGGGGAAGGTCGGGAGCAATCACCTCCGCCTCTGGAAGTATTGTTTTCAGCAAAGTAACCGTTCCAGACTGTCCGCTGGAAGCAAAACCATGCACATAGAGTATCTTTTTTCCTGCCATCAAATCAGGCCATGTCTTTATATATTCTGTAGCCATATTCGTTGCTTTATTATTTTTAGTGTGAATAATTACTGTTGTTAAGATCGTGCACACATACTTATAATCACATTAATGAGAGCCATATGTTTCATTTATGACACAAAAACCTATTCACCTGCAAAATTACTTTTTTTCCTTCATATCTCCAATAGAAAAGCAGAAAAAAACGTACACAATGTCGTATGGAAAGGAAAATGTATAGAAAAGTAAAGAAAATACGGTTAAAATTTTGTAAGATTCGAGAAATTTACGTAAATTTGCAGAATAATGTGCGGAATATTGTTTTCTTCGGCAGAAAAAGTCAAGAAACAAAAAAATTTACCCCAGCTTCGGAAACCCCTTGTTTTTTACTTTTTAGGTAGCAGGTCCGGAGTTTAATCAAATAACCCAATAAAGTAAAAATTAGTATGCGAGTAATCATTGAACCAGACTACGACAAAATGTCAAAATGGGCAGCCGACTACGTTGCTATGCGTATCAATCAAGCCCAGCCAACAGTAGAGAAACCATTTAAACTTGGATGTCCAACAGGCTCTTCTCCTCTCGGTCTTTACCGTGAATTGATAAAGAAATACGAGGCAGGAGAGCTCTCCTTCGAGAATGTTATCACGTTCAACATGGACGAATATGTGAACATCCCTGAAGACCATCCAGAATCATACCACTCTTTCATGTGGACCAACTTCTTCTCACACATAAACATCAAGAAAGAGAACGTGCATATCCTCAACGGCAACGCAAAAGACCTTACAAAGGAATGCGAGGACTACGAGAAAGCAATTGAGGAAGCAGGAGGAATAGACCTCTTCATGGGAGGAATAGGTCCTGACGGGCACCTTGCTTTCAACGAGCCAGGCTCTTCACTTTCTTCCAAGACACGTATCAAGACACTTACCACAGATACCATACATGCCAATAGCCGCTTCTTCGAGGGGAATCTCGACCTCGTACCAAAGCAGGCTCTCACAGTAGGTATCGGAACCGTTATGGCAGCAAAGGAAGTGTTGCTTGTTTGTTCAGGACACAATAAGGCACGAGCGCTGAAGCACTGCATTGATGGAAACATCTCCCACAAGTGGACTTCCTCAATGCTCCAGATGCATCCAAAGGCAATCGTTGTCTGTGACGAAGCATCATGCGATGAGCTTACCGTAGGTACCTACAAGTATTACCTTGACAAGGAGCGTGGAAATCTTTAACCTTATGCAGGTAAACCCTATATCCGTCTAACGCAATAAAAAAATAAATATTTCGACATTATAGCCGGTCTCATCGAAGAGTCCGGCTTTCTCTTTTTTATGGATAATCAACATAGCGAGAATTAGCATTAAGTGGGTGTGCATAATTTAAAAATTATAAAAATCACCTCCATCTTCCAAATAATTCATTTTTTATGTTTATCTTTGCAAAGAATATCTATTCTAAAAAACTATATGTCAGAGAATCCACAAAAAGAGATAAAGAAAGCCTGGGCAGTAGATGCTGCCTGCTCTGGAAATCCAGGTCCGATGGAATACCGAGGCATAGACCTCACCACTGGCAGACAAGTGTTCCATTATGGTCCTATTCGCGGAACAAACAACATCGGTGAGTTCCTCGCCATCGTTCATGCCCTCGCCCTTATGGAGCAGCAAGGAATCAGCGGATATGTGATCTATAGCGACTCCGTCAATGCACAGCTATGGGTAAAGAAGCAGCAATGCCGCACGAAGCTTGAACAAACTCCAGAGACAGCACAAGCCCATAACCTTGTAGCGCGTGCTGAATACTGGCTCAAGACCCACTCCTTCCGAGTCCCGATAATAAAATGGGATACAAAAGAATGGGGCGAGATTCCAGCTGATTTTGGTAGGAAATAACATCTCCTTTCCTCTCTGAACAGATATCTCCTGTGATGACTTGGCAGAAAAAATGCTTTTTCAAATTCCTCTAAAACATCAATCTTTTTCAATATGAACATACCATATCTTTCCTTACAAGCCGTAACAAATCAGCATGCTGAAGAGATTCAGCAGGCGGTGAAGCGTGTCGTGGATAGCGGATGGTATCTTCTCGGCGAAGAAGTGAAGGCATTTGAGAAAGAGTTTGCAAACTATACAGAAAGCGAACACTGCATTGGATGTGCAAACGGTCTTGATGCATTGACAATGATTCTCCGAGGTTATATTGCTCTTGGTAGGCTGACAGAAGGAGATGAAGTCCTCGTTCCTGCAAATACCTATATCGCCTCTATCCTCGCAATCTCTGAATGCCGACTAAAGCCAGTGCTCCTTGAACCAAAGTTTTCGACCTTCCTCCTTGACGACAATGAGATAGAGCGTCACATCACTTCGAAAACGAAAGCCATCATGCTTGTGCATCTCTATGGCTATAATGCATATACAGAGAAAATAGGTATGCTCTGTCGGGAAAAATCTCTACTTCTTATAGAAGACTGTGCTCAGGCGCATGGAAATGTTCCTCCACACAAAGATATTGAAGGGGCGTGCGCTTACTCCTTCTACCCTGGAAAGAACCTTGGAGCCTTGGGAGATGGCGGCTGCATAACCACCCATAACGAGCATCTTGCCCATACTGTTCGTTCTCTTTGCAACTATGGTTCTTCAGAGAAATACATCTTTGACTATCAAGGTCGGAACTCACGCCTTGACGAAATCCAAGCGGCTGTTCTCAGAGTAAAGCTAAGGTATCTTGATAGAGACAACTATCGAAGAAGGCAGATTGCAGACAGATATATCTCTGAAATCCATAACTTCTCTCTTACACTCCCACCAAGAGACGGTGTGTTTCATATCTTCCCCGTTCTTTGTCGCAATAGAGAGAAAACTCAGAAATACCTATCTGAAAAAGGCATCGGAACTGTAATTCACTACCCAATTCCTCCTCACAAACAGAAAGCCTACCCAGAATGGAACTCCCTCTCGCTTCCCATCACCGAAAAGATTCACCGTGAGGAACTCTCCCTCCCTTGCAACCAGACCATGGCAGACGATGAGGTTACATATGTCATAGACTCTCTGAATGCAATGAAGTAACGGCTACTGTTTTTCCAAGACAATATCCAAGAGAGTGTTCACTAAAGAGGTTCTCTATCTGCAGTAAAAAAAGAAATAAAACGAAACTGTTTTGAACGTACTTATTCTCAGCACTTATGAAAGAAGCGGAGGAGCTGCCATTGCTGCCTTGCGCTTACTCCACGCCTTTCAAAAGAACGGTGTGAATGCTTCCATGCTTGTAAGGAAGAATCTCACGTTCGGAGGCAAGAGGGTTCAGAAGCAGTCGCTTCCATCTATTTGGGAACGCTTTGTCATTGCCACCGTCCACAACCGTTTCTCTACCCGAAACCTTTGGGCAATAGACACCGCCTGCTGTGGAGAAGACATCACTTCTACAGAAGAATATCAGAAAGCCGATGTTATTCATCTTCATTGGATAAACCAAAGCTTCCTATCGTTCAAAACCTTGGAGAAAATTGTAAAGAGTGGAAAGAGAATTGTATGGACAATGCATGATGCATGGAACGCAACTGGAATCTGCCACCTCACTCTCACATGCACAAACCATCACTCCCAGTGCGGCAACTGCCAATATCTGTCGCACCCCTCTCCCTCCGACTTGTCACATAAGATATGGAAGAAAAAGGAAGCTTTATACGCCAAAGGGAACATACAGTTCGTGACGTGCAGCAGATGGCTCATGGAAGAAGCAAAGAAAAGTGAACTTCTTGCAAAGCAGAACGTCACAAGCATTCCAAATCCTCTTGACACCGAATTCTTCTTGCCGCAAGATAAACTGGAAGCAAGGAAGATGCTCCACCTCCCCACAGAGAAGAAACTTCTGCTTTTTGTTGCACAAAATGTGAACAATCCATATAAAGGCATGAAATACCTTTCTGAGGCGGTCAAGAAATCACGAAGGAAAGACATTGCGCTCTTGATGTTAGGAAATGCTGAGGGAGTGGTCTTTGAAGGAGTGGAGACCATTGCATTAGGCTATCTCTCTGAACCAGAGAAAATTAGAGCAGCATACAATGCGGCAGATGCTTTCATACTACCTTCGCTATCAGAAAACCTTCCGAACACAATTATGGAAGCTATGGCATGTGGAACACCTTCTGTTGCCTTCCATGTCGGTGGTGTTCCTGAGATGATCGACCATATGGAAAATGGCTATCTGTCTGATTACCAAAGTTCCTCTGACCTCTCCCAAGGTATCGACTATGTCCTCGAAGAACAGAACACAGAGAGATTGTCTGCTGCCTGTCGCGAGAAAGTTCTAAAAGAGTATTCTGAAAAGAGCGTTGTGGAGAGATACCTTTCCTTATACGGTCTGAAATAACTCTTTTTTCGGGAGATTCCTTCTGGAAGAGAAGAATCTCCTTCAAAGAGAAAACTCCTTCGAGATAAAAAACGCGAAAACAGAAATAGCATAAAAGATGCGTAACATTATAAACATCTTCAAAATCCGGAAAGAGGAGCGAGCACTGGCAGTCGTTTCCACCATTGTGTTCCTCCTGCTGAATATTCTCACAGTGTCAAAATACTATGGAACGTTCAGTCAGATAACCAACCATTACCACAAGACCTTTGTGGAAACATTCCGTGTCTCTGGCTTCGACCCTCTCACCTATGAGGTGTTATCGCAGTGGACACCAGCATATCAGGTATACCGCCATCCGCTGCTCGCTTTCTTTATGTGGCCGTTCAACCAGATAAACCAAGGACTCATGGAACTCACTGGAGTGAACTTCGCCACAAGCGTAACAGCCGTCATTCTCGTGGTGTGCTCACTGTATTCATGCATCTTCCTATTCAGAATAGTGAAGGAAATCATTGGCGTTTCACTTGTTCAGGCATACGCACTTTGTGGAATGTACTTCGGCTTCGCCTTCGTGATGATCTCCACAATGGTTCCCGACCATTTCGTGATGTCAATGGCAGCACTCCTGCTCACATTGTATATAGCAGGAAGGAAACTGAAGAATGGTTCTGCTTTGAACATGTGGCAGACAATCGCGCTCTTCACACTTACGGCAGGTATCTCGCTGAACAACGGACTGAAGGTCTTTCTCGCAGCACTCGTAACAAGGCGGAAAAGGTTCTTCCAACCAGGGTTCCTGCTCCTTGCCGTAATAATCCCTTCCGCCCTTATCTGGGGCTTCGCTCATTGGGAATACCGCACCTATGTATGGCCAAAAGAGATGGCATATAAGAAGAAGCAGCGCGAGCAAGACAAAGAGAATCTCGCCATGGTTCGCCAGCAGGTTCTTGACTCCATTGGCTCTTCTGACAGTGCGCGAGTGGAGAAGATGGTTAGGGACATCCGTCAGGCAAATGCCGTTGCCAAATACCGTGAGAACAGAAAGAAAATCTGGAACCGGAACACAGGCAAGCCAATTGCAAAGACAGGGTTCATGAAATGGACAGACACCACAACCCCTCGTCTCGCCACATGCACAGAGAATCTTTTCGGAGAGGGCATTCAACTTCATGAGGACTATCTCCTTGGTGATGTGCTTCGGAATCGTCCTCTCGTTGTTCCTTACCGTTCTATCGCAAACTATTTTGTTGAGGCCGTAATAATACTTCTCTTTCTTGCTGGAATATGGTACGGCAGGAAGAGTCTGCTACTTTGGTCGGCCATGTCGTTCTTCCTCATGGATATGGCACTCCATCTCGGTTTGGGCTTCGGAATCAATGAGGTTTACATCATGTCTCCTCACTATCTCTTCGTAATCCCTATCGCCATAGCTTTCCTCCTAAGAGGAACAGCGAAACGGAGGAGGCTTACTCTCCCAATGAACATCCTGCTCTTCTCGATAACCATCTGGCTGTGGCTTTGGAACGCAAGTCTCATAACGAAATTTATGATCTCATGAACTTTTTGAAAAAACATAAAGAAAACATCCTTGTGGCGGTGGTAGGACTAATAATCTTTGCTACTCTCAATGCCATCATGCTACAATACCATTATAACCTCTGGACAAATCCGAAGGTGGGATTCTGGTCGGCATTCTGGAACAGATTTGAGATATCGGGGTTCGACTCATATACTTATATCATCGTATCACAATGGCGACCCCTCTACACACTCTCACGCCACCCACTGCTCGCACTGATGTTCTGGCCACTGTCTGAACTGAACGGATGGCTCACGGCTTACTACCATACAAACTTCGCCATCTTCCTCGTGGCAGCAGTGTGGATTCTGGCAAGCATGTGTTCATGGATGATCCTCTATCGTATCTTCAGGCGACTGATTGTGCTGACGGCATGGAAGAGCTTGCTACTCACACTCTATTTCTTCTCTTTCTCACATGTGATGCTCACAACCTTCGTGCCCGACCACATGACCCTCACACTACCTCTTCTTCTCCTCTCACTCTACCTCGCAGGAAGTGCAGTGAAGAAAGGGAAACTGATTCCGCTTTGGCAAACTCTACTACTCGCCTTTGTGGCAACGGGAGTAACCACAACGAATGTTGTGAAGGTGGTAATTGCAGACATAGCATCTTCTTGGAGAAAGGCTACAAAAAAAGTTCTCTCACTCCGCTTATTGGCTTACGCAATACCATTAGCATTCATTGGAATAATGTATTTCTATCAGCTTGACACCACCCAGCGCAGAGAGAAGGAGCGGGCAGAGACCATTATTCGTAAAAGGTCTGAGAAAGACAGTCTTTTTGCAAAGAAGATAGCAGAATCGCAAGAGGCTACAAAGCAACTGCGTGCAAACCAGATTGTTAACCTTTCAATAGTGACAAATACAGAATATCATATCGACCGTCTGCCCTCGCTCGTGGAGAATGTCTTCGGTGAGGGATTCATGCTCCATGAAGACCATGTCCTGAAAGATGCAAACCGAGAGCGCCCTGTATTGGTAAGGTATCGCCATTGGTCGTTCTATGCAATAGAGGTGCTGATAGTCGGAGTGTTCGTTCTGGGAGCATGGTATGGAAGAAAGGAACGACTGATGGTTGCAGCATTGCTGATGTTCCTTTTCGATATGGCTCTACACGTCGGACTGAACTTCGCCTCTGCAGATGTATATATCATGACTGCTCATTGGGCATTTGTGGTGCCCATCGCCACTGCCTTCCTCATGAAACGAACAGAAAACAACGAGCGTGCCGACATGCTCCTTAGCTGCACCATTCTCTTCCTTACGGTGTTCCTCTTCGTGCATAACCTCCGATTGACAATTCCATATATCCTCTCAGCATCTTAAGGAATTAGCCTCGCTAATGAAGATGGTATATGAGTGTCTGCAGAGTAGTCAAGAGGCATATCCTTGATTGGGACATTATTTTTTAAACCTTTAACAATAATAAAAGTCTAAGTAGGTGAGAATCCTCCTTTGCAAAACGAAAGAAACAAAAAAAACTCAAGAGACAAAGAAATGAGACTGGCATTCCTTATTTCCGCCCACAACGATGCGAAGCAGTTCCACCGACTCCTGAACGCATTGCCTGCCGACGCACACTTCTACGTACATATCGATGCAAAGAGCGATATACGACCGTTTGAAGAGGGCGTCACAAACCGGAATGTTGTCTTTCTGAAAAAGAGATACGATATCATGTGGGGCAGCTTCCAGCAAGTGCGATACCAAATGGAACTTCTTCGTGCTGCGCTCAATTCTGGCTACGAATACAATTACCTCTTCTCACTAAGCGGACTTGACTATCCGCTTTGGAAGAACAGCGAGATAAATGAGTTCCTTACGAAGAATTTCGGGAAACAGCATCTGTATACAATCTCTTTGGCAGACAATCCGGAGATTGCGGAACTCTATACTGAATATCGTTTCCTAAACGTCTATTCCTGGCGCTATGGCTCGTGGAAGTCGAAATTCCGCGTTGCGTTGCGTCATTTCGTAAAGGCGGTAGGGATTCGGAAGAGGCTCACGATTAGGGGGAAGAAGTTGCACAAGGGTGGCTCTTGGTGGGCAATAACAGAAGAACTTGCCAGATATGTTCTGAACGTCTACGACAAGGATAAGTCTTTCGTGAAATACTTCATAAACGCTTTCGGACCAGACGAGACGTTTATACACACCATCGCCATGAATAGTCCGTTTGCAAGCTCCTGCACCTTGCTCGATGGCAAGAAGTACAATAGTCTTGAGGCTCTCTCTCCTCTCACTTATATAGAATATGGAAAAGAGATAAAGGTGTTTACAGAAAAAGACTATGAGCGTCTGTATGCTTCTGGAAAAATGTTTTGCCGTAAGGTGATGACAGGCAAGAGCAATGCTCTTCTGGAACTTATCGACAGCAGAAGGAAGGAAGAATAATTTTGAGAATAAGCAAAACGGAAAGACTATATATATGCGAGTATCGGTATTGGTTCCGGTTTACGGAGTTGAGAAATATATCTCTGAATGTGCGGAGTCGCTATTCAGACAGACATACAAAGACGTGGAGTACATCTTCTGCAACGACTCTACAAAAGACAGAAGCATGGAGATTCTGCAGGAGGTAATCAATCGCCACCCAGAAAGGGCAGAAAGCGTTAGGATTCTCTCCAACGAAAGGAACGTGGGCTTAGGAGCCTCTCGCTCTCGTCTCCTTAAAGAGGTGAGAACAGAAGCGTTTACGATTGTAGACAGCGACGACATTCTGCCTGCTGATGCCATTGCCACTCTCGTGGAATGTATGGAGAGGGAACAGACAGACGTTGTGGAGGGTGCTTATGCCGACTCCTTCCATGGCTCTCTCTCTAAGCCAAAGAAACCGTTTCATGGAAGTCGTAAAAGGTATCTGCGTGCCTTGCAATGTCAGAATGTGATTCGCCATCGGGTGTGGGGGAAGCTATACCGAACAGAGGTTCTCTCTCGTGTCAACGGTTTGTTTCAAGAGGGCATAGACTATTGTGAGGACCTTTGCGCAACAGTGAGACTTGCTGCTGTCACCACTCGCAGCTATACCGATAGGGTTGTCTATCATTATCGTTCAGACAATATCTCTTCCTATACAAAAACAGTCTCAGAGAAAAGCATTCGCTCTTACTTCCGGGCTCAGGCGGAGATCCTGCGATTCTATCATTTCCGCGGACATCTGCACCTCGCAGTGGAGATAGGACTCCTGAACTCCTTCCGCGAGTGCCATAACTCAAAGACTGCTCTCGCCCTTGCCGATGAGATAACACGGTATGTTCCGCAGAACACTACAGCGAGGGTCCTCTATCATCTGTTGCGTTCCAACGGATTTTCCTACCGTTTCGGAGACCTCCTTTACCGCATCGTCAGATTCCTGCTAACCTTAGGGGGATAACCCGCTATAAAATTTTTACAAGATAAACTTTTTTCACTTTATTTACTAACTATAATTTTTTATCGAAAATGAAAAAGATTTCTTTGAGAAACGCCATCACTGCTTTGCTGCTGACAGCAACGTCAACAACAGCAATGGCGCAGTTTGGACCTAAGCAAGCTCCAGACGACAAGACAGGCTACAAAGACACCTACAAGGACTATTTCACCGTGGGGGTTGCTCTGAACCTTCGCAATGTGCAATCGGCTGAGCAAATGGCTATTGTGAAGAAGAACTTCAATAGCGTAACTTGCGAGAACGCCATGAAGCCAGTCTCTCTACAGCCTCGCGAGGGGGAGTGGCATTGGGGACAGGCAGACAGTATTGCTAACTGGTGTCGGGAAAACGGTGTGAAGATGCGTGGACATTGCCTCTGCTGGCACGCTCAGTTTGCTGACTGGATGTTTGTGAACAAAAAGGGCAAGCCAGTGAAGAAAGAGGTGTTCTACGAGCGCCTTCGCAATCATATCCACACGGTTGTGAACCGCTACAAGGATGTTGTCTATTGCTGGGATGTTGTCAATGAGGCAATGGCAGATGGTACGGGGCATCGTGCTCCATGGATGAAGGAGGCACCAAGTCCTTACCGTCAGTCACGTCATTTCAAACTTTGTGGTGATGAGTTTATCGCAAAGGCTTTTGAATTTGCTCGTGAGGCAGATCCAAACGTGAAACTGTTCTATAACGACTACAATGCTGCCGACCCTCATAAGCGTGACCGTATCTTCAACATGGTTAAGAAGATGAAAGATGCGGGCGTACCTATCGATGGTATTGGTATGCAGGGGCACTATAATATATATGGTCCGACAATGGATGATGTTGAGGCTGCTATAGAGAAATACTCCACTATCGTTAAGGAAATACACATCACAGAGTTGGACATCCGAACAAACAAGGAGATGGGTGGACAGTTGAACTTCAGCCGTGGAAAGACCACAACCGTAGCACCTTACATCCAGACTCTCCATGAGGCTCAGTATGCTCGTCTGTTCCGTACGCTGAGAAAGCACAAAGACGTAATCACAAACGTTACCTTCTGGAACCTTTCTGATGCTGACTCTTGGATTGGAGCAGAGAACTATCCGCTTCCTTTCGATAAGGAACTGAAGCCAAAGCATGTCTATTACACCATCAAGAACTTTGATGAGAAAATGGACAAGGCGGTGGTGAAGGAAGACTTCCGCCCTTCTCCATTGAACCAGCCTGGACAGCAATACCCAATGGTGAACTCACAAGGATATGCTCGCTTCCGTGTCGTGGCTCCTGATGCTCAGTCGGTTATCGTAAGTCTTGGCCTTGGCGGTTCTGGTGGCACTGTGCTCCAGAAGGGAAAAGATGGTGTTTGGACAGGAACAACAGATGGTCCGATGGACGAGGGATTCCATTACTATCATCTCACCATTGATGGTGGTGTGGTAAACGACCCTGGTGCAAAGAACTACTATGGTTCTGTTCGTTGGGAGAGCGGTATAGAGATTCCTGCTCACGATGAGGAGTTCTTCGCATGTAAGGATGTTCCTCACGGAAAGATTGTGGAAGTGCTCTTCCCTTCTAAGAACACTCCAAAGAACAATTCTCATTGGATTGGTAGAAATCCTCGTGCTTACGTCTATCTCCCTCCTACTTACGATGGAAAGAAGCGATTCCCTGTTTTATATCTGCAGCATGGATGGGGTGAAGATGAAACGGCATGGCCAAATCAGGGTTGTGCTGGACTTATCATGGACAATCTCATTGCTGAGGGTAAGTGCGAACCGTTCATCATCGTGATGACCTACGGACTTACAAACGAATGCCGCTGGGGACACATGCATGAGTTTGACTGGACAGTCTTTGAGCGTGTACTCGTTGACGATCTCGTTCCTTACATAGATGCAAACTTCATGACAAAAGCTGAGAAGAGATACAGAGCAATGGCTGGTCTCTCTATGGGTGGCATGGAGACAAGAAAAATAACTCTCGCTCGTCCAGAGACCTTCTCTTACTATGGTGTGCTCTCTGGTGGAACATACGCTCCAGAGGAAATAAAGTCAAAGGATCAGGTGCGCATGATTTTCATGAGCTGTGGAAGCAAGGAATATCCTGACGGAGTGAAAAAGGCGGCAGAGGCTCTACGTGCTGCTGGTATAAACGCTCATAGCTATGTTTCTGAGGGCACAGCCCACGAATTCCTCACATGGCGTCGTTCTCTTCGTGAGATGGCTCCACTTCTATTTAAGTAACAGAAGGTTATTTTGACCTAACCAAAGAATAATCTTAGGTATAAAAAAGCTGATATGACATAATCAATGCGAACAGGGGACAGACACCGTTCACGATTCTCGTTATGAACGGTGTCTGTCCCCTGTTCGCATAAGAATATCGTTGGAGAAAATGAAGAAATGGGTGGAGAAACATCCGAATCCTTCCACCGACAAGCTACGCACTGTGTATTTAAGATTCATGGCTCTCCAGGCAATGTATTTCGAATGCGTAGAAAGCAAGATAGACTCCACACGCTTCTATTTCAAGAAAGCCTACGACATCGTAAATACTATGGACCACCCTTTCGAATATGACAGAGTAAGAACGAGATTAAACATTTTGGCATCTGCAGTAAGCAACAAGATTATGCAAGTGCAATATCCTATTACGAAGAGGCTGTAATCGAACTCAAGAACATCTCAGACTCTCTGGCGTTCGCAACCGTATATATGGGGATAGCAAAAGCATATTCCGCAATTGAAGACTACGAGCAGAGCAATCTCTGGTGGGAGAAGGTAGGTGGTTTAGAACATTTTCTTCCCTATACGCACCGTTGCCAATACTACAACGACCGTGGTGTGGACCTTCTCGCTCAAGACAGATACTCTGAGGGTAAGGAGTACTTTGAGAAAGCACTCGACTACATCCACAAATACAATCTAGGAGATTGGGAGGAGAAATTTGTAAAGATGAACCTTGCTCAGGCCTATCTTGAAATGAACGAGTTTCACGAGTTAAAAAAGATTCTCCCTGAAGTTGAGACCTTCTTTAAAGAGGTGGATTACAAAACGGCACTGCATTTCGTAAAGACACTGCAAATAGAGATGGAGAACCATCAGGTCGTCACCCATCTTTCGTTAGAAGAAGCAAAGCATCTGATATCCACCGACCTTGAAGATATTGATGTTCCAGAACTTCAAAACGAACGGTTGAAGGCATTGCTTGGACGCTATGCCATTGCCAATGACGGCAAGCGTTTTTATGCAACCTATCGTGTTCTTGATAGTCTCACATCAAAGCAGAACGATATGAACTTGCGCATGCGCCTTTCTGCTTTTGTTGCTACCAGCGAGCTTGACGATATCGCATATGTCAGTTTCAATCACGATAGCCACATGTGGGAGATTAAATGTATTGACGGAGCTGTCCATGTTTTACGTTACCGAACAAATGCCGATACGATACTGTCATACTCTCCGATGTTCGTACAGATAAGCAAATGCTATATCGTAAACATCAACAAGGTAAACGTATTGTGGGAAACGACTGCTATGTTGTTGGCATGTCAAAGGATGATGAAGCATTGAAAATAAATCGCAACTTCAAAAAAGAATTCATGAACCTATTCTATGATATGTAATGAGATTTACAAAAACTCCCTTTATTATAAGCAAAGGCTCGACTAGGTAGCAAATCTTCGGAATTTTGCGGATTGATTTTCTTCGACCATTACAATTACAGCATTACAATAACTTGTGACTTATATGTCTTTCCTCTTGGGTAGGAAACAGAATTGGTGTAATGATAGGGATTTGTAAATATTTAATAATCATGTGTTTATATTTTTATACACAAATACATGGTTCTGAGTATAGACCAAGAAAATGAATTGTAATGCATGCAAATTATTGTAATGATGTAATTGTAATGGCAGAGGGAAGGCGCATGGTATTCGACGAAATGGCTTTTTGGGGTTTAATAGGTTGCCAAGCGCAGCCTATCTTATTCAAAAAGCCGCGACCAAATTCCTCAAAAGGTCTCAAGGCTCTTCCTCCGTTGTAACTCATATGTAACTCATATGTAACTCCGTTCTACCTCCTATTGAATATTGGCGACTTATATTTCAACTATATGACAAGCAACGAACCAACAGCTAACCTGGAATAAGAGATAGTGCAAGTGAGCGCAAAGAGCCAAGATTTGCTAGAATGTTTTTCCGAACGCAGCCTATCATATTAAACAAAGGTTATGTATGCGTTACCGTTTCCTTCGTTTCTTCCTCACCTTCTATAAACATGGCATTGTCCATTTCTGCGAGTGAACATTTTTTCTTGTTTTCCCTTGCACCAGCTTTCAGGAGGTTTCGTGCAGCAGTGATGATACTTGGACCACTATCGGCAGTTGTGATTTTCAGACGAGTGATTTTCTTTACAGTATCGTTCATGCTCGCTTCTACATCCATGAACCTCATTCCGAAATCCTGCACACGGTCAATAATGGTGTTTGCAGCATCCATGATAGCCTGCTGGTTTGTGAGTTGCCTTACTTGCGTCCACATCATTTCCAAGACCCTAAGATTCATGTACATTGTCTGCGGACCAAGAATCATTACGCCCATATCGTATGCTTCTCGCCACAATGTGGCATCGTTCATAATGGCAAGGTTCATGGCTCCCTCGATAGGGATATACATAATAGCAAAGTTCAGTTTGTTGTAGCCCTCTGGAAGATAGCGCGTATATTCTTTTTTTGCCAGTCGCTTCACTTGCGCTCTGACACTTTCTATATGTGCCTTTAGGAAAGCCGCTTTCTCCTCACTGCCATCCTCCGCATTCATATATCGAGTATAGTCGGTTAGCGACATCTTTGAGTCAACCACAACATGCCGATTGTTTGGAAAGTGAAGAATAAAGTCTGGAATCATACCTTTGCCATCATCTCCACGGAGGCCCTTTCCTAAAGAGTCACGAAGTGTTTCCTGAGTGTCAAACTGCTCACCCTCTTTCAGTTCAAGGTCTTCAAGTAACTGCTTCAGCTTCAACTCACCGAAGTTTCCCTGCACCTTCACCTCACCTGTCAAGGCACGAGTAAGGCGGTCGGCCGTTTCTCCGAGAGAGGCACTCTTCTCCATGCTCTGCCTGATGGTTTCGTCAAGACGTGTGAGAGCTTCTTTCTGTTGCTCTTTTGTTCTGGTAAGCGCCTCCTCCATATCCTTAAGGCTCTGTTGCAGAGGAGAAACAATCTTTGACACCTGCTCGCGATTCTGTTCTCCCAATTCCTCCTGGCGAGCCTTTAGAACAGTCTCAGAAGTTGTCTTCATCTGTTCTTGAATGAGTGCCATCTGGTCTTCTAACTGCTTCTTGCTCATCTCTTTCATGCTAAGCAACTGCCGTTCGTTATTTTCCTTCACCTCAGCAAGATGTTTTTCGTTGTTCTCCTTCACCTCTGCCATTTGACGGTCGTAGGCAATGCGAAGCTCTGCCAACTGTTTCTCGTAGAAAAGTCGGAGCTCTGCCTCACGCTTTGTGAGAAGAGAGTTTGATTCCTCAATACTGCTCTTATGGCGTTTCTCCAGTTCCTCAATCTCCTTTCTGGCATGTTCCGCTTTAGTTCGTTCCACATCACGCTCTGCTGTGAGCAAACGAATTTCTTCTGTTTGCGAAGCAATTGTTTTTTCCTTTTCGTCCTTTTCAGCCGTAATCGTGTTTATTGTCAGCTCCATGATTTTTCTGTCTCCCCCATTGCTTTTTCTCAGGAAAAAGATTCCCACAATAGCGGAAGCAATCACGCAAAAAGCCAATGTAAATATCGCTGTTTCCATAAGTAATGTCTAATTGAAAGTTGATGTGCCTTTTTCACCTTCTCAGAACTCCTCTGCTATGGCTTTCCCTTCAAGCCATGCCGCCATATTCAGTACGAGGAGGTTCCAATTTTGGAAGCCCTTGTTCAGAACAGGTTCTCCGTTTTCAGGAAGATAGTATTCATGAAGCGCACCGAAGCGCTCATAGTCACGCCCAAGAAGAAGTATTGTCTTTTCTGCAAGCTCCCGAGCTTCTTCGAGATATCCGTATTTCACTAAACCGCGGAATACGAGGTAGTTAACATTTATCCATATTGGTCCCTGCCAAGACGAAGGATTTCCGCTTGCCCGCAGGTCGTACATCTTCTCTAAAGGAGAGAGCGTTCGAACTCCGGCAGGAGCATTGAAAGAGAGCGAGTCCTTGTAGTGCTCCTTTACAATACGTGCCGCCTGCTCTTTCGTTGCTATTCCCGACCATAGAGCCATAAATCCGCTCCACACACTCAGTCGTTGAATAAGACAGTCGTATGTGCGAGGCTGACCAACATGCAGGAACAGGTCACCAGGATTCAGTCCTTTTACCTTCGGTGCTTTCACGGGAAGAAGGTTTAGGTCAACACTATAATAGAATCCGTCGCGAGGATCCCAGCAATGTTCCCGCACTCTTTCCTTCAATTGCTCTGCCTCTTTAGCGAATCGTCTTGCTATCTCTCCCATATTCAGACAGTCGGCAAGATATTCCATTGCAAGCAACTCCTTGTACATAAGAGCATTCAGAAATATTGACCCAGAACTTCCGTGAGGTCTGTAGAAGGTGCTTGGGTCGTTGTCAACACCAATCGCCTCATCTGTCTGCCAAAAGAACAGTCCTGTTGCCTTATGGCGATGGAAATTGAGGTAAAGGCTTTCAAATGCCTGCAGCTTATAGAAGTCCTCACGAAGCCATTCTGCATCGCCACCCATATTCCTTACAATGAAAGCGGCATGTTGCGCCAAAGTAGGCTTATGGGTATTGCTCTTCCAAGGATTGCGCTTCTTGAGCATCTCCTCTCTCGAAGGAGCGTCACGTTCTATCCATATCGGAATCCAGCCATCCATTCCTCCATAGTGAAGAGAGTTCAACACACATCCCTGCTCATATTTCAGTGCTTCCTGCCTGTCTTTCTCAGTACCATTTTCGAGTAGAATCTGCCTCAGTGCGACATTGCTGAGCCAAGAGTCCCAATCCCAAAGCATATCGAGATACTGATTGCTTCCTGGCGCGAGGAAAGGGTATACGAGTGATTTCCCTTTTTCCCTATACATGCCCTTCATATCCTTGTAGATATGCTTTCTGCACAAGTCTGTGTATTTCCTTACGTTCTCCTTGTTGCGTTCAGGGAGTTGTGCAAACATCGTATTTGATGTCATGAATATCAGAAGAAAAGAAAGCAGGTTTCTTCTGCTCAGGAGGTTTTCTATTGTTCTCATATTGTCAGGATTATCTATTTGGGAAAAATATCTGTCAGCAGAGAGGATACTTTGATAAAAAAATACGAGAGGATGTCCAAGACACTAATGTTCTGGCACATCCTCCCGTGTGTTTATTTCTAAAATTCTTTCTAATCTTCTCCAGACTCCCTTTATTGAGAGAAGGAAATCAGGAAAAGGGTCTTAAATTAGAGTTTCTGCTCGACCTCGATTTCTGTGAAGGTCTCGATGATATCGCCTGTCTGAATGTCGTTGCAGTTAACGAGCGAGATACCACACTCAAGACCAGTGGCAACCTCCTTAGCATCGTCCTTGTAGCGCTTCAGGGCATTGATGTTTCCGGTGAAGATTACAATACCATCACGAATAAGGCGAGCCTTATCGCTACGGTGAACCTTTCCGTCAGTAACCAATGCACCAGCGACAGTACCAACCTTGGAAATCTTGAACACCTCACGAACCTCAACCTGACCAGTGGCAACCTCCTTCTTGATCTTATCGAGCATGCCCTCCATAGCAGCCTTGATATCGTCAATAGCATCATAGATGACACTGTAGGTATTTATTTCCACACCCTCGTTCTCTGCAAGCTTCTTTGCTGCTGTTGAAGGACGAACGTTGAAGCCTACAATCATACCGTTCTCAGCAGTAGAAGCAAGCATAACATCGTTCTCTGAAATCTGACCAACAGCGCCCTGGATGACCTTCACCTCCACCTTCTCTGTAGAGAGTTTGATGAAAGAGTCGGTGAGTGCCTCCACAGAACCCTGGGTGTCTGCCTTGACAATGAGGTTAAGCATGTGGAACTCACCAAGAGCGATACGGTGAGCAATCTCCTCAAGAGAGAGCGTCTTTGTGGTGCGCAGACTCTGCTCACGCTGCAGCTGCAGACGTTTGTTGGCAATCTCTCTTGCCTCCTGTTCTGTCTCCATGATATGGAAAGAGTCGCCTGCTGATGGAGCTCCGTTCAGTCCAAGAATAATTACTGGCTCAGAAGGTCCTGCTTTCTCCACTCTCTGGTTTCGTTCGTTGAACATAGCCTTGATACGACCGTAGTAAGTTCCAGCAATCACGATATCTCCCACCTTCAACGTACCGTTAGAGACGAGAACGGTTGAGATATATCCACGACCCTTATCGAGAGAAGCCTCAATGACTGAGCCAGTAGCCTTTCTGTTTGGATTTGCCTTCAGCTCCAGCATCTCTGCTTCAAGAAGCACCTTCTCCATAAGTTCCTCAATGCCATTACCCTTCTTTGCAGAAATCTCCTGACACTGATATTTACCTCCCCATTCCTCTACGAGGAGATTCATCTGTGCGAGTTCCTCACGCACCTTGTCGGGATTTGCTCCTGGCTTATCAATCTTATTAATTGCGAATACCATAGGAACGTTTGCAGCCTGAGCGTGTGCGATAGCCTCCTTTGTTGTAGGCATCACAGCATCGTCAGCAGCAACGATAATGATTGCGATATCCGTAACCTGCGTACCGCGAGCACGCATCGCAGTGAACGCCTCGTGTCCAGGGGTATCAAGGAAAGTGATTCTTCTTCCGTCTTCCAACTTCACGTTGTAAGCACCGATGTGCTGAGTGATACCACCAGCCTCACCAGCGATGACGTTTGTCTTGCGGATATAGTCGAGGAGAGAAGTCTTTCCGTGGTCTACGTGTCCCATTACAGTTACGATAGGAGCACGGAACTCGAGATCTGTCTCATCGTCGTCTTCTTCAGTGATGGCGTTCTGCACCTCAGCAGAAACATATTCTGTAGAGAATCCAAATTCCTCTGCCACCATGTTTATGGTCTCTGCGTCAAGACGCTGGTTGATAGACACCATGACACCGATAGACATCAGCGTACCAATAAGTTTAGTGACAGGAATGTCCATCATTGTGGCAAGTTCAGAAACGGTAACAAACTCTGTAAGCTTCAGCACCTTGCTCTCTGCTGCTTCTGCTGCCATTGCAGCATCACGCTGTTCTGCAGCAGCATCACGCTTGTCCTTACGGTATTTCGCACCCTTTTTGTTCTGCGTCTGCTTATTGGTGAGACGAGCAAGAGTCTCCTTTACCTGGCGTGCTACAGCCTCATCGTCAACCTCCTGAGGCTGGTTAGAACGCTGGTTCTTTTTCTTGTTCTTCTTGTTGTTGTTGGCATTGCCCTGAGCGTTCTGCTGGTTTTGCTGAGCGTTCTGCTGACCCTGATGCTTGTTTTTCTTGTCTTTCTTAGACTGATTTACAACATCATTTATGTCGACACGCTCCTTGCCGATTCTTGTACGTTTCTTCTTAGATGCGGCTTCACGAATCTGCTGTGCCTTCTCTTCTCGCTCACGTCTCTTTTCCTCACGACTCTTCTTCTTAGGGCGAGTGCTCTGATTGAGGGCGGAAAGGTCTATTTTCCCGAGAACGTTAAGAGTCTGTTGTGGCTTCTTATTCTTTTCCAGACGGAAAGGCTCATTGCTTTCGTTTCCTTCCCCAGTAGCCTGATTGCCTGAGGTTCCTGCATTTGCTTGTGATGGTTTCATATTCTTTTCTTCTACCTTCTCTCTTTCGTTTGCTTTCACTTCCTTCCTCTCTTCTTTCTTACCATGAACAGGCTTTATATCCTTTGAAGGAGTTGCATCGTTTGAAGAAGATCTATTTTCTTTCTTCTCAACATTCTTCTTCTCCTCATTCTTTTTATATTCAGGTCTTACCTCTAACTTCACCTCAGCCTTTGTCCCTGGCTTTACGTCTGGCTTCTTCTCCTCTTTCTTTGCCACATCCTTCTTCTCCTCTTCTGGGAGATGCTTTTCAGAAGGCTTTTCAGCATTGTCCTCAACGTTCTTTACATCAGCCTTCTTAGGCTTATTGAGATCGTCGAGGTTGATTTTTCCAAGGACCGTGTATTTCTGCTTTGACGCAGGCTTCTCTACGTCAGCAGCCTCCACCTTCTCCTCTTGCTTGTTTTTTTCTTCTTTTCCTTGCTTGGTTTTGTGAGACAGTTTCTCTGCCTGTGAGCGCACGGCAGCATCGCTCACAAATTCAGCCTTTAATCCTTCATACTGTTCGTCTGTGAGTTTTAGGTTGGGATTATCGGTTCCCTCGATACCATATTTCTTTTTCAGGAAATCAGCAGCTGTCTGCAGTCCTATATTCAATTCTCTGATTGCTTTGTTTAATCTAATGCTCATCTACTGTTCTTTTCTTCTTTTGTTTTAAGCAGTAATATACGTTTCTTTTTTCTTCCTGCCTCACCTCCGAACACTGGTGAGAGAAGAATGTCACTTTGAGAGGGTAGTATATTGGGGCGGCCTTTCATTCACCGCCCCAATAATGTTTTTTTCGAAATTTTTACTTCTCGAACTCGCTTCGAAGTACAGAAAGGACATGATCGACGGTCTCTTCCTCAAGGTCTGCCTTTTCAATAAGCATATCGCGAGGAGCGTTGAGAACAGACTTTGCAGTGTCAAGTCCAATTGCCTTGATGGCATCTATTACCCATCCGTCAATCTCATCATCGAATTCCTCAAGGTAGATGTCCTCATCCTCTCCATCGTTGGAGTCACGATAAACATCAATGGTATATTCAGTAAGGAGAGAAGCCAACTTGATATTAAGACCATTTCGACCGATAGCGAGGCTAACCTCCTCAGGAGCGAGGAAAACGTCTGCCTTGTGGTTCTCCTCATCGAGAGTGATGCTATTGATATGTGCTGGAGCGAGTGCTCTCTGTATGAAGATCTTTATGTTTGCAGAGTAGTTGATGACATCGATGTTCTCGTTCCTCAATTCTCTAACGATACCGTGAACACGTGCACCCTTTACACCTACGCAAGCACCAACTGCATCAATGCGATCGTCGTAGCTTTCCACTGCCACCTTGGCACGCTCTCCAGGAATTCGTGCTATACGACGTATTTTGATGACACCATCATGAATCTCTGGCACCTCCTGCTCTAAAAGTTTCTGAAGGAAGAGCGGACTTGTTCTTGAGAGAATGATCTTTGGGTTGTTGTTCTCGTTCTCCACACGTGCTATGACCGCCCTTATAGCATCACCCTTTCTGTATACGTCAGTAGGAATCTGCTCTGACTTTGGAAGAATTAGTTCGTTGTTCTGGTTGTCGATAACGAGAATCTCTCGCTTCCAAGTCTGGTAAATCTCACCAGTGATAATTTCTCCGACACGGTCTTTGTAGCTATTGTAGAGCGAGTCGTGCTCAAGTTCAAGAATTTTTGATGCGAGAGTCTGTCTGAGGTTAAGGATTGCTCGTCTTCCGAAGCTTGCGAAGTTAACAGGTTCTGAGACCTCCTCGCCAACCTCATAGTCATCAGCGATCTTCTGTGCCTCACGGAGTTCGATTTCCTTGTTCTCGTCTTTCACCTCTCCATTCTCCACCACGACTCGGTTTCGGTATATCTCAAGGTCTCCCTTGTCAGGATTCACGATGACGTCAAAATTCTCGTCGCTGCCGAAAATCTTTGCGATTACGTTGCGGAAGCTTTCTTCGAGTACGCTAACGAGTGTTGTGCGGTCAATGTTCTTGGTATTCTTGAAGTCGTTCAAGGTTTCGATCATTGACGGCTGTTCTATTGTTGATTTTGTTGCCATTGTTTATTTGAAGTTTATTATGTATTTCGTATATTTCACGTCGTTCATGTCAAACGTCCTGTCGGTTTCAACGAGCTGTGGGCGCTTCTGACCCTCCAACTTCTTCTTTTCCTTGACAGTGACAACAAAAGTAGGAGCATCAACACTCTTCAGGATTCCGGATACTTTCTTCCCGTCTTTCTGAAGAACTTCCACTTCCTCGCCGATACAGTTCACATACTGCTGAACGACCTTGAACGGCTGTCCTATTCCTGCAGAACCCACCTCAAGTTCGTAGTCTTCTTCATCGCGATTGAGATGATCTTCAATGAATCTACTCAGTTCTGCACAATCTTCAATCCATACACCATCTTTATGGTCGATTTCCACCACGATACGGTCGTCTGGAGTAACATCTACGTCAACAAGGAAATATTCCTTGTCTTGTAGCCATTCGTTTACAAGTGTCTTTACTGTTTCTTTTTTTATCATAAATAAATGACTGTTGTTTTACCCTCTGAAGCCTTCAAGGCTTCTTCAGGTGGATAGGAGTGTAATTAAAGGTGGCATGGTTAATGTAGTGAATACATGTTGCCAGCATACCAATATAAGAATGAGAGACCTCGCTGGAGGCCTCTCATTCCACTGAACAAATGCAAAGTTACTGCTTTTTTCATTAATTATGGTAAGTCTATATAATTAGTGTTAATTCTTTAAATATAATTAACTATATCACTTATCAGAAAGCATGTTTTCCGAGAAAAAGCGTTAACTTTGTAGGAAAATTCGAAAAAACAATTCTGCACACTTGCTTATGCCTTCAAAGAACCCTTCCTTCCACGAACTCTTCAACAGAATTCTTTGGGTGATGGAACATCCAGAACAGAATCTATCCATACGGTTGTCGCATATGCATACAACCCTTGTGCTTATATGCCATGAGGCGTTGAAAGACAGCCGTGGAAGTTTCGGAAGCCTTTTTGCACAAACCGACTTTCTATGCCGTAGGCTGTCTCTTTCTGTGCCCGACACCATTGAAATTCAAAAGATGCGAAGAGACTCCAACGGTCTTGGAGTAGAGGAAGAGGTTACAGAGGAAGACATCAAATACGACTGTCGCGCTCTTGCCATCCTGCTCTCTGCAGTTATGAAGAGTGGCATTCCAGAACCTTTGTTCGGAATGCTTCCCCCTACTGGTCGCCCTCGTCCGAAGGGTAGGCACATAGACTGGCGAAATGTCCGTGGAATAACCATCAGCGATGGTTCTCTTTCTGGAGAACAAATCTCTATGCCTTCCAGTGAGAAAACTGATTCAGAAGCCTCCCCCTCTCCTATTTTCCGTCTCAGAATGCGCCTTGAGGATGGCGGAGATACTGTTCTTGTCAATGTAAATGAAGAAGACAGTTACCTGCAGAAGATTGTGAACGATGGCACAATGCTCTCTCTCGTTGATGTACATGAGGAGGAAGACGGTTCTTTGTCGCCAAGGTTCATTATTGTTGAACCAGACTATCTTCTGGATATCTCCTCTGTGGCAAGGTGCTTTACCGACTATGGACATCACCCTTTGGCATACTTCGTGAATATGCTTACCTCAGCAGCAAACAGTCAGGCTATACTCCTTGGAAATTTTGCTGGAAAGATGCTTGATGCTGCTTTGCGAGCAGAGGTTCCCGACCGTTCTCTTTGGCGAAATGTTCTCTCCTCTCATTTCGCCAAGGAAGCCTTGAGTTATGCCACTTGTCCGGAGTTTCACCCAACGACTTTCAAGGCTCAATGTCAGAAGCAGGCAGAGAATATTCTTGAGATTGTTAGTGAGTTGAGGGCTGTGACTGAAGGGAATGGTATTAGGAATGCTTCTGAGTATGCTTTCCTCCTTGAGCCTTCTTTCCTCTGTCCGGCTTTAGGTTTCCAAGGGCGTGTAGACCTTATGACCAGCGATATGCGTCTCCTCGTAGAACAGAAGTCTGGGAAGAACTTCAATCTCGAGAATCATCTGAAGAGTAAGCATGGAGCATTTCAGAAAGAAGACCACTATGTGCAAATCCTGCTCTATTTTGCTATTCTACATCAGAATTTCAATGTTCCCATACCAAAGCTCGACCTACGTCTTATGTACTCCCGATACCCCTTGCCCGATGGTTTACTCGTGGTGAACTATTACCAAGCTTTGCTGAAGGAGGCTATCATGGTGAGAAACAGGATTGTGGCAAGTGGAATGTTCTTTGCTAAGGAGGGCTTCTCGCGAAAGATGCTCCATCTCCTTGTTCCTCAAACTCTTAACGAAAACAGTCTCAACAACAGATTCTACAAGACATACATACTGCCACAACAGGAAGAAACTCTTGCTCCACTACATAATTTGTCGCCTTTAGAAGAGACGTATTTCTGCCGCATGGTGACGTTCCTTTACAGAGAGCAGGTGGTGGGATGTCTCGGAGTTCAAGAAGGCACTGTTCATGGCATGTCAGACATTTGGAACATGCCTTTCAATGAGAAAGTTCTTCATGGAGAGATTATCGTTTGTGAGGAAGGAAGCATAGAAGATGGTTTTGTGAACGATATCGTTTTGCTTCGTACAGACGATAGGGAAGTGAATTTCCGCTGTGGAGACAGCATTATTCTTTACCGTTTTCCTGCCACCGTGGAGCCAGATGCTACAAAGGCTATTCTCTATAAAGGCAGTATTACGGGACTTACGTCTTCTGAAATTTCCATTCATCTTCTTGACGCACAAAACCTTAAACGACAGAAAGGAATCTCTGGAAGTATAAAGATTCAAGGCTTTGGAACTGGAAAATCCAAGAAAGAAGCGTTAGAAGGAAGAAGTTCTGTGACAGGAGGAAGTGAAGGCTTTGGCACTATGAGATGGGCAATAGAGCATAACTATTCTTCTTCTGGAATAAACAAAGGATTGAATGCGTTATATCTTCTCGCATCGTCTCCAAAAGAGAGAAGAGACTTACTTCTCGGACAACGAATGCCAGAATCAGACACTTCCGTTTCACTTACAAAGTCTTACCATCCTTCCTACGATGAAGTTGTTCTGAAGGCTATGCAGGCAAAGGACTATTTCATTCTTGTGGGGCCTCCAGGAACAGGGAAGACGTCAATGGCAATGAGATTCATTGTTGAAGAACAGTTAAAGAGGATAAACAGTTCTTTGAAACTTTTGGGAAATAAAGGCGAGAAAGCAATATCCCTGCTTCACGAAGCGGGCAGAGTGAGATCGGCTATTCTCCTTACTTCATATACAAATCGTGCCGTTGATGAGATTTGCTCTATGCTTTCTTCAGCAAGAATAGACTTCCTGCGTATCGGAAGTAGGTATACCTGCGACCCTCTCTATCATGACCGCTTGGCAGAAACAGTGTTTTCTGAAGACGGTTCATTGGAAAATGTTAGAAGACGGATAAGGGGAGTGCCTGTTGTTGTTGCCACAACTTCCACTCTCATGTCGCATCAAGAGATTCTGCAGTTGAAAGACTTCTCGCTGACCATTGTTGACGAGGCTTCTCAGATTCTTGAGCCAGATATCATAGGCTTGTTAGCAAGGTTAGGGAAGTTCGTTATGATTGGCGACTACAAGCAGTTGCCTGCGGTTGTACAGCAATCGCCAATAGATTCTGTGGTAGAAGAACCCGTTTTGAAGGAGATAGGACTTACCGACTGTAGGCATTCTCTTTTTGAGAGACTGCTCTCTTATGTTTCTGAGATTCCCAACTGTCTTGGGACATTGCACTGCTATGGCAGAATGCATCCCATAGCAGCAGAATGGCCAAACACAATGTTCTATCGTGATGAAGACTTGCGCCCTGTGCCTCTTCAGCATCAGAAGGAGAAATATCCGTATGGCAATCCGAAAGAGCTAATAGAGAGACTTTCAACAAGGCTGCTGCATCTCGTTTCAAAGACTTCCTTTTCTCTTCTCCTTAGAGAGCGTATGCTGTTCGTGGATATAATTCCAGACGATGATCTGAGTGATTCGAAATCAAACAAGGCAGAGGCAATTGCTTGCGGAAGGTTGACAAACGCCATTGCTGCTTTGTTTGGCAAGAATTTTGACGCTCAGAAGAGTATTGGTATCATAGTGCCTTACAGGAATCAGATTTCCTTGATACGCAGTGAGATTGTGCGCCATGGAGGTGAGGCATTTGCAGACAACATAACCATTGATACTGTAGAGCGTTTCCAAGGTTCTCAGCGTGATATTATTCTTTTCTCCTGCACTGTAAGTCAGCATTACCAGATAGAGTTTCTCACTTCAAACACGTTCACAGCCGTTCAGCGCACCACACATGAGGGTTATGATGTAGATAGGAAGCTGAATGTTGCTCTCACGAGGGCAAGGAAGCAGATGATAGTTATAGGCAACGCTTCACTTCTTGCTTCGGTACCGCTTTACAAATCGCTGGTTGACCATTCGGTAAGAATGCCTATGAACGACTAAAAAAGGTGGCGAATGCCCTAAGAATTTCTTAATGCATATCGCCACCTTCGTTATATTACACCTTCTATTAAGGTGTGCAGAGAGAGTATTTTACTGCTTTGTAAGAACGACACGGTTCTTTCCTTCACAAGCAAGGAAGAGCTGAACCTTGTAAGTGCCTTCACCTTCAGGAGCGTTGAGATCCTTACCATTGTTCTGAGAGAGGTTTGCGTAAGCTGTTGGGTCGCCATTTGCTCCACCCCATGAAATAGCCCAATCGTCGTTCATGGCAAACTTGAAACCGTCCTTCAGAGATGTTGTAATCTCCCAGCAGCCAGCCTCAGGGTTGTAGGTCATGTGCTGAGCAGCATCATTTACTGTCCAGCTGTTATGGTTGCCCACACAAGTGATTGATTTCACCTCTGTCATCTGAGCAGTATTAGTAACAAGGTCGACCTTCATCTCATAGAAGCCGTTAAGTGAAGGGAAGTTAGAAGCTCCGTTAGTATCGAATGAGTACTTGTTGTTTCCGAGGTCTTCAACCATCTCCCAGTCGCCATTCCAATTGTCGGCATTTGGCTTGAACTTATATTCACCGTCCATCCAGCAATAGCCAGTATAGAGTCCGTCACCGTTGTTAGAAAGAGGATTCACACCACTCCATCCAGTATTGTTACCAATCTCATAGATATAGTCTGAGAAGTTGATTTTCTCAATAAGGTATGTGCCCTCCATAACGTCGAGAGTAATCTTCATATACTTAGCATCTCCATTTACGGAAATCATGAATGAGCCATCTCCACACTCAGCGGGAAGTTCTGAACGACGTGCAAAGCCACCCTTCTCACCAACATAGTTCTTACCATTTCCCTCACGAGTACCGAAAACGTTTCCCCAATCGTTAGTCTCCACAGTCTTGTCGTCAGCGAAAGCGAACCATGTTTCGCCCTCTGCAACAGGGACGGTGATTGTAAAGATAGGATCGTCGTAAACGCTCTTTGAATCATCGTGATTGAATGGAAGAGTAGTACATGTTGGGTCCCAAGCGGAAGGAGCACCGATAAGATACATGTGAGGATAAATCTCAGGAGCATCAAGAATGGCAGAAAGCTTGAAAGGATTGCAAGTCTTTGATACCTTCACGATGCCGTCTGCAGTATTTACAGCAACAACGGCACTTACCTCGACATCGAGAGTGCGCTCAACAGGAGCCTTCCCGAAGAAAGTTTCAATAACAGACTGAATTTCCTTCAGTGCCATAACGGCATCAGTTCCGACCGTAAACTCAACAGGTTCTTTTCCCTCTGTAGAGAAAGAGACATTGAATTCTTCGGCTGATGCGACACCCTCTGCGAGGTTTGTTGAGAAGAGAGCGATAGTCTCTGGATTTTCTGCTGCGAAATCGATCCTTTGAACAGAAGGCTGTACGGTGAGTTCGAACTTCTCGGCAGCCTCGTTAGCGGCATTCTGCTGT
>SAMEA3663036__coassemble_235_pt1 | contig 27446 bp, 15 predicted proteins | sample SAMEA3663036__metabat2_high_PE_014 | metagenome-assembled genome bin SAMEA3663036 (sample SAMEA3663036) | pig gut metagenome | biome: pig gut; feature: pig-associated habitat; material: faeces | place: France | collected 2012
TTGCGCTGAAGACGCAGCTCTTTCAGCGAGGCTACACGAACACATCACGTAACCTTACTCCAGAACAGGTGAACCTCATCTTCGAGTATCTTGGAGAGCCGTAAATATTGATGAAAATAAGGATTTTGTTTTGTCTTCGATTTGCACTATCTTTAGATAAGATAGGCGGCATCTAAACAAAAAAAATAAAAAATGTGTTTTTTTATTTTGTTTTGTCTTCGATTTGCACTATCTTTGCAAAATAAATCTTTTCGAATATGGAACTGAAGCAATTGAAACGACTGCCATTAGGCATTCAGACATTCTCAAACATCATTGAAGATGATATGCTTTACATCGACAAGACTGAGTATATCTGGAACATGATACACACCAGTAAGTATATCTTTCTGAGCCGCCCACGCCGGTTCGGAAAGTCATTGTTATGCTCAACTCTTCAAGCATATTTCGAGGGAAAAAAGGACTTGTTCAAGGGACTCTTTATAGAATCGGTGGAGAAGGAATGGACTGTATACCCTGTGCTGAGATTAAGCATGGCATCTGGCAAACACATGGAGAAAGAGCAGTTGGAACGATATTTAGGAAATCGTCTTGCCGAATATGAAGAGAAATATGGCATCAACAATCCTGCCACTGACAATAACGACCGCTTAACGGCATTGATTCAGGCGGCATATCATAAGACAGGCAAAAAGGTTGTAATAATTATCGATGAGTACGATGCCCCTTTGCTTGACGTGGTTCATGAGGAGACAACTCTTCCTGTGCTCCGCAATGTGATGCGTAACTTCTACTCACCGTTAAAAGACTCTGACCCTTATCTGCAATTTGTCTTTCTCACTGGCATCACGAAGTTCTCGCAGCTAAGCATATTTAGTGAGCTTAACAACCTGATGAATATCAGCATGGACGAGGAGTATGCTGCTGTTTGCGGAATAACGAAGGAAGAAATGATGACGCAAGCATATGACTATATCGAACGTTTGGCAAACGCCAACAAATGGACGCATGAAGAGACTGTAAGGCAGCTTGCAAAGCAGTACGACGGCTATCACTTCACATGGCCATCGCCCGACATCTTCAATCCCTTCAGCCTTCTCAACGCTTTTGCAAGAAATCGTATAAATAATTATTGGTTCGCATCGGGCACCCCTACCTATCTTATCGAGATGCTGAGGAAGTTTGATGTCGTGCCTGCAGACATCAGTAACATGCAGGCCCTTGCCTCTGACTTCGATGCACCGACAGAAAATATGGCTTCCATCACGCCGTTGCTTTATCAGAGCGGCTATGTGACCATAAAGGACTACGACAGCACTTCGCTTCTTTACACTCTCGACATTCCCAATGGAGAGATTCGTATAGGGCTGATGGATTGCCTCCTGCCCAACTATGTCAGCATGCGTAAGGAAGCGGGAAATACTACCATAGCCAAGATGTATCTTGCTTTAAACAAAGAAGACCTCGACGAGATGTTCCGCCTGCTGCAGGCTTATCTCCTCACTGTGCCATATTGCGACAACGCCAATTCCGAAGGTCATTACCAGCAGTTGCTCTACGTCATTTTCTCGCTTTTCGGAAGATATGTGGATGTGGAGGTACATACACCTACTGGGCGTGTGGATATTGTGATGAAGACTGCCAAGGCCCTATATTTGTTTGAGTTAAAGCTCAATATGTCAGCTCAGGCTGCAATGAAGCAGATAGACCTTAAGGACTACGCTTCGAAGTTTGCCCTCTCCGGCCTACCCGTAGTGAAAGTAGGAATAAACTTCGATTCCGAACGCCGGACAATAGGCGACTGGAAGTTTTAACTGAGGGTCGGGGGACAGGTCTGATTTTTAATAACAATAACTTCGGGAAACTGAGAGTGATTGTTAAGGACGGCAAGGTGTGGTTCTGTCTCGCTGATGCTTGTAAGGCGTTGGAGATAAGGAATCCAAGGGACGTAAAGAAACGACTCGATTCTAGAGGCGTAACTACAAGTGACGTATCTACAAACAGCAAAAATCGCCAATTGTTTGCGAAGACTCGCTTAAGTTTTAATTTTAAGTAGGTGTGCAAAATTATTTATATAATCCTTGCACCGCCTACTGCGCATTATCAGACAACCGACGCCAAGACGAGAGCAATATCAAGCTTGCTTGAATATTGCCGAGGCCCAAGGAGGAAGACGAAGTCAAATGACAACAGTCGAGTAGGAGCCACTACACTCCTTTATGTCACATACTGGTTATGCATCACTAATCAATACAATCATTATAAAAATAATTTTGCACACCTACTTATTTGCTATACGGAACAATAGCCGTTTCCAAGAAAAAAGGTGTGCAAAACTATTTTCTAATCCTTTCACTGCCTACTGTGAATTATCAGCATATAAAACGATTATAAAAATAATTCTGCACACCTACTTAATCTTTTTTTTGCCCACAAGGTATAAACCGTTGTGTGGCAAGAAAGATGATTCAGTATGTATTACTTATTTTCCGTTGCTAACAACAATCTTCTTTCCGTTGCGGATATAAATGCCAGGACGAGAGAGAGAAGAGACAGGGCGACCAGAGAGGTCGTAGATGGTGTTTGAAGTATCTGCGGAAGGAATATTGTCAGAATCTACGGAGTTGATCTCTGTGCTCACTGTAACATTGATAGGGAGACTCCATAGCGACTTTCTACCGTTTGCGAGCACTGAGCGAACACGCATTGTGAGATCATATCCCTTCTCGACGTTAGTGAAGAGACATGACGTTGTTGTTGTGGAGAGAGAGAGAGGAGTCATCACTGTTGGAGGGTATTCTGAAGGGTCCTTTGCTAAATCCTCTGCCGTGTATGTACCGTTGTAGATATCGAATGCAGAGACACAGAATGGTTTTGCCTTATCTCCAAATTCTGTTCCTTGAAGCGAGAAGGAATAATTACTGCCCTCGGCAATATGTGCAGTTACCACGAACGTGGTTTCTTTCGTTATGGTCTCCTCCCAATACTGAGTAACATTTCCATAACCATCGTAAACAACGATGAAGAAAGCAGTTTCCTGTCCCTCAACGGCTGGTCTCACGGTAACAGAAAGCGTTGCACTTTCCTTTGTAGAGCCCATGTTATATGGTGAGAAGATACCTCCGTTTTTATCAATCTTCAAGCCGTAAGGAGAGGAATAAACCCCTATTCCTTGCCATCCAATATTGTCGCAATAGAGGTCAAACGAACTACTAATGTCTTCTGTTCCCTCTTCCTTCGGAACGCTTGTGAACCTCTCTTTGAGTATGATGCTCTCAAGCGGAGAAGGATTAATAAGCTTTCCTTGGAGTTCCACTTCATAACTGGCGACTCCCTCCATTTCGTTCCATGAGCAGGAGACAGTGCCATCGGTGTTCTGAACAGCCTTTGAGCCATAAGGGCGTGTTGGAAGTCCTGCACAAGCAGTGAAGGAGATTAAACCATCTTCTGATTCCGAGATGTTCTCCACACTCTTTCCGAGGAGGAAGGAGCCATCGTCGTTTGCGTTGTAGAGAGTGGCAGCAGGTGTTGTGGTGTCTGTGAACGAAGTGTTTCCTGAAGTTCCAGGGAACAAGTCAGATTGTCCGTATGCCAACGCATTGCTTGCAGAGACAACGACATAACGCTGATGGTCGTCGTCATCATTGAATTCATTGTTGGTCCAAGCAAAAAGGTCGAAATCGACATGAGTAATCATTAAGCCATGTGCCTTCAGCGTTTTTCCCCATTTTGGCAACTGGCGGTTTTCCAGCATGTAGAACTCGTTGCGTTTTCCCTCGTTGTAAAGGACGTAAGCCTCTGGAGACTCTTCCAACGGCTTCATATCAGTAACAACGGTTTGCTCGTCAATCTCTTTCGGTTCAAGCCATCCAAGAAAACTGCGCTCAAAGGCGGTATATGCGATAGGGCAAGTTCCAGTGCCATAGGTTTCTCCAAGATAGCTTCCTTCGCCCATCAAATCCCATAATCCGGTTGGTTCTACAGGAGTGGAATAGTCGGTGTCGTAGGTATCGGCAAGTCCAATTGTGTGACTGAACTCGTGGCATGCAGTACCAATTCCCTGCAAGATAGTTCCTTCGTTTCCCACGAGTTCGTTTGAGCAAGCATAATTATATACCCTCACGCCGTCAATCATAAGCTCACGGTCGTAGAGTGCCCATTTGTGAGGCCATATGCAATCTGATGATGCTCCCATAGCCTCGCTATATCCAGCATAGAGAACGAACACATTGTCAACAAGACCATCGTTGTCCCAGTCGTACTGTGTGAAGTCGGTAAGGTTTTCTGCACACTTGCAGGCATCGGCAATAAAGTCAAAGACATGAGCGTCACTTGCCCCCGTTTCTGTATCGTTTGCTCCATAATAGGCAAGAGCGTTTGGAACAGTGACTGGTCCGACAACATCGAACTCTAAGGTCAGCTGCCCATAGCTCTGATCGTGGAAATACTCTGACACAGAGCCTGTGTTGTCGTTTTCGTTGAATCCTGTTTCGTTGAACATGCGGTTAAAGTAGTCTTGCGTAGCCTTTTCCGAGAACTTCACGTCTTGGAATTGCGCAAGGATCACGAGACCGCGCTTCTTATCTGTCAAGGCACCTGCGTTCTTCCTCAGCGACATAGCATAAAGCTTATTCGCCTCAGTACGCTTTGTCTTTGCTGCTTGCTTTGCCTTGGCATGTGCCTGCTTACTAACGAGGCGGTATTTCCCTGATGCTGTTTCTGTGAGTATCATGCCATCGTCTGTGGCATAGAAAGCATAGAACTCATCGCCATACAGTGTTGCAGTTACCTTGCTTCCGTCTTCTAGTGTCACTTGCTTTCTTACGTTAAAAGCAGGAACCGCACTTATCTCCATGCATGCAAGGAGCATAAGCATTCCGAGTAGAATTTTTTTCTTCATAATCGTAATTTTTTTATAGTATTTCCCACTGCAAAAGTACATAAATGTTTTTGTTTTTCAAAATTTTTTTGAATTTTATTTATAAAATATGGTGAAAAATTGAAAGAATGATAAAAAAACATGTGTTTTGCAGAGTTTTTGTATGTTCTGTAAGGTGTGGAAATAGGGTAAAAAGTGTGTTTTCAACGCTATTTTGCGAAGTTTTTTTTCGTTATCGAAGAATGTATAATAATAGGGTAAAAAAGTGTAAGGGAGTTTCTTGAAAAAGTAGTAATTTTGCATTTGAAATCATGGAAGCATGATTTTTCGCTTATACCTAATAAAAAAAACAAACACCTACTTAGTAAAAAACTAATGAAAAGACTATTTTCTTTCGCTATTTGCTCTTTAATAGCATTAGCAGCAAACGCTTTGGAGATTCCAGAGATTTTCGGAGATAACATGATTCTTCAGCAGAACACCCAGTGCAAGCTGTGGGGATGGGCTGAAAAGGGTAATTACGTTCGCATCGTAACTGGCTGGGACCGTAGGGAATATGTTGTAAAGACAGACGGTGAGGGTGCTTGGAAGGTAGAGGTACAGACACCCGCAGCATCATACGCCAACTACACAGTTTCTTTCGCAGAATTCCAGCAAGACCCAAATACCATAAAGGGAAAGAAACAAGAGCCAGTGGCTGTTGCTGAGTCAAAGGACGTTCTCGTTGGAGAGGTGTGGTTCTGCTCTGGGCAGTCGAATATGGAGATGCCTCTCGGCGGTTTCTGGAACTGTCCGGTTGAAGGTGCCAACGAAACAATCCTCAAGGCAAGAAAGTACAATAACGCCATTCGCTGTGCTACTATTGCAAAAGATGGTAAGCAGGAGCCTCAGAAGAAGGTGGCAGGAAAGTGGGAGAAGGCAGACATACAGACAGCAGCGCGCTTCTCTGCCTGCGCCTATTACTTTGCAGAGACGCTTGTAGAAGTCTTGGATGTTCCTGTGGGCGTGATTAACTGCTCTTGGGGCGGCTCATGTGTTGAGGGGTGGCTACCAAAGGAGATTCTTCTGACATACCCAGATGGTCTTGTTCCAATGGACGATACCGACTACCATGCAAAGATGGTTATGTATAACGGAATGCTCGCTCCACTTGCAGGATACACCATCAAGGGCTTTCTCTGGAATCAGGGAGAGTCAAACGTAGGGCGCGAGAAAGAGTATATCGAGCGTTTCTCTACCATGACACGCCATTGGAGGAAGCTATGGAATCAGCCTAACGACCATCTCCCGATATACAGCGTAGAGCTTCCTGCATACCGCTACGGAAACGGTGATGGCATTGATGCTGCTAAGTTCCGTGCTGCTCAACACCGCATTGCTCATGAGTTGGAGTACAGTGGTTGTGTATGCACCAGCGACCTTATCTATGATCATGAGATTGACCAGATTCACGGTTGCAAGAAAAAGGAGATTGGAGAGCGACTTGCATTCCTTGCCCTCACTCGTGACTATGGCATAGAGGGGCTTGGTGCTGATGCTCCAGAGTTTGAGTATATGAAAGAGGTGGATGCTAATGCTGACGACCAGATGGTTATTGCTGGTACGGCTGTTGAGAAGAATCCGAATGCAGTTGGTAAAGTGCTGCACCTTTACTTCACCAATAGCACAGACGGCTTCGACCGTATGGCAGGCATCGAGGGTTTCGAGGCTCAAGATGCGGAGGGGAAATGGCATAAGGCTATCGTATGGTCTTCGTCTGCTTGGAAGAATGTTGAGCGTCAGGGATGCTACCTCACACTTGCATGCCCAGAGGTGAAGGAAATCAAGAATGTGCGCTACTGCTTCAAGAACTTCGCAATAGGAAACCTTCATAACTCTCGCGGACTGCCTGTTGTTCCGTTTACTACGGAGAAATAAAAAACTATCTTATAAAAAAAGAGATGTTATGAGGAAATCAATCGCTTTATTGCAATACGCTGGTTCTCACTCAGCTGCTTTGCAAGCAAATGCTTTGAAGGCAGGAGCTTTAAAAAGAAGCACTCTAAAAACAAATGCCTTGATAACAAGTGCTCTGAAAACAAGTACCTTACGACTTGCAGCCACAGTCTTCTGTATTCTTTCTGCAGCAACGCTATGGGCAGGAGAGGGGAAGGAGTTTGTTACGGTGAAAGACGGGCGCTTCTACCTCGGAGAGAAGGAATACCGTTATGTAGGCACAAATCTCTGGTATGGAGCCATTCTCGGCAGTGAGGGAAAAGGTGGAAACCGTCAACGCTTGATTCGTGAGCTTGACGATATGTACAGCGTAGGCATTGACAATGTTCGCGTGTTGATAGGCGGTGACGGAAGAGACGGCATACAAAGTCATATTGCTCCGAAGCTGCAGACAGCACCTGGTGTCTACAACGACACAATCCTTGCCGGACTCGACTTCCTGATGATGGAGCTTGAGAGGCGTAACATGCGTGCTGTGTTGTATTTCAACAATGCCTGGGAGTGGTCAGGGGGTTATGGTGCATACCTCGACTGGGTTGGCTACAAGGGTGAGGTGGAGAGTTCTGACGGTTCGGGACGAAAGTTCTTTGAGCTCACTCCTGTTCCTTCTATTGACGGTTGGTGGGAATATATGCAGTATGTCTCTAACTTCATTCTCAACGAACGAGCGAAGGCACTTGCTGCCAACCATGTGAAAAAGATGGTGACACGCCGAAACCGCTACACTGGAGAGCTCTACAAGGACTCAAAGGCTCTTATGGCATGGGAGATTGCCAACGAGCCACGCTGCTTCATAAACGACTCGTTGCATAAGGCGAAGTTCGTGGAGTGGATTGACGAGCAGTCACGACTCATAAAAAGTCTCGACCCGAACCACCTTGTCACCACAGGCTCTGAGGGAAAGCACGGCTGTGAGGAGGATATAAACCTCTTTAAAGCAATCCACACCCTTCCTGCCATTGACTATGCTTGCATACATATCTGGCCAAACAACTGGGGCTGGATAGGAAAGTTCAATCAGAACTACGATGCCGACAAAACAATCGCTGAGGATGCTCCCGACCCTATCGTTGAAAACGTGCAGGCAGCTTGCGACTCTACTATGGCGTATATCAACGAGGCACACAAGGTCTTGGAGGGACATGAGCGCCCTATCGTTCTTGAGGAGTTTGGATACCCGAGAGATCGCTTTCTCTTCGATGCTGGTTCTCCAACAAAGGGTCGTGACATATATTATAATTATGTGTTCTCCATTATCTGCAGCTCAGGAAAGATTGCAGGCTGCAATTTCTGGGGATGGGGAGGAAGAGCGAACGTGAAGCACACCATCTGGCAGCGCTGGGACGATTATGTCTGCGACCCAGCTCAGGAGGAACAGGGACTTAACTCCGTCTTCTATGCCGACAAGTCGACATTGGAAATCATACAAAAATCGGCACAGACATTGAAGAGAAGATAATTGCCTAAAGAAAACAATACAAAAAAAACGATAAGAATTCTTCAAAACAAAAACAAATAATACATAGAGAAAAAAATGAAAAAGCTATTCATTTTATTTATTATGTCTTTGCTCTGCATGACAGGAGAGGTGCAGGCACAGATACGCGGAAAGAATATCACTATTACCGTCACTCCTGACCATAAGGACTGGACCTACAAGGTGGGTGAGAAGATAGAGTATACGGTATGTGTGCTGAAGTCTGGTACGCTACTCGACAACGCGGAGATTTCCTACGAAATGGGACCAGAGATGTATCCCGACACAAAGAAGGAGATGACGCTGAAGAGCGGAACAACAAAAATCTCTGCAAAGATGCAGAAGCCAGGATTCCATAAGCTCCTTGTGAAGGCTACAGTGGCTGGAAAGCAATATAAGGAATGGTGTTCCGTGGCTGTATCGCCAGAGAAGATCCAGCCGCAGGCACAGTGCCCAAAGGACTTCGACGAATTCTGGAAGAAAGCCATTGAGCAGGCACGATGGACAGCACTTGAGTCACATCTCGAATTTCTTCCAGAGCGTTCTACACCAGAGGTGAACACATACCATGTCAGCTTCCAGAACGACTGCTGGGGCAGAAGGGTCTATGGCATTCTCAACGTGCCCACAAAGGCAGGAAAATACCCTGCTATTCTGAAGGTGCCAGGTGCTGGCGTGCGCCCTTACGGTGGCGATGAAGGTCTTTGCAAGAAAGGTGTTGTTGTTCTCGAAATAGGTATTCATGGCATTCCTGTTATCAAGGAGCAGACATACTACGACAACCTCTTCTCTGCCGCTCTGAAAGACTATTGGTTCAATGGCAGCAACAACCGTGACCGCTCTTACTACAAGCATGTTGTGACAGGGTGCATTCGTGCCATCGACTTCCTTGAGTCAACACCATCACTGAACCTCTCATCTGCTTGGGACGGAAAGAACCTTGGTGTCTGCGGTTCGTCACAAGGAGGCTTCCTTACCATCGCAACAACAGCACTCGATAACCGTGTGACATGCTATGCACCTGTGCATGCTGCCATGTGCGACCATGAGGCTGCATTGAAAGGCATTGCCTGTGGATGGCCTCATACTTTCTATCAGCAGAAGGCCCCAGACATGAAGGAGGTGGAGTGCATGAGATACTACGATGGAGTGAACTTCGCTCGCCGCATCACTGTTCCAGGATGGTATTCCTTCGGCTATAACGATAATGTTGTTCCTCCAACCACCATGTATGCCACATATAATGTTGCGGGTGGAGAGAAGACTTTCTCACCATACTACCAGACTGCTCATTTCTGGTATGAGGAGCAGTATGCAGAGTGGTTTGACTTCCTTCTCTCTAAACTGAAGAAGTAACAACATTCGTTAGAGGTTTTGGTTTACAAAAAAAGAGGCAGTGCATATTCATTTAAAAGAATATACTGCACACCAACCTAACGAACAGTTTCTATCATAAAGCAGGATTCTAAAAAAGAAAATCCTGCTTTTTTTGTTTTGTTTTCGAACACAACACAAGAAAACATGTTGTACTTATCGAATTTTCTTATCAAAATCTTGCACTTTTTTGATGCTTGTCAATAAAAGTATCATGATAAGATAAAATAATACGCTTTACTTATGAAATATTACTGTAATTTTGCATTGTGATTTAGAAAATCCCCTATTTCCACAGACATAAACCTAATCATTCAACAAGTATTTTTTTATAATTCTAAATAATTAACTAAAACATTTACGCTATGAAGACTGAAAAATCTTTCAGCATTAAATGCGCATTGTTGGCGCTGCTCATGCTCTTCTCAGCAAATGTGATGGCACAGGTAACGGTTACCGGTACTGTCAACGATGAGTTTGGGCCTGTTCTCGGTGCAACAGTGCGTGAAAAAGGTACACAGAATGGCGTTGCTACCGATATGGACGGAAAGTTCATATTGAAGGTAAAGAATGCGAATGCCACTCTCAGTGTCTCTTATGTAGGCTATCAGCCTCAGAATGTGAAACTTGCAGGACGTACGCAAGTGGACGTAGTGCTCAAGGCAGACGCTCAGATGCTTGAGGAAACTGTTGTGGTTGGTTACGGTAAGATGAAACGTTCAGACCTTGCCGGAGCTTCTACCACACTCGACAACAAAGCCCTTGAGGAAGGAAACATCACCAACATCGACCAGGCTTTCCAGGGACGTGTGGCTGGTGTGACCTCTATCGCAACCTCTGGTGCTCCTGGTTCCAGCCAATCAATTCGTGTGCGTGGTCAGGCAACCATCAATGCCGGTGCAGAACCTCTCTATGTTATCGACGGTGTCATCTTCCAGGGTGGCGGAAAGAGTGGTGCTGACCTTGGTCTTGGCGACCGTCTTGGCAACGGTTCCGTATCTACCGTTTCTCCTCTCTCTACCATCAACCCTGCCGATATCGTAAGCATGGAGATTCTCAAAGATGCCTCTGCAACAGCTATCTACGGTGCTCAGGGTTCTAACGGTGTCGTTCTCATCACAACAAAGCGTGGTAAGAGCGGTGAGGCAAAGTTCACATACGATGGTTCTGTAACCGTGTCACGCCAGATGAAGCGTCTTGACATGATGAACCTCCGTGAGTTTGCCACATATTACAATACTCTCGTTGATCAGGGAGAGCTGACAGCAAACAATGCCGACCCAATGTACTCTGACCCTTCTGTGCTCGGAATCGGTACAAACTGGCAGGATGCTATCTTCCGCACAGCATGGCAGCACAACCATCAGATTTCTGCTCAGGGCGGTACAGACAAGGTGCAGTACTATGTCTCTGGAAACTTCATGAATCAGGAAGGTACCATCATCGGCTCAAACTTCAAGCGCTACGGTCTCCGTGCCAATCTTGACGCGCAGTTGAAGTCATGGCTGAAACTTGGTCTTAACGCTTCCTACACCTCTACTGCCGATGACCTTAAACTCGCTGACTCTGACGAGGGTATCATCAACTACTCGCTCATTACTCCTCCAGATATCCAGATTTACAATATCGACGGTGGATACTCAAGCGTTTCAAAGGAGGGATTCACAAATCCTAACCCTATCGCAATGGCATTGCTCAACGAGATTCTCCTTGACCGTCAGAAGCTTAATGGCTCCATCTTTGCTGACATTAACTTCCTCAAGAACCTCGTTTGGCATGCAGAACTCGGATGGGACCTCTCATGGTCTAAGGGCTCTACATACGAGCCAAAGGTTGACCTCGGCACTTGGGTAAGAGATAACAACAACGGTCGCATTCAGAAGAATTCTTCCACTTACTGGACAGTAAAGAACTACCTCACTTGGAATGAACAGTTCGGAAAGCACTCCATCACTGCCATGCTCGGTCAGGAATGCTGGGAGAGCAAGTACGACTATGTTTCTGTTTACAACACCGGACTTCCAAGCGATGCTGTTCACAACCCTTCTCTCGGCTCTGGAAAGGCTCAGATAGGCTCTGGATTTGGCTCTTCTGCCATGGCTTCGTTCTTCACACGTGAGACATACAACTACGATGATCGTTACCTCGCTACATACACCTTCCGTTATGACGGTAGCTCAAACTTCGGTCCTGACAAGCGCTGGGCACCTTTCCATTCTGTGGCTCTCGCATGGCGCTTCACAAACGAGAAGTTCCTGAAGGATGTCTCTTGGCTCTCTAACGGTAAGCTGCGTCTTGGCTGGGGACAGACAGGTAATGCGAATATCGGCGGTTACAAGTGGGGTTCTGCAATGTCAACTATGGACACCGCCCTCGGAATGTCTTACCGTCCAGCAAACATGGCTAACCTCGCTATCCAGTGGGAGACTCAGGAACAGATGAACATCGGTCTCGACCTCGGTTTCTTCAATGGTGACCTTGGCATTACCTTTGACTGGTATAAGAAGATGTCTAAGGACATGCTCATGCCTATGACGCTCCCTTCTATCATGGGTACTGGTGGAAATGAGTCCTCTGCACTGGCAGCTCCTTACGGCAACTACGGTGACATCGAGAACACTGGTTTCGAATTCACCATCAATGCTCACCCTATACGCACCAAGGACTTCACTTGGGACACTGACTTGAACTTCTCTACTAATAAGAATAAGGTGAAGAGTCTTGCGGGAGGTGTCGCTCTAGTAGGTGTCGGACAGTGGACAGACGTTGTGACACGCTCTGCTGAGGGTGAAGAGCTCTATGCTTTCTATGGCTACAAGACCAATGGCGTTTACACCAGCTTTGAAGACCTCATCAACTCTCCTGCTGATATGAGATCTAACAGCAACCCTATTGTTACTAACGCCGACGGAACAAAGTCTTGGAGCAAGAACCCTGGCGACTATAATCCAAAAACAACAACATACGTTGGTGACGTAAAGATCGTCGATGTTAACGGTGATGGCGTTATTGATGAAAACGATAAGACAAACATCGGTTCTGCAATGCCAAAGTGGACTTTCGGATGGAACAACAGCTTCCGATACAAAAACTTCGACCTCACAGTATTCGTGAACGGCTCTCTCGGAAACAAGGTGGGTAACTACATGAAGATGAAGCTCACACATATGAACTCCGTTTGGCAGAACCAGCTCGTGGATTGCGGAAACCACGCTCTCCTCGCACCAAAGGATGGAAATGCCGCTGCAAACTGGATGTACGACATCAACAACGTGGTGGTGTCAAATCCTGATTGCGCATACCCTCGCGCTTCCCTCAATGACCCTAACGACAACGATGTATGGAGCGACCGATTCATAGAGAACGGTTCTTACCTCCGTCTCAAGAGTCTCACACTCGGATACACCTTCGACAAGAAGCTCATCAAGAAGCTCGGCCTTAACAGCCTACGCCTCTCTCTCAATGCAACAAACCTTCTCACCATCACTGGTTACGATGGCTACGACCCTGAGATTGGTGCTTCTACAGCAAGCCAGAATGTCTATGGTCTTGACAACGGACGCTACCCTGCTCCAACATCGTTCACCTTCGGTTTGAACGTATCATTCTAAACTCTTTGGAAGCAGAAAGAGACATGGTGGCACAAAATGGTCTGAAAAAGACATTATCACTTGCCACTAATGCACATTCATAACAAAAAAAACTTGATTTACAATGAAACTCAAGAATATAACATATTTTGCAGTCGCTGCGGCTTTTAGCCTCTCACTGAACTCTTGTGGAGACTTCCTTGACCGCCCTGTCGAGGATAACTACAACATAGATAACTTCTATGCTTCAGACGCAGCATGCGTGTCAGGTGTCAACTACCTGTACAACTCGCCTTGGTATGACTTCCAGCGAGGATTCATAAAGATGGGTGAGGTCATGTCGGGCAACATGTACTGGGGAAACTCTCCATACCTCAACTTCTCTGTAAATGGTACCGATCAGGACCTTGTGAACATGTCCTACTCACTCTGGGCTGAAATAGGCCACTGCAACACCGTTTACCAAGCACTTGCAGGAGCGAAAGCATCACAGGCAACCATTCGCCAGTGTCAGGGAGAGTGCCTCATCTGGAAGGCAATGGCGTATTTCTATCTCGTGCGCTCATTCGGTGATGTACCTATTATACACAACACCTCTGACGTGCTCGCTTCTGGTGAGTACAAGACTTGCAGCAAGGTGGCTAAGGCTGATGTGTATGAGTATATCATCCTTACACTCGAGAAAGCCATGGAACTACTTCCAAAACAGAAGCTCACAAATGGGCATATGGACTACTACTGCGCTGAGGGACTCCTCGCAAAGGTTTACCTCACAAAGGCTGGTGTCACTGGCTCAATAAACAAGGACGACCTCCAGAAGGCTGTGCAGTATGCAAAGGACGTTATCGACAACTCTGGACGCAAGCTCATGGCAAACTACGAGGATATCTTCCGCGGCTCAAACAATATCTCTGACGAAAGCCTCATAGCATGGAGATGGACAGTAGGTGCACAGTGGACTTCTCAGAACACTCTCCAGAGCGACCTTATGCCAAGCGGCTTCGACGAGAACGGCGACTGCTGGGGCGGATGGGGCGGCCCTTCTGTGGACCTTATGGAGGCGTTCGGCGTAAAGCCTACCGATTCTCCTACCGACCGCATCGATGTTGATATCCGTCGTAAGGCAACCATCATGATGCCTGGTGACGTGTATCCTTACTTCTGGCGCGACCATAGCCTCGGAAACGGACAGAGTGGTTTCGAAATCCTGCATTTCTATTTCGACAAGGACTATAACCCTGCTGCTACAGAGCAGTTCGAGGGACCTTGTGGCGCTCAGAATGTGAAGCACGCATACGGTAACAACAACGACCATGTCGCTGAACTTGGTATTGCTCCAGCACGTATGGCATACGCCGTAGCTACACATATCCTCCGTCTTGCTGACGTCTATCTCGTGCTCGCAGAGTCACAGGCGCTTCTCGATGGCGGACAGACAACAAACGCAAAGGCTTTGGAGGCATTTAATGCCGTTCGTGGACGTGCTATCTCTGGATATACTCCAAAGACTTCCATCTCTTTCGACGATGTTTGGAAGGAGCGCCGTCTGGAATTTGCTGGTGAGGGCGACCGTTGGTACGACTTCGTACGCCGCGCCTACTACGAGCCTTCAAAGTGTATCGAAGAGCTTACAGCACAGAAGCGTAACGGATGGTGGAATCTCTCTGAAGTTTACAAGACATACTTTAATACAGGTGTTTGGGATGCCTCTAGCTCAGAGTACGACTCATCAACTCCTGCCCCTCTCGTAACAGAGAAGACATTCACAATCCCATTCCCTACAGAAGACGTTTCTGTTAATCCAAACCTCGGTAGCAACGTGGCTCCAGTGAATGTCGATGTACGTTCTACATACAGCTATTAAACAATGACTGCAGACAATGAAGTCAAATCATAAAAAGCAAAGAATTATGAACATAAAAAATATTAAATGGGCTCTCGGAATGACACTCGTTGCAATGGCAGGCTTTAATTCCTGCTCTGACCAGCCAGATGCTTACGAGACAACAGGTGGAACACCGTCCATATCATATATACGCCTTGCAGACGCTGCCAGCAAGGACTCGCTGCTTACGGGAGCTTTCCAGAATACACCGATTTGTATTGTCGGAAATAATCTCCGCAGCATCGTGGCAATGAACTTCAACGACCGTCCTGCTACGCTCAACACGAGCTACATGACCGACAATACCATCCTGCTGACCGTGCCGAAGGATATCCCTGACGTGGTGACAGACAAGATCTACATGATCACCACATCAAAAGATACCATCGCTTACGACTTTAAGGTGCTTATCAACCCTCCTTCTGTTCTCGCTATGGAGAACGAACAGGTAAAGGCGGGAGAAGAGGGCGTTATCAAGGGTAACTACTTCCTCGACTATCCTGACTTCCCTCTCTCTATTGAGTTCCCAAACAACTATGTACTCCCTCATGAGAACATCAAGAGCATCACCATGACTGAAATCCGATTCACCGTGCCAGAAGACGCACCAGCAGGATTCATTAAGGTGAAGACAAAGTATGGAACAACACGAAGCAACTTCCAGTTCCACGATCAGAGAGGTATTCTCTTCGACTTCGATACACCTAACCCTGTCACTAACGTAGTGCTCGGAAACCACGGATGGCACGCACAGAAGATCCAGCAAGACGAGACTTCTCTCTCTGGAAACTACCTCCTCCTTGGCGATGTGGACATGGCTGCTGACGGTGGCTGGAACGATGGTAACTTCTCATTCGAGTATTGGGCAGGCGATTGGAACGGAGGCTTCTCTGGCGATGGCGTGAAGCTTAGCGATATCGTTGACTTTACAGACTATGAGAATATGTCACTGAAGTTCGAGATGTGTATCCCAGAAAACGGTGCTTGGGCTGCTGCTCCAATGCAGATTATCTTCGCCGGAACAGATAAGGTAACCATGACTACAGCAAACAACGTGTTCTTCCACGCTGATGACGGATGGGGACGTGCTATCTACGCTCCTTGGAAAGAGTCTGGCTCTTACAACACGGGTGGAAAATGGGTTACAGTAACTCTCCCTCTCGGTGGCGACCAGGGTGTCTTCAATAAGTACTGGGACGGAACAGCGGCTTCTGTGAAGCCTTCAAAGCCAGATGACTTCTCTTCACTGACTATCTTCTGCGTAAACGGTGGAGGATACAATGGAGCGGATTGCCACCCTATCATCAAGATAGACAATATCCGTGCCGTACCGAACAAGTAATGGCGGGAAAATATAAAACCCTCATAATATTAACCAATGCCAGAAAGACCGTGGCATGACTGCCAACGGGACATATAGAAACGTTTTCAAAAATGATTTCAATAGTTGAAAAAGAAACGATTTCAGTTTCTCGTTCAATAGCAAAATCAGAAATAGTTTCAAAACGCATGCTATGACAGAAAGAGAATCAGTTTCTAAAACGATTTCAATAGCCGTCATGACGGTCTTACTGGCTACTCCATATATTAATATTCTATGAAAAAATATTATTCTATCATATGGTCAATGTGCCTCTTCCTACTTGCTGGCATCACTCTGACAGCCTGCGATGACGGTGATGAGCTCTCTACCGACCAGTATGGAAATGAGATAACACTCAATTCCTTCGGACCTTGTCCGGTGCTCCGTGGCGGAGTACTGAAGTTCCTCGGAAGTAACCTCGACCAGGTAACAGAGGTTAACCTTCCAGGTGCTGACCCAATCACAGCTATCGACATCAAGGCTTCCGGAAAGCATAGCGAGATTTGGATTAATGTTCCAAAAGAGAAGTGCGAACCGGGAATCGTAATCCTCAAGACTGCCAAGGGCGGTGAGATAAAAACCATCACTCCTATTACCTATGAGGAGAACGTGGAACTCACAACTGTCTATGTGGGGCAGGAAGGTAACCTCAGCGGAAACGTTGGTGACCTTGTAACCTTCAAAGGCGACTATTTGAACCTTATGCACGAGGTTATCTTTGCAGATGATGTTCGTGTTCCTGAAACAGAGTTCGTTGCTCACGACAGATACACCATCACCGTGGCAATCCCTAAGGAGGCAAAGACGGGAAGACCAATGCTCAGCGATGCAAATCCTGAAGGCGAGAATCTCCTCTATGCTGAAAACGCAATCACCATAGCACTTCCTTCTGCAGCAGGCATAACTCCTGCAAAGATCAAGGCTGGCGAGACAGCCACAGTTACTGGTACATCACTCCAACTCATCGAGAACGTAGAACTTGGAGGTGGTGTAGTGGTCGATAACGAAGGCATCAAGACATCTGCTGACGGAAAGTCACTCTATTTCATAATCCCTGGAACTGCAACAGACGGTGAGGTGAACCTCATCACATTCTCTGGTGTGAAGATTCCTGCCGGTGCAATAGAGACCGTAGTGCCTACAGAACTCTCTGTTGCTCCTGCTCCTGTTAAGAACGGTGCAGACATCACTATCACTGGTAAGGACCTCGACCTCGTAGAGAGCATCGCATTCCCGAACGCTGGTGGTGAATTGAAGGCTGCTGAAGCATCAAAGATTGTTGCCACAGTGCCAGAGAAAGCCCAGGAGGGCGACATCTCTCTCACACTCGCTAACGGAAAGCAGGTGACTGTTGCTTACTCTCTCGTAAAACCGACAGTGACAGAATGTACACCGAACACACTCGTGGCAGGCAATAAGGTGATTATCAAGGGAACAGACCTCGACCTCGTAGAGAGCGTGACACTCCCTGGTGACCCTGCACAGACCGTCTCTGAGTTTGCTGCACAGAATGCGAAAGCCATCGCACTGGTCATCCCTACTGCATGTGCTGGCTCTGGACTCACACTCAACCTTAAGAACGGCACTTCGGTAGAGGCTTCTGGTCTCACCATTCAGGCTGCTACTGCTCCTGCTATCTCTGAGGCTCCAGCAAAGATTATTATCGGTGAGAAGGCTACTATCAAGGGTAAGAACTTCTACAACGTGGAGGCTATTTACCTTGGTTCAGTAAAGGTTACAAAGATTATCTCTAAGACAAATGAGGAAATCACATTCCAGGTTCCAGAGATGGCTACTGGAGAGGTGGAAATCAACTTCGTAACTCCTGACGGCACAAAGGTAGTGGCAGGAAAGATTGTCGTTGACGTTCCTGAGATTGACTTCGCAACCTTCGCAAAAGACGAGCAGCAGACAGGCTTCGTCTCTTGGCCGTTCAACTTCTCTTGGGGCGACTCTGCTGGCAAGATGCGTATCTTCCGCACTGACCTCCTCGCCATGAACCTCCAGTCTGGAAAGTCAAAGATTATTGTCTATAAAACAGCTGGAGTCACTGGTCAGATTCAGGTGAACAACGCAAACTGGGGCAGCATCACTACTATCGCTGACTGGGACGGCTCTGCAGAGAGAATAGAGTGGATTGTTGACGATACCTTCATCGATGCCATCAACAATGTCTTTGACGGATGGAGCGACACTGCTCTCATTCTTCAGGGCGACCTTGCTGGTGTTCAGAAGATGACTATACTTCCATAAATGCGAACTGGAAGCAGCAGAGGGCGGAAAAGACTCTTCTTTCCATGAGACTCATCTTCCTCTGCTGTCTCCAAAAAAATATCAGGCTCCCAAATATCTTCCTCGGGAGCCTGTTTACTTTTCTTTCGATTCTTTCTCTTACGTAGGTTTACGTGTGATAAAATAAACTTCCATTCTATTATGAAGAAAATATTTTCATTACTGCTATTTTGTTTCCTAACGCTCACAGCATGGGCAGAAGGGAAAAACCTTGTAATCACTTTCGATAACGGCTCGACACAGGCTTTCCTGCTCTCAGAGAAACCAGAGGTGAACTTCGGGAACGACAAACTCATCGTTACGGCAGGAACAACAACTGCGGAATATGCCCTCAACGAGGTCATGACCTTCACCTTTGCCGAGACTTCTGATATAAAACAAATTGTAGGTACCCCGGAATTTTCATGGCAGGACGATGCTATCGTGTTCTCTGCCCCTATTGATGTAGAAGCATACAGTGCCGATGGCGTACGCCTCGACATTTCATATACCAAGACCTCACAATCTACCATTGTAGTACTCTCTTCGCTTCCAAAGGGAATCACCATTCTCAGGGCTGCCAATAAAACCATAAAGATTTGCAAATGATGAGAAAGATATTTTTTACACTTCTTACAATTCTACTCACGGCAACAACGTTTGCTCAGCGGGAAGGAGATAAGGTGACCATCACCACAAAGTCTGGAAATCAGGTGGTATATCAATTGGCAGGAAACACTGATGTGCTCTCCGGACTGAAGTTTAACAACTCTTCTATGGATATTTACCTAAAAGGTTTGGAAGAATTTGGCGCATGGGAGACATTCAGTATAGATGATATTCAGAACGTAAACTTCTCGGTTTACAAGGAGAGCGATGTCTCTGACATTTCACTTGCCGACCCTTCTGCCACAACCGCTACAAAGCGTCTCTATAAATACCTTAGGGCGTGCTATGGCGTAAAGACGCTTTCCTCTGTTCTTGCCGATGTCAATTGGAACACAAAAGAGGCAGAGAAAGTGTTCAAGGCAACGGGAAAATATCCTGCTTTTAACTGCTTTGACTTCATACATATCTATGTTCCTGAAGGAAATGGATGGATAAACTATTCTGATATCACACCTGTTTCACAATGGGTGGAGAATGGTGGACTCGTGCAGCTGATGTGGCATTTCAATGTTCCTGTCTCAGAGACTACTACTGTTGGAAAAGACGGCTCAGGAGTAACCTGCTCACCAGACAAGACTACCTTCAAGGCCGCCAACGCCCTCGTTTCTGGCACTTGGGAGAATAAATGGTTCTACAGCCAGATGGAGAAGGTCGCTGATGTTCTCTTGAAACTTCAGGAGAAAGGAATCGTGGCTGTTTGGCGCCCATTCCATGAGGCTGCTGGCAATGCGGAGCTGAAGACTGCTGCGGCATGGGCAAAGAGCTGGTTCTGGTGGGGATATGATGGCGCTGAGACATATAAGAACCTTTGGAAGGCAATGTTCGACTATTTCCAGCAGAAGGGCGTACACAACCTTCTCTGGGTATGGACAACACAGAACTTCAATGGCGATGCCACCAAGTACAACAACGATGCAGCATGGTATCCAGGCGATGCTTATGTGGATATCATTGGTCGTGACCTCTATGGCTCTTCTGCTGCTCAGAACAAACAGGAGTATAATGAAATCTCTTCTCGCTATCCTAATAAGATTATTGCTTTGGCAGAGTGTGGAAACAGTGATGGAAATGAATTTGCGAAAATCTCCGATATCTGGAACTCCGGAGCGCAGTGGGCGTGGTTCTGTCCTTGGTATGGTAGCAATATGCCTTCTGACGCATGGTGGAAAGATGCTATGTCGCAGGAGTCTGTCATCTCGCGAGATGAGGTGAACCTAAATGCCACCTACATTGAGGAGAGTGCAGTATCTGCTGTAAAGAACATGGGATTGGGATTCAATCTTGGAAACACCCTCGATGCCTTCGCTTCTCATATTCAGAACAATCTTTCTGAGACTTCCGTTTATGAGAAATGCTGGGGACAGCCAGTGGCTACAAAGAGTCAGATGGAGTTCCTGAAAGCCGGTGGTTTCAATGCTGTTCGTGTTCCTGTGACATGGGTGCAGCACCTTGATGCAGAGGGAAATGTTGATGAAGCATGGATGGCTCGTGTTGAAGAGGTTGTTAATTATGTTCTCTCTTCTGGAATGTACTGCATTCTAAATGTTCATCATGATACTGGTAGCGGAGAAGAGAAATGGCATTGGGTGAAGGCAGATGCTGACAATTACACAAAAAATAGTGCGCGCTTTAAGAACCTCTGGCGTCAGATTGCAGCTCGCTTCCAAGGCTATAGCAGTCGCTTACTCTTCGAAGGCTACAACGAAATGCTTGATGCTGCTAATCAATGGACTCGCCCAAAGAATTCTTCCAGCTATGAGGTTCTGAATAGCTATGCTCAAGACTTTGTTGACGTGGTGCGCAGCACTGGTGGCAATAACCTCACACGTAACCTAATCATAACAACATATTCTGCTGCCCATGTTCAGGAGGTGCTCGACAACCTCGTGCTCCCTACCGACAAGAGTGAAGGGCATCTCGCTGTTGAGGTGCACACCTACGATCCTTACGATTGGGTGAACACCTATGGAAAATGGACAGAGCAATGTAGTAATGAGCTTGCCGCACTCTTCGACCGTCTCAACAAGCGTTTCGTTTCTAAAGGCATTCCGTGCATTGTTGGGGAATATGGTCCTCACGGAAATAATGTGAACATCAATTCTTCCTCTTCTGAAACTCTCAAGCAAGCGGCAGCCGACCAAGCTGCAGATATGGTGAGAAGGGCAAAGAAGCTGGACATTGCTACATTCTATTGGATGAGCATCTTTGATGGCACAGACCGCAATGTTCCGCAGTGGACTCTCCCTTCCACTGTAGAGGCAATGAAAAAGGCTTACGCAGAGTGATTTTTTGCTCTCGTAAGTAAGAAAAAATCCAACAATCAATAAAGGAAATGCGACAGACTATTTTCTATATCATATTATGTACAGTGTGCCTCTCTTTCTCTTCGTGCAAGAAAGACGGCAAGAAATCATATGAAGAATACGCAGACTCTGGACTAACCGTAAGAACAGAGAATATGCAGGAGAACCTGAAAACTCTACACGAGAAAGGTGTGCTCATCGGACAGATGTATGGCACTATCTGTGGTGCTGGATGGGAGGGAGACACCTTACGCAGCGACATAAACAGCGTATGCGGAGAATTTACCGCCTGCACGGGATATGAATTCTCCGACACAAGAAGTGGTGAGGATTATAACGGCATGCCATTGCCGGTTATCAGAAAGGATATCCTTCAGATGACACGGCGTGGCGGACTGGTGCTACTGAAATGGCTCCTTCCAGAGCCTGCTGGTGAGGATGATTTGGAAGAGATGGCTGCTTCGATGGCGCAGTTCCTAAACTCTCTCGAAGACGGCTATGGGAAGAAGTCGCCTGTTGTCCTTTTCCCTATGCCCCTCGATGAGGAGGAATGGTATGCTACTCTTTCCGTAGAGGAAAGTAAACGCCTTTATAGCAAAATGGCTGAGATGATTCGTGAAGAGGCAAAGAATGTTGTGCTCGGATTTTCCATCTCTTCGTCCATGATAGAGAAAGCACCTTTGCTATTGCCAGAAGAATGCTCATTGCTTGAGATGACTGTGCCACAGGCTACGGAAGGAGAACTCGGAGAACAGCGATGGAAAGCTCTTACAGGAAAGTTGCAGAAACTATCATCGATAGCAAAGGAGAAAAACCTCGCACTCGGCATTACACTTGGCGACTATTGCGAGAAAGACTCTGCATATTGGAGCAAGGGAGTATTGCCGCTCATTACATCCTCTCCCCTCGCTTACGCCCTTTTCCGTGAGAACAGTGGTATTGGGGGTGCCGTACTTGCCGCATGCCCTTATCCTGGAAGTCCTGACATTGCTGATTTTATGACGCTCTACAACGACAAGCGGACTCTGTTTTCACACGATCTCAATGGCTTGTATCTTAAAGCAAATAGGGAAAAGTAGAGAGCAATTCCAATTGTTCTTCTCATACTTTCTTTTCCTTTTCTGATACTTTTCAGAGACTTTTTTTCAGAGTATAATGTTTTGCTAATAAATGCAAAGTCATTGTTCTGGATATTTAATAATTTCGCACTCGAAAACGAATAACATAACTATAATAAGTAGGTGTGCAAAATTATCTATATAATCCTTGCATCGCCTACTGCGCATTATCAGCAAGTGACAACAGTCGAGTAGGAGTCGCTACACTCCTTTATGTCACATACTGATTCTGCATCACCAATCAATACAATCATTATAAAAATAATTTTGCACACCTACTTACCTAACAAAAAGAAAGATGAAAAAGATACTATTGTCTTTAACTCTACTCTTAATGATGACATCGCTGACATGCCTTGCCGAAAAGCAGACACCGCGTGAAAAACTGATTTCGCGCCTTGCAAAAATCCAAAAGAAGGGATATATGTACGGGCATCAGGACGACACGTTCTATGGAGTAACTTGGAATTGGGATAATGACCGCTCTGATACCTATGATCTCGTGGGAGACTATCCTGGAGTAATGGGATTCGACCTCGGGGGAATTGAAAAAGGAGACGAGAAGAACCTTGACTCCGTTCCTTTCACTCGTATTCGTGAAGCAATCATATTGCAGCATGAACGGGGTGGTATCGTAACCCTCTCTTGGCATCCACGCAATCCGCTCATTGGCTCTACCTCTTGGATTCAGAACGATACCGTAAACTACAACGAGGCTGTTACTGCTCTGAAGAAAATCGGGCAGCAGGAACTCGTGAAGCAGATTCCAAATCCGAAGCATACTGTGCGTGCCGTACTCCCTGGCGGTTGTAAACACGAACTGTTCATGAAATGGCTGAAAAGGGTGAGCGACTTCCTCCTTTCATTGAAAGATAAGAACGGAAATCAAATCCCACTCATCTTCCGCCCTTGGCATGAGAACAACGGCTCATGGTTCTGGTGGGGGCAAGAGAACTGCTCTGACAATGAATACCATGCACTCTGGAATCTTACGCAAGACTATATAAACAACACAAAAATAGGATGCACTGCAAAAGCAGGAGAGAATTGCAAACAGTCATGCACAAAGGCTGCTGGGAAGTCTTGTAAAAACGCCGCAGAGCAGTCATGCAAAAAGGCTTCTGCAAAGGCAAGCAACAACGTTTCCACTCTTGGCGATTACCTCGTATGGTCGTATTCTCCGAACCTCCACGGAACGTGGACAGAGGAGGCATGGCTTGTGAGATACCCTGGCGACGAGCGTGTAGACCTTCTTGGCGAAGACGCCTACCAGTGGGGCACAGAGCAGGATTTTATCTCTGCTCTTGAAGCCGACCTCAAGGTGGTTACAAAGATTGCCCGTGAGCACGGAAAGCTCTTTGCCGTTACAGAATGTGGATACAAGAACTCTCCTGATGCCACTTGGTGGCAGAGGGTTTTTAAACCAATCATAGAGAAATACCCTGTCTCTTATTTCCTCCCTTGGCGCAACTATTCAAAGGAACATTTTGGTGCTACTTCAGCTGCTTCCACAGCCGATGATTTCAAGGCATGGGCAAAGCAGAAGAACTTCCTCTTCGTGAAAGATATCAAGAAAATCAAATAACCCCTCTGTCTTGTAAGGAGAATACGTAGAATAGGCAAACGAAGCAAACAAAAAAGTAATCTAAATAAACATACAAATCAAACACAACATGAACTTCGAAGAAAGAGTAAAGGCTCTTAGAGAGCATCACGAGCAACTCCTTTCCCGCCCTAACATCAAGAAAGAGTGGGGAAACGGAATCTATGACAAATATGAATTTCCAATACTTACTGCAGAGCATACTCCATTGGAATGGAAATACGACTTCTCAGAGAAAGATAACCCTTACCTCATGCAGCGCATCATGGTAAACGCAACACTGAACAGTGGCGCTATAAAATGGAATGGGAAATACCTCCTCGTGGTGCGCGTGGAGGGAGCGGATAGAAAGAGTTTCTTCGCTGTGGCAGAAAGTCCTAATGGCATTGACAATTTCCGATTCTGGGAAGAGCCAATCACCATGCCTGACGATGTTATCCCTGCAACAAACATCTACGACATGCGCATAACAGCACATGAGGACGGTTGGATATACGGCGTCTTCTGTGCAGAACGTCACGACGACTCACAGCCAGGAAATCTTAGCGCTGCCACTGCAACAGCGGGAATCGCTCGCACGAAAGATTTCAAGACTTGGTACCGACTCCCTGACCTTAAGTCAAACTCGCAGCAGAGAAACGTTGTGCTCCATCCAGAGTTCGTAGATGGGAAATATGCTTTCTATACACGTCCGCAAGATGGATTTATTGACACTGGCTCTGGTGGCGGTATCGGCTGGGGATTGGTTGAAGATATCGAGCATGCAGAGGTGAAGGACGAGAAGATCATCAATGCACGACATTACCACACCATCACGGAGGTGAAGAATGGTGAGGGACCACATCCTATCAAAACCGACCGGGGATGGCTGCACCTCGCTCACGGCGTGAGAGCCACTGCCGATGGTCTCCGCTATGTGCTCTATCTCTATATGACCAGCCTTGAAGACCCTACAAAACTCATCGCAAGCCCTGGAGGATTCTTCCTCGTTCCAGAGGGCGACGAATACCTCGGCGATGTCATGAACGTAGCTTTTGCAAATGGATGGATCGCTGATGGCGAACATGCTGACGGACTTCATCGTGAAGATGATCGCGTATTCATCTACTATGCTTCTGCAGATACTCGCATGCATGTTGCCACCTCTACTGTCGGAAAACTCATCGACTACTGCATGAACACTCCAGAAGACGGACTTTACACCGCTTCTTCTGTAGAGAAGATAAAGGCTCTCGTGGCTAAGAACAAGAAATAGAATCACCTTCCAAGTCTCCATGGAACAGCAAGGGCTGGCAACGGTTTCTGCCCTTTCATCAAGGAGACTTGGAGGGTATTTCATAAACACTGACTTTTTTACCAAAATCAATTAATTTCAAAACCTTATTTCAGAAAAATACATGGCAAGCTTAAAAGAAAAAATCGGTTATGCATTAGGAGATGCGGCTTCGGGAGGCATTACATGGAAGATAATGTCAACTGCATTCCCTCTGTTCTTCACAAACGTCTTCGGACTTACCTTTGCCGATGCTGCAGCATTGATGCTCTTAGCGAGAATGTTTGATGTGGTTACCGACCCTCTCATGGGCTCTCTCGCCGACCGTACTCAGTCACGATGGGGAACATACCGCCCGTGGCTCATCTTTGGCTCCATCCCTTTCGGACTTATCTTCGCCCTTCTGCTCTTTACACCTGAATTGGGACCAACCGGAAAACGCATCTGGGCATATACCTTCTATCTCATGATGATGGCGGTTTACACAATGGTGAACGTTCCTTATGGCTCACTCCTTGGAGTGATGACAGAAGATGACAATGAGAAAAACCAGTTCTCTTCTTTCAGAATGGTGGGAGCATATGCCATGGGATTCATTACGCTGCTCTCCTTCCCATTCGTACAGAAAATGGCGGGTGGAAGCGAACAGCATCAGTATGCTGTTATTGGTGCGGGGTTCGGACTCCTCGCATGTCTCATGACTCTCACCTGCGGACTCTTGACAAAGGAGCGCATAAAGCCGAAGCGTGCAGAGAAATTCTCTTTTAAGCAGTTTGGAGACCTTTTCAAGAATAAGCCGTGGGTATATATCACCTCTGTGGCTGTATGCACAAATTTCTTCAATGGTTTTAGATATGCCGTTGCGGGATATATGTTCACATATTGCATAGGTGGAGACGTAACCTTAGGCTCGCTGATTATAAACTTCACGGTGTTCATGGCTATCGGTGAGGTAACGTGCATGATTTTTGGAGGAATATCTCCGGCATTTACAAAATGGGTGGGCTCAAAACGTACGGCATTCGTATGGTCGTCGGTAATATGCTTCGCAACGTCAATTCTCTATTTCTTCATTCCTATGGACCCTTCATACATGTGGGTTATGATTCTTGTCTCTGTGCTCACTTCTATCGGAGCAGGACTCTATTCTCCACTGTTATGGTCTATGTATGCTGATGTGGCTGACTATGCTACAGAGAAATTCGGAACATCGTCAACAGGACTCATCTTCTCTTCTGGAACAATGGCACAGAAGTTCGGAGGTGCCATCTCTGGCTCTCTTATCGCTGCACTCCTTGGCATGGCTGGCCTCGTCTCTACAACCGATATGACCACTGGAGAAACCATAGTAACCATAACCGACGAGGAATCAGTGAAGACCATGGTTTGGGCTCTCTTCTCTCTCTTCCCTGGAGTCATCGCCCTTATTATGGGGCTTCTCGCCTATAAATTCCCTCTAAGGAAATAGCCTTTATCCGCATTCGTTAGTTCTACGATATGTCAGACCTCTTGTAAGCAATGAAATATGCTTGTCTCCACACCTGAAAAAGGTTGGAATCTGAATATAAAAATATCTAAGATTGGTATGCATTATTAAGTAGGTGTGCAAAATTATTTATATAATCCTTGCACCGCCTACTGCGCAT